>FTCU01003598.1_pt1 | contig 50371 bp, 51 predicted proteins | sample 1639521 | NCBI WGS metagenome assembly FTCU01 (sample SAMEA3914864, study PRJEB12502) | metagenome | biome: forest; material: soil | place: USA | collected 2012-03-12 | depth 0.3 m
ACCCCACCCGCCCCGTCCTCGCCCTCAAGAGCCTCGCCCCCTCGGGAACAAGCTTCCTCGTCGGCACGGCCCTCTTCTTCGCCCTCATCGCCCTCCTGCTCCAGTCCTTCCTCGAAGTCAAGGGCTACTCCCGCAGCGTTGTCGGCGCCCGCAGCGTCACGCCCGTCAGCTGGCACCGTCCGGGGGCGTACTACGCGCTGTCTACCACTACTGGCATACCGCCTGTTGTGAACGGGCTGTGGGGGATGTATAACGAGAAGCAGGCCGCCGCCGCCGCGGGGGGGGCGGGCGGTGGGAAGGTGGTGCTGCATCATGATGCGCATCTTGGGGAGGTTGGGGTGGAGGGGCATGATGAGGAGCGGCATGGAGAGGTCAAGGTGTGGGAGGAGCTGGGTCCTGCACAGAGGGAGGCGTGGAGGAAGGTGTTGGAGAAGGCTGGGCATTGGGGAGAGCAGACTGGTGAGGCGGTGTTTAAGGGGGTGTTGTTTGGGCAGATTGCTGGCGTTGTTGGGGCCATGGTTTGAGGCGGCGGTGAGCAGTGGTGGGGGTTGGATGGCGAGAAGTGGGGGGTTGTATTATTTTGTTTGGCTGTTGCTGGTGGTTTATGTGTATGTGTAGATATGAAACTCTTGGCTGGATACAGTCTGTATAATGGTATAATGCGAGCGTTTTTGGTTAATGGGGCTGCTTGCTGGGTGTCTTTGACAGACAGTATGGGAAAATTCTGGTCCAAACCCGGATTGAAGCCGGACCGAAGCCGGACCGAAGCTGGAAGGGAGGGGGCTGGCTCCGAGTTGGAACTTCCTTCGAAGACATCCAGCATCCAGTCCTGACGTGGACAACAGCAGGAACCTATTCGGATGGTAACACTATTGTGAGCGAGAATCATCTTGGTTGCGAGTACGCCAAATGCTTCAGTAACACGGTTTGGCTAACTGACTGTGAAGAAGAACCTCAGCAACCTAGCGAGAGCATGATATAACGTTACCAACCGCGAAAACCCGATCTCCGTCTTTCCCTTCTCGGCCATCTATCAAGATGCCGATTTCCGGGTTGCTCGAACTGGCCCGCACTGAGCCGGCCATCGTCGTGCCATCCGCCCTCGTGCCTCCCGGCAGCACCAGTGGAGGTAGCACCGGGGCAATAGTTTTCCGGGAAGAGGTCAGCGCCGGTTTCCGAGTTAGACATGCATGACACGTTACCACGACGTCGTCAAGGACATCGACGTGGAGTCGTCGAGTGGTCAAGCGGTCGGCAGAGCGGCAGGTCTTGTTCCTCGGACGTGCCGTCCTGCATTCAACTGCAGGGCGACAACGGGTTGTGTCCGACGCTGGACACCACCCAGGTTTGGGCGCTTTATTAATTATTCCGGTAGCATCGCACAGAAACGTGCTGGCCTCACCTGGGTTCACCTCGTACGACAGGGTGTTGACGACAGGGTTTCGACGCGTGGCTGGCTGCTGGCACTCAATATAGCAACTCTCCTCCGGCGAAGGGAGCAGTTGATCTGCAAAGAACCCCAGCGCCGTGTCTTTGCGGTGTACCACTGACCAAACACTTGGATGGGGAGAATGTAGGTGGACAGTCAAACTCGGGACAGACTCGGGGTGGTCGGACAGGTCCTTGAAGACTCCAGGTTCTATGGACTCACATCTGACCCCGAGGAAGCATCCAGAGAAACCGACAGCAGGAACAACCCGAATTGATATTCATTCACCTCTTCTGCCTAACGCTAGCGGTTGTCTGACAACACATCTGGCAACAGCTTCACAGCCAGTCAAGGCAGGAACCCTACAGCAGCACTCAATTACAGAATGGCCCGTCCAAAGATCTGGCCTTGCTTGGCAGGTACACCTTAATACCGGCCTGGAAGGTAATCTATGCCAAGAGTCAATTTTGCACTTTTCTGTGTTCCCATCATCCCACCGCTTGCCAATTGGGCGGCGTCTCACCTTGAGGTTGCGCAACACCAAATTCCGATATTCCCCTCCCTCGGCACCTCGCTTGCAGATACTCCTGGTTCCACCACCAAGTACCTGCCTAGGTACCAGCCAACCTCCCGTGTACCATTTCTCCGTGTTCTGCTCTGTTTTTACTCTCTCCCCAGATTCTTTTGCGTTTCGGTTTGCAACCCGCCCGTTCCGCAGATCCACCGCGGCGGTCGAGGTCGACTTCAGCCGGAATACAGTGCTGTGATATCGGAACGGCCTGCTCAAATTTAGGATATTCTGCCGCGTCACCCTCTTTGCGGGAATACCAGCCTCTGGGCGAAGAAACCCTCGTACGTGTCTTCGGCACCCCAGATCTGCCGGAACCCACGCATCGACGTGCGGCTGATGGTAGCACTTTTGCGCCCTCATCCCACCCTTGGTTACAGCATACCGCAAACCCACCGCCTGCCAAACCTGGTCGATGCAGGCCGCGGAGAGCTGTTTTCGTCAGCTTGCCCTCGACCTACTGCCCAGACGTAGCTGATCACCGTGCGCCTTGCCGCCTTTGTCCGTCGCTTCGTCTTGTCGTTTATGGGCTCAACCGGCTTGCGGGTTGAGAAGCTCCGAAGAAACCTCCCCGTGTCCAGCCCAGTGCGCCATCGAGTGTCTGCCGCCCGCTGCCCGCCGCATGCCCAGCAAGGCTAGGTGGGGGCCCGGAGGCTGGCTCGACGTGAGGCGACCGTCACTCGACCAGCCAATGCGTATACTATGTACCCCTCTATATTGGGCTTGCGTTACCCAACGTCCCCCGCCAGAACCGTCGGGCATGGCGCCGGAGCTCCTTGTCATGCTCCCCCATCGACGGGAGACTGGGATAGGCTACCCGCTGTGCTCATCGCCTTGTTGCCTTGTCACCGCTTTGCCTTGCCAGCGAAGGGGTTTGTGGCATGCTTGCTCGTTGCTGCCCTTCTTGCCGTCTTTCCGGTCTACAAGATCCCACCCCCGTCTCAAAGGACTGGAGACGCGTGCTTGCAAGTCGGCCGAGTTTGAGATGCCGTCTACAGAACAAGGTTACTTGCGCCGACCGGATGGACGGTAATATGGAAAGCCCCCATCCAACCTGGATGGCCGCGTTCCTTCGGTAATGTGGTATCTGCCACCTTCATTTATACTCCCCCAGGTACGCGTCCGTCAGTCCTTCCATTGCTCTCGTCTACAACCCTACCGCATGCGCATCGAAGGCTGGTGCCGCTGCGGGAGCCCCTGCCCCTCCTCGTACCATTGGCAGTCTTTCGTTTACTATTTGCCTCGGCTTTGTCCCTGATATAAACTCCCGTCCAGCTGGACTTGTCGTTCTTTACATCATCTGCACTCACGGCGCACACGACGTCATCGACCTCCTTACATGAAGAATACAGCGTAGCCCCTGGTTCATCATGAAGTTGTCTACTGCCATCCTCGCCGCCTCTCTCGGCTCGGCACTTGCCCACAACGACCATGGCCAACACGTGCCAAAGCTAGTAGGAGCGAGGAAGTTCCTTTCTGGACTCGACGCTTCAAGAAGACCCGTACCCCGCGAGCAAGGGGCGGCCAGAAGACAACACCACGCAACCAGCTCAGGGGAGGGCTTCAAGGAGCGGCGGGACGTGTCTGCGGACGGAAAATGTGGGCCGAACGTTGGAACCTGCGCAACCGGGAAATGTTGCTCTGCTGAAGGGTGAGTTCTTTACTCTGAGTGCCTGCTGTTCTCGACGCGCCAGCTAAACTGCGTGACAGATGGTGTGGGACAGGCACTACGTACTGTGCCGCCCCTGACTGCCAGCTGAACTACTCCGCAGCTTGCGATGGCGTAAGTATTCTCTCCGCAACATCATCGGGCTTCAACTGACAGCAGCTCCAGAACCAAAAGCCCAGCGGCGCAGATACTTCGGATGTCGCTCGGCCCAAGCTCGGAAGCGTTTTGTACGGCGGAGCGGGCATCTACGACTGCGTCAAGGCAGGCGATATTGCTCTGACCTTTGATGATGGGCCGTACATCTACACCAACGATCTCCTTGACAAGTTGAAGGTTTGGCACGCAGCCTTGCATGCTCAGACACGATGGCTGACACGAAGACAGAGCTACGGCGCCAAGGCGACGTTCTTCATCACCGGAAACAACAATGGCAAGGGGCAAATCAACGATCCCTCGACCATTTATCCTGCCGTCATCAAGGTATGAGAGCTTGTTTGTTTGCTGGCTAGGTGTTGGATCCGACGGCAAATTAACACAGACGGTCTAGCGAATGCACGCCGAAGGACATCAAATCGCCAGCCATACCTGGTCTCACCAGAATGCCAGCCAGTTGACCAGCACACAATTCACGAACCAGATGGTGTGGAACGAGATTGCCCTCAACTCCATTCTCGGTTTCTTCCCCGCCTACATGCGCCCCCCCTTTTCAATCTGCGAGAAGAACTGCCAAAGCATCCTGTCGACGCTCGGATACCATGTCATTTATTTTGACCTCGACACAGAGGGCTACCTCATGGACGACCCAACGTTGATCCAGACCAGCAAAGACATCTGGGACGCAGCCATCGAAGGGACCAACCCCGCAAAGAAGAGCTTCCTGCAGATCGAGCACGACATCCACTACCAGACCGTCTACAACCTGACCGACTACATCCTCACCTCCCTGTTCGCCAACGGGTACAAAGCCGTAACGGTCGGCGAATGCCTCGGCGACCCCGTTTCCAACTGGTACCGGGCCGGGCCGGGCGGCTCCGTCGTGACCTCGACCTCGACCACCTCCAAGGCCACCTCGACCTCCAAGACGAGCACGTCCAAGACCAGCACCTCGGTCGCGCCGACCCGCACTAGCACCAGCACCGACGGCACCTGCGGCAACGGGGTAACCTGCACCGGCACACGCTGGGGAACGTGCTGCTCTAGTGACGGCTATTGCGGCGTGGGCTCCGACTACTGCTCGATCTCTGGCGGCTGCCAACCCGCATGGGGCAAATGCGACGGCACGACAACAAGCTCGACGAAAACAACCTCCACCAAGACTACATGTAAGCCCCCCACCCCTCCTGGTGAAGTTGGCCAGAACAAAAACTAACCCCCCCCCCAGCCACCCGCGGCCAGGCGACACCAACCGGTCCCCCCGTCAGCACGGACGGCTACTGCGGGCCGGACGGCGACGGCCAGACCTGCACCGGCAGCAAGTACGGGACATGCTGCAGCCCGGCGGGCAAGTGCAGCTCCAACACGATTTCGTGCCTGGCGATCTTGGGCTGCCAGGCCGATTACGGGTCGTGCGTTTAATCTAGTTTGGATCTGGATAATCTGGATGCGTGGCTTGGGAGTCGGAGGGGAGGGTGGTAGAAGAAAAAATGGGTGTTGATAGTGGTGGTGGTTGTTGTGGTGGTGGTGTTGTTAGTTTCCCGGTTGTGTACATACAGGAGGTGGTTCTCTCGAGGACATAGTTGGGGTGTAATTTCACATGGTTGTTGATTGATGAGGTCTGTCGTACTGGTTGTCGGGCTGGTTATCATTGGAATTGTTTTTGTTGTCTACTTAATAATGACAAGAAACAAGGCCCTTTCTTACCCAGCGAAACGGCGTGAATTGACCTGGTAGGTGGGATTTCGTCCATCACCATTCACCCTCGCTGCATTGAGTCGTCGTGGGTAATATATCCACAGCCAGTGTGTCATCCACTTCGCCCGTCTTGTTCATCACCCTGTCAGAACGTCATACCCGTCGTCTCAGCGGCGTGTGCCAGATCCTGCCTGTATGTAATCGCCGTGTTCCTCCCACAAGCCAACGTAGTGGCAGAGAAAGTGTGAAATAGTTACATCTCTGAATGAAACCGCGTCCGATACCAACACTATTACACAAGATCGTAGCCCAAAAAGAACATAACGCCGGGCCTATCTATCCAACACCGCCGGTCCTACTCGGAGCCGGGCTAAGAATCAAAAACAAAACCAGGCGGCGAAGGGCGCGCGCCGAGGTTTGGATAAAATACGCACAAATTAGGGTCTATGTAATCCGCCATATCCTGGTCAGTCAGAAAGGTAGGTTTTTGTTGACTGTGCTGCGGCGAAGGCAGCATCGCTTGTAGGCTGCCTTGGGAAAGGCTGTTGTTCCACGGGATCTCCTCGCCCGGCTTTTGGCTCGGGTCGGTCGTCTCGGTGGTGGACGTCGGGGTCGGGTCGAAGCCGGTCGGTCCGGTGGTTGCCTTGGGAGCGTCGCCGAGGCTGCCGCGCCGGTCTTCGGTGCCGTAGCCTGAGTCAGGGATAGAGGGTGGTGGCGGTCCCTGGGCGGGAGGAAGTTCGTCTTGCTGGTTCGGGGGGGCATCGATTCGGGAGCCTGGCAGCTCGGCAGGCCGGGAAGGTGGACTTGGCGGGACACGATTGATGGTTGAGCGGGATGATGACGACAGCGAGCTTGTGCCGGATATGTTCTGGTGATTGTCCTCCACCTCGGCCATGAAGCCGCGGACATCGACGTCAGTGAACCGGGAGTCCATATGCTGGATGAGGCTTTCTCGATCCGACGTTCCCCCCGATGGGTTGCTTGCGGACGGGCATAAAGTTGGCGGCCCGGCATCGTAACCGGATGCTGCGGCGGACGTCATGGTCGTTTGGATAAAACGCTGGACGAGAAGAGCCCGAGCCATCCGCTCAAGCTGCTGGTGCCTCTCGCGAAGAGCTTGATGTTCCTGTTGCAGCCTGTCATGCTCGTCTGCAGCAACGAATGGCTCGGCTCGCTGGACGAATGGAGCGTGGTTTGTGGACTCGGGAATGATAGGCGATGGAACCGAGGTCGGAGGGGTTCCGGCCTCCGTGGGGTCGTGAAAGCCGAATGTGTCATCCAGGTGGCTGCTAGGTGGCCCTTCCTGCCCTTCTTTTTCTTCTTCTTCTTCGGTACTCTGTGTCCCGTCGGCACCTGGCAGAGCGGCGGCTATCGAGTCGAGCAGGGGTGTAAATGTCTCGGACAAGATACACCACTTCTCCCGCTTGCCCTTCGAAACCCTTTGACAAGAACGAGACACGTGGGCGGCGAAGGCTGCGCGGTCGCTGAAAGCGTGCCAACATGATCGGCAGAGACCCGCTTTTGGGTGCTTGTAGTTGGCATCTTCGACGTCAAACGAAGAGATGGTTCGCTCCGTAACGGCGAGACGATGAGCAGGCCTGCTGAGATGCCGACTAAAAGATCCGTTATTAGAATTCGTCAGGAAGAGGATTCATATAGGGCTCTCACACCAAAGTCGAAATCTCTCGATGTGCCGTGTGGCAAGACGAGAACCTGTCCTGCTGACTGATATCACTGTTGCACGACAGATGTCAGTAACTCTGGCTGAGTGACTTTGAGCTGCCAATGGAAAGGACTCACTAGATTTGGGGGTGTGCGTGGCGGAAAATGTCTGGCATGGTGGTGTCTGTAAAATTTTCGACGGGCGTGAGCCTCAGCTTCTTCTGGGGGCGTCCACTGTCATTGCTGATGCTGCCTTGGTGCTTGAGGGTACTCGGGGTTTCAAACAGAGCCGGCGCGGCGAGACCTGCTTCGGCGAGTTGGCTGCGATGCGGTCCTGCGCCAGAAGCTGTGAGGGTAGCTTGTGCCGGACCGACTGGGAGGGTGGATGGCCCCGGGCCCATTGGGAGGGTTGTCCACGCCAGGCCGGTTGGGGGAATGCCCATTGAGAGGGTAGCTTGCGCCGGGCTGGTTGGGAAGACGGGTTGCTCCGATCCTATTGGGAGGGCCGGGGTGGGTGGAAGGATGGCTTGCCCCGGCCCTATTGGGAAGGCAGCCAGGGCCGGGGTGAGTGGGAGGATGCCTTGCCCCGGCCCTGTTGGGACGGCAGCCAGCGACGAGCTGGCTAGAACGGTGGAGTTCCCTGGCCCTAATGGGACGGTAGCCAGCGCCGAGCTGGCTAGGAAGGCGGATTGCCCCAGGCCCACTGGGAGCCTCGTCCGCGCCGGGGCGGCAAGGAGAGTGGATTTCCTCAGGCCCGTTGGGAAAGCGGTTCGCCCCAAGCCGACTCGAAAATCTTCGTCGATGTCATACTTCCTCTTCCTTGAAGAGGCGGCGGGGGCAACTTTGATCGGGCATTCGAGCTTCACGGCGGCGTCGGCCTTTCGGTGTTGGTCTAGGCCTGGACCGGTGGTGTTGGGCGCACATTTTGACTTCGTTTGGATGCCGTCGTACGCCTGACTGAACTGCTCGATGAACAATTCGTTATCTCGCAGGCGAGTTCCCGGTGAGGTCCAGGGCAGATAGGACTCGGAGCTCTGGGAATCGCCGTGGCCGAGATCGGGATGGTGTCCATCATCGCCGAGAGAGCCCGCGTGGTCGTCGAATAAGACAAAATCGGTGGCAGTGGGGAGCCCAGCCATGAACCGAAACGGCGCCGAGGGACCTGATAGAGCTTGCTCTCCTTTCTTCGTCCCGTGATCCGTTGGAGAGCAACTGCTGTTGTGTGCTCTGTAGTGCCCCGTCCTCCGGTTGCCCCTTGATTTGCTCTTGATGTAGTCCCAGCCATGAGCCTTCTCCATGTGCTGCTTGCAGTTGGATTCTCGCTTGGACAGGTAGGAGCATGGCTGGAAGTGGCAGCGGAAGGTTCGTGGAGCAGTCGTATGTTTGTCGTTGTTGTGTCGTTCCAGTTCTTTGGCCGTTGGCCAGCCGAGAGTGTGGTACTTGCATTTCTTGTCCTTGCATTTGTATGGGCGGCTGTGGGACTTTTCGTGCTTGTTCAGGTCACAGGATCTGGAAAAGGTCTTCGAGCAACTCTGGCAATCGAACGTCGTGGTAGCACCGGCGCTCGGGTCGTCCTGGGAAGCCATGAGGCCGTCAGGGCAGTGACTACGGCGAGCGCACAGGAGTGAGGCGGAGCTCGGCGTGCTGGATGAGAAGGGATGTGTCAAGGCGGGGTTGGGCAAGCCCGGGGACAGAACAACTTACCAACACTCGGCGGCCTGGCTCTTCAATATGCAGGGGGGGGAATGAATCCGATCAAGATGTGGGGCACGGAAACAGGTTGTACGGCGGGATAGAAGAGTGTTCCACGATCACGCCGAACCAGACAGCCGGTGCCCCCGGGAGGTCAGCCTGGGCTTACAGGCTCCGAGGTTTATATGATGGAAGACATGGCCGAATCCTCGATATCCGGGTCGGGAGGGGTGCGTGTGTGAGTGACAAGCGGCCGAGGGACCGGGCCAGGCAGCGGCACAGATAATTATCTGGTTCCCCAGAGTGACGTGGGGAGGACGGCCCGGGGGGGTGGCCTCAGCCTCGCGAAAAGTGAGCGTCTGAGTGGACGAGAGGTGGTGCAAAAAACACACACTTGTAGCCAACCGACGGCCGGCGATCGGAGACACTTGACAGCAGTCTGACAGGCATACAGAATATGTATGATGCGGCCCAAACCGACAAATCTGCAGTCGTGTGCTGCCGCAGGATGCGGAGGACGCACACATTGCGCAAACCGAGACGGGCCAGGCCTGGTGCAAGAGGCGGGCATTCCCGTCAGGCTGTCAAAACAGGCAGCCGTCGCCATTGCCAGATTGGGATCATGTGGGGATCGAATGGCGTGTCGTTGGGCCTGGCTGTTGGCAGGTGAGGCAGGCGACCCCCCCAAAAGGACCCTGACGGCTGCGCATTCTCCACGCAACCGGGCAGAGCGGCCGCCTTGCAGCCCTGCAGGACCATCTCTCCCCGCTTGACCCACAGGCGAGGACCGCTCCAGGTGTGGTCCTCAGTCCTGGACGGCGGTGCACGGACCACAACCTCCGGCGCCGGCCCCCAACGACCAACTCGGCGTAATAGACATGCCGTCAGCAACCAGAACACCAACTGAGGCGAACGGCCGTCCGGAAACTTCGGCTTCTTTTTTTGCACGCCGCGAGTTCGTCCTCAGCAAGTCCAGGAAGGAGCGAGGCTTTCGACAACGCCAAGAACTTCCAGGACGAGCGAGCCGGTCGATTGTTGGCGATTGCTGCCATCGGTTCGCATCCGGTGGAAGGGATTGGTGTTGATTTCTGGCGCTAGCCATCGAAGCGGCTTCTGCCCGGCGGACCATGGCCGAAAACCCCGTGAAAGCCCGTGGGCACAGCCCCGAGCGGCCGACCGTCCTGTGAGGCCATGGCTGTGTCACACGAGCCCCACAATAACCCGCATCACCATACAAAATGATGCGGGTGAGTGGTCGGTCCAGAGGGCTGTGTTGGTGATGGCTGTCAGCCCGCCAGAAGGCCTTGTTCGGCTGCTCGTCGTGGCCAAGAATCCTCGCTCAACATGCGACTCTCCCGTCGAGAATTGGGCCAAACCCCAGGTGTCCGCACCCCTGATGTCGTCGCTGTTTGCCAGATGGTTCATTCGGGCCACGGGGTTCCTCCCTCGCGTTGTCCTGGTGTGGCAAAGGGCTCGCTGCCGAACGTGGAACCTAGAGAATTGAAAACTGCTTCGCGCGCAGCATCGACAGACCGCTCCGAAGTGCCGGGGGGTTCCAAAGGAAAAGAGACGTCGACATCACATCACTGGATGTACGTTTGAGATCCTCGACCGCCAAAAGGTTGAGAAACCTGTGAGAACTCGGGGCACTCGCGCCCAAGCGTCAGATTACACTCATTGCCGGAACAAGCCAAATCACACCACACCGTGACGTGGCCATGAGGCCTTGGCCGGAGCGCGGATAAGTCGGGCTGAGGTGACAGGTCGGATGAAATGCCGCGGTGGAGTGCCCGGTGGATGACTCGGGATTCTTGCAGGGACCAACAACGACCGACCTGGGCCGATCGGGTCGGCCGGCACAAGTCGAGGCCGGAAGCAAGTCCACGTCGCGCCGGCCGGACTCGGTCTGTTGCCGGCGTGTTGCTGGGGCAGTGCTGAGGGTGGCATGAATCAGGCCTGTGGGTAAGTTGATCCTCGGGCAATAACACGTTATCATTCAAGGAAGTGCTGGCCTTTCGACGCCGTGGATTTGGCGATCCGTCATATACACGCACCACAGCAGGCTGCTCGGCCCTGCCGACTCGGCGGGATGGTGGAGCTGCAGCGTTGCGTCCCGGCGCACTGCCGCCCTCATTGCGGGGATGATCCTCAGGGGAAGTTGGATGATGAGTGAACGGGTTCGACGTGTGGGTGGAAAGAGAGGGTCAAGCTGGGAGGCCATGGCTTGAAGAATTGGGAGACACGGAAAGGAAACCGAGGTGATACTGTGATTGGCAGCCAGCCGCCTCGAGGTGGAAACGCGATGAAAACTTGGAAACATTGGAACGTGGAAACATGGAAACACGAGAAGGAGCCAAAGGAGCGATGATCACTGATCACCACGGCACCCTTGAATCACGAATCATCCCCCCCTTTCCTGCCCCTTTCCGCCGCGGTCCAGTGTCGCTGATCTGCGCGGGAATTTTCCAATTTTTTAATTATTATCTCGTTTCCAGAACGTCATCCCGGAAATGGTGCTGATCCCTCGGCCGCCTTGACAAGCAGCCACAAGCAGCCCAGGCTCTTCCAAACCAGGGTTGGCTGATGCACGCGGACCGCGATGCGTGCTCCCAGAGATCCGATTAAATTAAGCACTCTCGGCAGGAAAAACAGGCGCCGAGCACACGCTGGCAACCAGCCGGGCGGTCTCCCCCGGAGGCGTTGTGTGCTGGAAACCTTATCTCGCTTGCATTCATCCCCAGCCAGGGAGGGAGGGCGGCTGGTCGACCAGGAACATGATTGGAAATGATGCTCCGTACCTGCATTAGCGCTGTGCGAGTTGACTTCCTCCGCACAACGGCTGCCGCTCGGGTCTGTTCGCGCAGTGCCGGCCTGCTGCGCTGACAGAGTGTGGTCACAGTCAGTGCTCATCAATGCGCTGGGATGAGAGCCGCTCACAGCCGGCTTCTCGAAGGCGAGTCGAGTCGCATGTGAAGCTGGACCCTCGAGGGCACAATGCCCACGATTGACAACCGGCTGTGATGATGATGTGGCCGAATAAGTACGCAGCAGCCACCGAGTACAGCACAGCATTCGACCGTTGAAGTCAAGGCGTCGATTGGCAGCACAGACAGGATTCTGTGCTCCGTACTCCGTACTACTGCACTACCCCGTCAAGCTGGAAGACCAGACCAGACCAGACCGCGTCGATGCGCTTGCTTCCCCTCACGCGTTGCCAGGCGCGGCCTCGCGCTGCTGGGTGACCAGGACAGGCGCACGAGATTGGGCCTGCGTTTCCCAGCCACATGCTCTCTCGTGTTGGCACCGAATGAAAGATTGCAATGCCGGCCTGCCAAATGGAGCAACTGGCAATCACCGCTGACCAGCCGTCTCCTTTTCGGCCCTGTCGACGGTCCTCGAGTGGCAAATGCGACGTTGGGACGAAATTGGCCGGTTCCCCAGAGCGAGCGGGCCTCGCTCACTGGACAGGACGAGGGGTCGAGGGGCCTCACCAAATCAGGGCGGCGCATGGCTGCGTTCATTTGATGAAGGCTGGCCTAAGCGCCCCCGCCCAGTGACCAACCCGGAAATCGAGCGCGAGTGAGCACGCCCCAGACCCCTGGCCCGGCGCTGCGTGGATAGGGGGGATGCCGGTCCGTGGACGCAGAGACGCAGCGGTAGCGCGAACTCTCGCAGGTCAGAAGGCAACGCTGGCTCGCTGGCATCTGGGATCCGCCGCCACGGCGGAGTTGCAATGTCCCCCCTCTCCAATGCTCCAATGTGCCCCAGTGTTGCCCTCCACCGAGCCCCTGGATTTAGCGTGCCCCCCTCCAAATCGGGCAGCCGGCGCTGACGCCAATTTCCCGCTCGCTGCGGAGCGGTGGATGAGGTCGAGCTATTTAACGATGGCCGGTTGTCCATCTCGAACCGATCTCTTCTTCTTCTTTTTCTCTCCAGCTCACTCAAGCCAATCAGTCCAAGCCCAGCTCTGACTTCGGTCGTCCATTCTTTACACAACTCTCCAAAGCTACCAGCTTTTGTCGGTCTTTACACCACCCCAACAACTCACAACCAACCCCTTCGTCTAACGACAAAACCCCAACCGTCAACATGCGTTTCGCTGTCGCCACCATTGCCCTCGCCGGCGCCGTCCTCGCCAACGAGGAGGCCCAGAGCACCGTCTACTCGACCGAGTACTACACCATCACGTCGTGCGGCCCCACCGTCACCAACTGCCCGGCTGCCAGCACTGTCGTCTCGTCCTCGGTTGTCCCCCTGACCACCTCGACCATCTTCAGCACCACCACTCGCACCATCACCCAGTGCCCGGACACCGTTACCCACTGCCCGGCCCACTCGACCGTCGTGGTCACCGACACCATCGCCGTGTCCACCACCGTGTGCCCCATCACCGCCGGTGAGACCGAGACTGAGGGCCCCAAGCCCACCAACAGCTTCCCCTCGGGCTCGGGCTCCGTCATCCCTCCCCCCAAGTCGACCCTCGTCACCGAGGCCCCGGCCTGCCCCACCTACTCGGTCAAGACCATCAAGACCTCGGTCACCACCGTCATCCCGACCATCATCTACGAGACCGTTGCCGTGCCGTGCCCCACCACCGCCAAGTCCACCCCCTCGGGCAAGCCCACCGGCACCAACCCCGGCACTCCCATCCAGACTGCCGGTGCCGCCACCTTCGGCGCCTCGGCCGTCTTCGCCGCTGCTGCCGGCCTCTTCGCTCTCCTTGCTTAGATTTGCCCGTTCTGGCAGTCAAGCTTCTAATGCATAGGGAGAGTTGGGGCGAGCTTCGCGCATTGGCTGCTTGATTGGACGGGATTGGATTGATGGATTCGTCTTCTGATGGCAGCGGATAATGGCATGATACCTCTATGTACTTAATCTTCTAATTGTATTTTTTTTGGCGTTCATGTATGGAACGGCTTTTATGAACGTCTTTTTTTTACCCCCTCAAAATAACGTCAGCGGGTGATGACACTTTCAAACTAAACACTGCTTCTTGCGCCTCTTGACTCAAGTGACGAGTGCTTTTGGTGTTCCGTTGTTTCTCAGCCACCGGCCAGCATTTTCCTCTTCTCAAAATGTCTCTCAGTTTCCCAAGCTAAGGGGAGCCCGAAAAACCCCCTGATCTGATGTCTGTGGACAACAAGGAAAGGCGCTGTGCCATCGTTCATTTCCCATGTGGGTCCGCTCGGAGATTGCGTTTTGCTGATCGACGCGGCCTGATTGGACAGCGCCGCACAGACGGTCCACCGTGTTTGTTTCAACCCCGGGATTTGGGCTTGACCGTTTTTGGGCGACATGCGCCCAGGGTCCAGGGGATGGTGGCCTGTGGCGCCGGGCTGAGGCCGCAAACACACAGCACAGCGCCAGCGCGAAACCTTGGACTGACCGGCTCTGCATGAAAGGATGGGTTGCACTCGGAGGCTGGGGGCCTGCAGGATTCGGCCTTTTTCCCATTTGCTCTTGAGATTGCAGGAAACGCGGTTCGGCTTCATTCATGCTCGCGTTTTTTTGTTGCGGCTTTGCTTGTCAGAGATCGGGGCAAACACCAGAGTGAGCAAACAGGCCCACGGTCCATCGGTCCATCGCCAGGCCCTTGACTCCATGTCTGTCTGCTGTTTCCTGCCCCCCTCACCGCCTGTTCCACCTCCCCCCGTGCTCACCACGATGGCGGCGATCCATCTTTCAATAGTCGCTTCTCTATCTATCAAACTTGGCTTGCTCCACATGATCTGGCCAAGCCGGCGTCGATGAATGTGGAGCCCGGCTCTTGGTCGTCCGATCCTCCGGCCGCAACCCGGTCACCAGGGGGCCGGCGCCGTGCTGTCTCGGCACTCATCCGCAGTTGCCGTCCCGCGTTCGTCCGCGCACGCACGTTGTCTCACTCACACCGACCCGGTTCTCACGCTGAACAAGATCTGCGAGCATCCTTCTAGGCTCTGCGGCTCGGCTTCTGGAGAGGAAAGCTGGAACGCATAATCCAGCGCGGCGCGGCTATGCCGTGGGCGGGACGGGCCTAGGCAATAATATCGACGTCGAGCCAAGGGCATAGCTGTTATGTTAACGTCATCGTGCTATGGGATGCCGCGCAAGCTCAGTGCGACGGTCATGGCTGCCAGCAAATCGTCGGTCTTGTGCCCGACGCGGCTAAAATAGTACCAGCCGCGACCCGTCTCCCGTGTCAAGTGGGCAGTCTTGAACCCCTCGCCCGCTTCTTCATCCGCTTTGCGTGTCTCTCTCGCTGGAATGTAAAGATGGCATCTCAAAATGGCCCGGAGGTGGCTGTGGGTTCCTGATTGCTACCAGAAAAGACGCATTGCGAGGACGGCGTTGGCAGCGAGGACGTGGTCCGCTCGCTGCTGATTTATCTCGGCTGATAGACCCAGCAACCACCGTCTCTCTCCCCTAGATCTTAAATATGCCAGCAAGTAGTCTGAAATTTCTCTTGTTTGAGCGTGTTGCTTCGGTTCTGTATGGATAGACTCCCATCTCTCATGAGAACAGGGAAAACGAATCGTATCTGGGATCGTCACCCTCGCTCGAGTGACCCCTCGGTCCAGATACCGTCCGATAGAGCAAAACTCAACGTCAAGACCTCAGAATGACACAAACAACTTCCTTCCTCGTCCTCACTCTTCTCTTCACCCTCCTCGCTCCAGTTCTCGCCCAAGACACTTCGACAACAAGCGCCACTCCAACGCTGACCCACATCGTCGACCTCTTCTTCCTAGACGAGCAGGGCTCCCAAAGCCTTCCGTACACCATCTTCCACCGAGACTCGGCGTCTGTCATTGCTGTCGACACAGTCAACAGCCTAACCACCTACGCCATCACCACCACGCGCGTAGACCGCCGCCCAGCAACCCGCACCAACAACACCACCGCCACCACCACCCGCTCCCGCCCTTGGCGAACCCCTTTTCACACCACCACAACCACCACCAACCCACCAGTAACCATCACGCAAGGCCCCTCAACCTTTCTCTACACCGGCACCCGCTACGGCCCGGACCACACCCTGTAACACCCCTACCTTTTCCCCCCTTTTCCCTCACCCACCCGTACTAACAAACCTCAACAACAAAGAATAAACCACTGCGCCCTGAACAACACAACCTCCGCCTCCTGCGCCCTCACCCACGTCGGCAGTGCGTGGTACACACGCGACGCCTCCTGGAACGGCACCTACTCGACGTACCAGTACAACTGGACCAGCGGGGACCGGTTCGGGTTCGCCCCTGTCACGGTCATGGCGGGAGTGGAGCTTTTGGGCCCTTCGACGAACGATTCGGCGGGTGGTGGTGCTGTCAGTACTTCGGGAGGAGTGGCGGCGAGGTTGGAGAGGGGTTGGGTGGTGGGTTTGGCTGTGGGAGTTGCTGTTGTGGGTTTGATGGGGGCGGTGTGAGGGGGTTGTGAAGAAAGATGATCAGTTTCTTGTTGCGAGAGATCTAAAATTACCGTATGAATAAGGCAAGTAAAATAGAGAGGAAGGGGGGCAGGAGGGGAGAAAATCGAGGAGGAAAACGCAGAGGGAATAGTAGGGAGCACCCGAAAGAGTCGAGGAAGTCAAGGAGGAGAGATAGGGGGCGGAAGAGGAGGGAAAGAAAGGAAACTTGCGAAAGGAAGAAAGGAAGGGCAAATGCGAGAGGAAAGGAGGGGTTTTGCTATATGGGTTGGCGTGGAAAAGTGCCTTGCTGGGTGTGGCGTTTGGAAATGGATAGCTTTGGTCAAATAGGGGTAGGCTATGACTCGATGAACTAATGAGATCATGTCTTCCTCAAGAGTCGCGATGCTGGGGATGATCGCCGACTCTCTTCTCAATATGCCGACCCCCCTCGAAGACACATCTGTGCCGACACGCCCTCGAGAGCTTCAACATATGCCTGGTGTAGTAGCTGTGATCTTTGTGTAAAATGGGCTAGAGCTGTCCTGAACCGGTGTAGCCATATGCAACGACCATCGATCGTGTCTAAGTAAGAATAACCGCCGACTTCTCTCATGCAACCGACTATAATGATATGATAATGCGCTAGGAATGATACTCAGGCTTCTCAACTCGACCAAAACAAACTCTCGACAACCCGCCCCAACACCTTCTTCCACACACTGGTCGGGCCAAAATCACGCTCAAAACATCAACTCTCGGCGCCCGCCAACCCCATCGGCGTAGCCACCTTCGGTTCCTCCCTCATTCTCATAGGTTTAACCCCCTTCTCACCGCTACCACCACCAAAAGCCTCCCCCTCCTCTCCCGAATCCGACGACTCATCCTCCGTCGCCGTCGAGTGACCCAACTCCCTCTTCTTCAACAAGCTCCTCAAGTCATCCTCGCTGAGTATACTCTCAATGCTCCCCCTCCGATCCCACCCCCCCGGCCCGACAATCAGCGGATTCAACCCTCCCCTCCCGACCCTGCTCTCCCGCCGCCCCCGCTCGACCAGCCTCTCGACGCGCAGCCGGTTCCCGACAAACTTCATCTTAGGAAACGCGCTCTGCTGCCCCTCGTGGATCATGCGCGCCAGCGTGGCCTCGGAGGGGTCGCTCAGGATGCGCACAAAGTCGGACGCGACGCTCTTGGGCCAGATGGTCACCGTGCCGCCAAAGGTCTGTAGCCACAGCATGGACCAGTCCTGCCCGAGCGGGCGCGGCAGCAACTCGAGCTGGCGCAGCACCCGCAGCCACTTGGTCAGGTCGAGCTTGATGTACTGCTCGGCGGCCGAGCCGAGGTAGCCGCCGCGCCAGCCGCGGCCGCGGCGGTGCGTGACGGGGGTGCCGACGGAGCCGCGCGACGAGAAGAAGAAGAGGTTGATGTGCGGGTTGACCTGGCTGACGATGGTGAAGTTGACGTTGAAGTGGAGGTTGAGCGCCTTGATGGGGATGTCGGTGCGCAGCGAGCCGTCCTTCCACTTGTGCCCGAACGAATAGGGGATGAGCTGGCCCGCGCGCGTCTTCATCATGAGCACGACCGGGTTGAGGATGCCCGGGACGGCGGCCGAGGCCAGCACGGCGGACCAGATGACGCAGTCGGGGCTGGTCAAATAATTGCAGAGTATAGTGGGCGAGTGCGGGTCCGCCGGGACGCAGCTCACGTTGAGAATACGACCGGTGCGCTCGTAGGCCTCGCGGAACGTCATGGATCCGCGCGAGAACCAGGAACAGGCGCGGGCCCAGTCGACCGAGTCAAAGCGAGCGCCTGTCGCCCACCAGCGGCGGAACCACACACTGGCGGGTTCGTGGCACGCGGTGATGCGGTGGGCAAGGGCCGGGACGAGGAGACGCTTGAGCTCATCGTTTGTGCGGGTTGCTACGAGGGCGGCCACCAACGCCCCGCCGCTGGTGCCCGAGATGATGTCGGGGAGATAGTCCTCCTCGAGCAGCGCCTTGATGACGCCAAAGTGGTAGTAGGCGAAGGTGGCGCCCCCGGACAGACACAACGCGGTGCGGCCGTAGTTGGCACAGATGCCTTTGAACATGACGCGCTTGTCCTCCTGGGAGATTTGGTCCGTGTCGATGAGGAACTTGATGCTCCGTTCCACTGTGACCGTGTTAGCTCTGGGAGGGACTGACAGGAACAACAAGAAACCCACCCTCGTCAAGGAAATTCTGCACCAAATTCTTGGTCCCATAGTACGTCTGGCTATACAGCCTCGGATTCTCGACGCCCACCCAGTTGTTCTTGACGCACGCCTCGATCAAGACCTTGAGGTCCTCGACCGCCTGCTTGCCCTCGCGCGTGTCCTGCCCCCTCTCCGCCTGGCGCCGACACTTCCTAAGCTGCCCAAACACCCGCCTCACGGTCCCGCTGTCGTAGTACGCATAGTCGTCCTCTTCCTTCCACCGCGCGTTCCCAAAAAAGTCGTCCATCTTGCGCGCGGCCGCGACCCAGTCCCGGTAGCGGCTCGTGGCGCGCATGGCCCGCCGCAGCGTCTCCCTCTCGCCGCGCCACGCCACGAGCTGCTCGTACAGGTATATGTAGGTGCGGATGGCCAGGTACGCGACGGACAGGCCCATGATCCAGGCGCCGACGATGAGCAGGAAGGGCCACTTGAGCAGGCTGTAGAGATAACCCTCGCGCGTTTCGTCGGTGGAGCGGGCCTTGCGGCTGTTTCGCTTCTTTTTCCTCTTGGTCTCCTTGTCGCGCACAACCTTTTCGTTGACGGGGGCCCAGTCATTGCGGGCTGTGATGAACAGGCTGCTATTGCTGGCGCGGCGGCTCGCCCGTGACGGTGGCCGCGTGGAGGGTTTGGCGTCCTTGGAGCCGTCTTCGTCGAGGAGGCTCGGGCTCAAGCTCAAGCTTGAGCCCCTGCGCAGCAGCGGGCTGTTGAGTCGAAAGGATGAGGCGGCAGAGGGGTCGTCGGGGGTCGGGGGTATTGGGTCCGGCGCAGAGAGGGCCTGGATGAAGGCCTCTGCGTCTTCTGGGGGTAAGAAGTCGGTGTCCACGTCAGGGAGTCGACTCCAGTCGAATGCCTCGGGTGGGAAGCCATAGGTTCGGGAAGGAAGTGGGATGTCTTTAGGGGATGCGGACTCGCTGCCCCGTCTCGCCATGGTCGTCGCCCTGTGTGTGGTATGTGGTGGTCCTGTGTCTTGTCCCTTTTGATTCCGTGATGTTCTGGTGTTGTGGTCTTACTCGTCGGAATTCCATACAAAAAAGACTCAAACAGGACGTTGGCTTCAATACATGACGGGATGGCCCGCTCTAATTCTCGGCCCTGGCTGCTTCCACACGATGCAGTCCTGTCGGAGTGTGTCTGCGTCTGCCCGCTGGTGCGTGATGCAAGTAGGGTCCTTCGCTCCCGTCTGTATTGTCGGCAAGAGATGCATGCAGCTGCGGGAGACTCTAATACAACGTCAGGAGACCACTGGACATGCGTGGCGTGTTCGCGGGGATTTGTGGCTGGGCTTCGAACGGGTTCCGTGACTTGTTGGTGTGTGGTCTGTTGGTGGTCTGAAAGTCGGAGATGGTCCGCGACTCGAGAAGTGGAAAATGACGTCGGTCCAAGACCCCAAAAGTCGCCCCGGTCAGTGCTTCAATCGAGGTACTTCCCCCAACAGCAACGGCTCCATCTTTTTATTTGAATGCTGACGCTTTTCTCATGCTCCGTGCTGTAAAGCGGGTGGAGTGGACCTCTCTCCCTCGCTGCGACTGAAGAAACCCCTGCCGCTGCTTTCATGTGCTGTGTGCCGCGGCTGTCCTGTGATCTGCCTGCCCCTCTCCCTCCCTTGAGAGCCCTGCGTCATTCCGAGTCCTGGGCCAGCTGGCCACCCAAAGCCTCGGCGATTATGCACCGGCGACCAACTCGAATCATGAGACGGGCTTGAGGTGATGATGCATTGACCTCTATACTCGGATGCTCCCCTCGTTTTCACTCTCACGCAGCACGCCAGGAAGGTACAAACACAAGAGGTATAATTGCCGAGTCATATCGTGTCGTAGAGCAGACTAGATGTAGTAAGAATATCCCCCAACAGCGCCCGTGGCCCGCGCAAGAGCGCAGGTCCCAAATCTGCGCCAGCCCCGCCGGTACTAAACGGAAACCAAGTCTCATCCCCATCTAATCTTGGCCCCACGCGTTTGCCCTGACCTGACCTGTTCTGCTGCCGCCGACTCCAACCTAGCACTCGCTTCGCTCGCTTCCCCGGCACTCGCTGGGGCTGCTAGCGCCCCCACCTCCCAGCAGTCTTCTACACGTACTGAGAGAGCCACCGGATGCCGTCGCCGTATCCCTGCCTCATCACCACCGAGCACATGAAGACCTCGATGGGCCGGATGCCCTCGAGCGGCACCTTGCCCTTGCCCGTCGTCTGGTACATGCCGAGCTGGTGGCGGAGCTCGTCCTCCGAGACCGCGTCCGGGTGGTCGATCTTGTTGCCGAGGATGACGAACGGCACCTTGGACAGCTCCTCCATCGACAGGAGCGCGTCGAGCTCGGCCTTGGCCTCGGGGAACCGCTCGTGGTCCTTGGCGTCGACGAGGAAGACAACGCCGTTGACTTCGGGGAAGTAATCCTTCCAGAGGCGACGGGCTGGTGAGAGAATCCATCCACATTAGCCAAGGCTCCTTTGCGGCCTTGTGCCCTCGTGGCTTGGGAGGTAAGGGGAGAACGCACCTTGCTGATGGCCACCCAAATCAAAAGTCGTAAACCTCACATTGCCGATCGACAGCTCCTCAGACGCTATGTACCATCAGACGTCAGCCAACCTTATCTAGGCAGCAGCAGCGGCAGCAGCGGTGAGACACCAGCGCAACGTACTGGGATGCAGGGTCGGCTGCAGAATCGCCACGCGGTCGTTCTTGAGCATGTGTAGCAGCGTCGTCTTTCCGGCATTGTCGAGACCCAGGAACAGCAGCTTGGCGTGCTTGTTGAGCAGGCCGAGCGACGACAGGACGTCCCAAACTAGGTGCCGAAGCCTTCGCGTTAGCGTCAACGTGTTACGACTGATCGTGCTTCGACAACCCTGGAGGATGCCAGATGGGGGCCGGATATCCAGCACGCCGGTCATCTCCGCCCCAACGAAGAAACAGACAGAGACTACTTACACCAGTTAACGATCCACATGGTGGTGGTGGTGGTGTGCCTTTTGTTTTTGTTTAAGCAGGTAGGCAGTCGGCGTCGTCAGACGATCTCCTCTCGCGGGTCCCAGTCGGGTTCGTGACGACGAAGCAAGAGTCTCGGTGGAAGTTGATGTAACGAAAACCCAAGGACTGCAAACGAGCCTCCCTATCGGTCGAAATGGCGTGGAAGAGATGGGTATCGTTGATGCGGAAAGGTGTTCCTCAAGGACACTCGGATGCTGCTCGAATCACCCCAAAAGCTGGCAGGAATTGGCCAGCGAGGCGCATTGGCCACCTGCCGCCTGGACCCGGGCTTGCGCCAGAGTGGATCCGAAAAGTGTCCAGTGGGCCACGGGGTTTCCGCCTGAAATATGAGGCTTCTGTCAACCTTCCTTCAGTGGCCCTGCCTGGACACCGGAACTCGGAATTCAGAAGGGCAGGTTCGGTCCGGGTTTGGTTTGCCACCCCCTTCTAACTTTTGGACATTTTTCAGGGGCAGCGTTGGGAGTCCGAACCCACTGTGCCCCTTTTCACAAAAATATCCTCAAGGGAAGCACTCCAAGTCAGCTGAAAAAGCTCATGCGATATAATGTTGGTTATGTGTGGATTCTGGGCTGTGAGCCTTGCCCCTGCTTGGCTCGAAAATGCCCACCAAGAAAAGTAATATGTACTGGGAATGGTTATGCAAGAGGCCGTTGGCTGAGGCCACTGGAAAGATAAACAAAAATGATGATAAAAATGCTGTCCACCAAACTCATAAGTTCATGAATGCCGCCCAACCTCCCTAATGATATGTCCCGGGTATGCCCGCAGTGAAAACAAAAAATGCCAATCAGAGAAGCCGCCCGCCTAGACAGAAAGTACATAGTTTCCATGTCCGGCCTTGCCGGTCATGATCAAAGCCAGCTCCCTCATGCGCTCGGCGCCCTGCCCCGGAGGCGCCCGTTTCGTCTGCGCCTTCTCCTTCCGGGCTCGGTTGTAATACTTCTGGTAGAACTTCTCCTTGCGCCTCTGCCGCTTCTGCTCGAGGCCCTTCACTATGTCTATCGCGCCGCGCACGTGGGTGCCTTTCGTGGTGGGGCCCGCCCGTGGCCTGCGTGCCTTAAGGTGCGGGAACAAGCCGGGTGCCCTGGGCAGCGAGTTGGTCTGCACCAGATCAGGCTGGAAGCCCAAGGACTTGGAGGCGACGTCCTCGCCCGCTTGCAAAGGCGACAGGATAGGAGACTTGGCTGCCGCGCGAGGTGGCGCCGGAGACCGCAGCCGCGGGGACCGCAGGTTGGGAAGTTTCCGCGCCTTGGGGGCCGGAGACGGGCGCCGCTTGGGGGGAGGGGAGCGGCACCTCTTAGGAGACGGAGCATTCTTCTTACGGCCCCGACGGTCTCGCTCGTGATGGAGATCCTCGAGCTCGCCATGAAGCCAAAGATGGTCTTCGCTGTCGCCGTAGCCTTTTCGGTGCAATTCTTCGCCCTCGTCTTCGGGCTCGGATGTTGGGAAGCTGGGATCAATGTCTTGAGGAATGGGCTGGTGGCGACCCCGCCTCCGGGCCTCAACACACGAAATGTAGGCCTCCTCCAACGGCTTATCCTCATCGAGGGTGCCGCAGACGAAATCAGTGCTGTCAGGCAACTCAGGAGTGGCGGATCGGAAGGTGACCGGTCGGGTCTTTGACCGCTTGTTCTTGCTGGGACGGGCCGGATTTCGAGTCGAGCAAGTCGAGGAATCCGAGTTTTCGCCATGAGACAACCTCCGGGCCATTGATACGGCACCGGACAACGTCCGATATTGCCCGATGCGGGTAGTCCACAGCACCAGACCGTCGTCGTCGTCGTCAGACTCGGCAAAACCAACCTCGTTGTCCGTTTTGTAGCCGTCAGAAGCCTCCGAGGCCCAGGCATGCTCGGTCTCGGCGTCGTCGTCGGCACCCTCTTCGTCGTCATCCTCATCACCCTCGTCAGAGTCATCCCCATCCTCCGCGTCTTGGTTCTCGTCATCGTCATCGTCATCCTCGTTGTCTTCGTCGTCGATAAGATCTGCCTCGTCAACCTCCTCGTCCTCCTCCTCATCAAGCTCCTCTTCGGCTTCCTTGCCGATTTTCCGGATGGCATTTTCTTTCTTGAGCGTGTCATCGATGGTAAGCTTGGGCTTCGACGAAGAATGGTCGCGTCGGATCCAGTCATCTTCCTGCAGCTCGTCGCTGGCGAACTCGTGAAACCGTGAGCACTCGCTCTGCAGATCGCCCGAGTCGGCCGTGAGCCATTTCTTGTTCCGCGCGGCGACGGGGCTTCCAGGGGCCCTGCGCGATGTTGGGGAGCGGAAAGCACGGACGGTGGATGAGGACCGCGGTTTCTCGGAATTCGTTGGAGTCTTGGGTGTGCCAGGGGCTCCTCGCAGCACCGGGGTGCGCGGTCGTGTTTCCATCTGCGGCCCGCCTGCAGCAACCCGGGTGGGCTGAGACGGGCAGGCAAATTTTATGCACGTCTTCTTGGGCGGTGCTTCGGTTTTCACCTCAACCTGGGCGGGCCGAGGAGGTGGGGGCATGGACACCTTCTCATCTGCTTTCGGTTTGGCCGCGCAGGCGAATGAGATGCAGCGTTTCTTCTCCCCGGCCCTCGAGGCAAGAGGTACGAATCCGACACAAGGCAGGCGTGGACTCGGCGAGCTTGTGCGGGCGGGAGTGGTGATACCAGTGCCGCAGGTAGAAGCAAAGCTGGTATTGCTCGTGAGGGAGCGTCGCCGATAGGGTCGGCCGAGGGATTCCGACTCGTTGGTGTCCTCATCCGACTGGCTCTGCAGAGCTTTGGTCAAGAGAGACTCTTGGTGCTCGCTGCCTCGACGGATGGGCGTGCGGTGAAAGTGCGGCAAGCCAGGAGACATGGGCGTCAGACGTTCCGGGGGCTCATCGGCGTCGGCGCCTGCGTCCTCTTCTAAAGGCTCGACATTGGCCGAGTGTGTGGTGGTCCACGCCAACACGTTTGACGTTGCGAGATCGCGGGGGGTATTCCTCTCCATCTTGAGAGACAGATGTGCGGTCGACTAGCTGGTGCTGTTCGGGCTGGGGGAACGCGTTTGACGGACGACAGGGATGATTTGCCGCCCAACAGGTCGCAGAAGCCGCCCTCAAAAAGGGAATGATGGATTCCAATGCTGATATGGTGGTTTCGTAGGTCGTGGAAGACGTGGGGTTCGCCGGGAGACAGCCGTGTTTGGAGAGTGCGGCGTGTTTTGCAATCTGGTGGCTCCAGGCTTGCAACCGGCGTACCAGGTGGTGTCCCTAAGGACCGTATGGCTATAACAGCAGAGGCATCGTCGCAGGGTGGTTCGAGGTTGTCAGGCCGGGTCGTTTGGGGTGGGTTTGTAACGAGGCTCGGCCGTCGGCGGTCGACCAGGACGGGTTCTCGTGTCTGTGTGTGTGCGTGTGGTCGGAGGAATGTTGGCCTGGGTGGACGGTGGTGGGATGACGTCTGATCGAGGATAAATTGCCGAGTCAGGAGTGCTGGTTGGGAAGGGAACACAACATAAAAAGTGGTGGGAGGGACATGCGGCAAAATATCAGGTTTTTCGACTGGCGGAGTCCTCAGGGCTTTCCATGCCGGGTGTGTGGTTGTGCCTCCGTCGCGAGGAGCAAGGAGGGAGCGACAGGGAGCGGGGGCGCAGGGCAACCTTGGCCACAAAGACCGACAGGGGGCACAAGGGCGCTAGCGCTTGGCGATGCGAGCGGGCGTGGGATGGCGGTCAAAAATGGCTGCGAGGTTGCAGCGGCGGGGGGTTTGACGTCGAAGAGGGTGGGTGGCGGGCACAGGCCCGCGTTCTTTCAGTGATTTGTTAGCGCTGAGGTCACCATGGCGCAGTCCCAAGCCCCCCTTTTGCCATAACGTTATGCACATATCAAGAGAACGATCGGCGAACGACTGGACCCCTGGCATTTCCAAGACTTTCCGAGATGCGCCCGATGGCGGACGCCCAAGGTCTTGTTGATGGCTGTTTCCACTGCGGAATAGCGATCTATGGTCTATCCTTGGCAACACAGAGGTCACGCCCGACGGAAGACCAACTTGCAAGGCTCGTTCTTGGAACGCCTCCCGGAGTTTTTGCCCGACATGGATGCTGCTGTGCGTCCCCAAGAAGTGTCAAAAAGGCGAGCGCGGCTTTGTGCCGGCACCGGGAGCCATGCGGTGGAGCCCCGACAACCGAAGCCGGCAAATGGCGCATCGTGGATTTTTCATTCGTTTCTTCCTTTCCCGTTTCCACCCTTGGATCCTGGCAAAAACAACGTTTCCATTTTCGCCAACTGGCGGCGCGGGTTATGGGCTCTGGGTTGGCACGGGCCAGCGAGCCGAGTTGTTGAGAACGCGCCAGAGAAACAATCGGGCCCAAAAGACATTGGAGCACAATATCAGACAGACATGTGGACACGGGCTGGAACCCGCCGTCTCAAGGTGCGCACAGTACACTCTGGGACCCCGTGGGTTCATCCCGGTAGAGTCGAATTATTCATCCGATGAACAGCGGAAAGGAGAGAAGCTCGAGCAGCCGGAGCTGGGCCGTGCCCGGACCACCAGTTGGCAATTGGCAATTGTCAACTTGGCCCTTCGCCTACACGCGCGGACAGTTGTCAATGTGGACATGGTTGGGGGCACCGTTGCAGTTTGAAGATTGCCAGGGAGAGCGGCTCCACCGAATGGAGCATTCCGGCCTCCTGCAAGCCAGTCAGAGACATGCATGGATGGCGGGCATTTCACAGGACGCGCTGACCTGCATGAGGGCTTGCAGTTGGCTGACGGAGTCTGATGGCCGACTTTGCTTCTCTCCTTGTGCAACGCCTGCCAAGATGGAGCTGCTCCCACACCTCCTCGGGCTCCTCCATCGGCCCGGGCGAGCAGAAACGGCACAAATTTGCTGACTTCGTGTCCTGACTTGCTCTGCAAAGGCTGACACACCACCTACTACATAGAGGCTTCCGCACAAGAGGCGCCATCATGGTTTTCGCCTGGCTAACCCTTTATAGATGTTCCGCAGATGAACACCGCGTCGCTCGTGTGCTTTGGGATCTGGGAGACAACGCGAGAAGGGGGCTTCGAATGTCCACATCACTTGCGGGAGGGCCAATGTCCTGATGCGCTGGTGTCGACCCCACTCGCAAGGTGTTTGATGCGCCCAGTTACCCGTGCCAGACAGCCGAGCAATCCCTGAGTCCAGTTGCATATTATTGGTAATGGCCTTTCATCGGAGTGGCCGTATTAGCACAGTAAGTGATTGGCAAAGACTCCATCAGCTGCCAAGTCACATCTCTCGAAGAGCTGCTCCCATTTGTAAAACATGCCGTCGCCCGCGACTTGGAAACGGTTGGCTGGCTGGAATAATCTCTCGAGAGTGCGGGCGGTCAGTGACCTGGTCGAACTCCCAACGAAGGGTCGCCTCAGGTCGCATCCAACGACCCTCCCTCCACCTTTCCATCCGGGGCATCGTCAGCCAGGGTCCGACTGGTTGGACCCCGCGATCGCCTCCCTAGCAGATGGCAGGTAACGGAACGAAACAGATGACCCCGCATGCAACGCAGTCCCACGGCGTGGGATGTTCACTGCGGTGCGTTTCGTCTGCATCGTGCTACCCTGCATACGGCAACCCGAAGGACACTACACACCCAAGCGACTGCGGTACCTGGCTTGCTAACAGCAACTCAGTTCGTCATGGCTGAGGGATCCGAGTTGCCATGTGAGCGGCGGGCACTGCAGATTGCTCGAGGTTTCAGTGGTTTGATTGCAGTGGAGGCGTCAAGTGCAGCCAGTGGCTCGTTGGCTGCCATGCAGCGCGCATCTCTGGAGAGCAAATCATTATTCCGTGGAAGCTCCGCCGTCGCGAGCCGAGGCTTTCTGGGTTGATCGACTGGCTCGTCGTATGGAAGTTGTTTGTTGTGCTCCGGTTTGTCGTTGAGTGGCTCAAGAGCGGTCATTGCCATCCAAAAGACGCTCGGCGTGCAGCGAGGATCATGCGACCTTCCGCCGAGGTCGGGTTTTCAATGGCCAGCTGCAGACGCTCTCCCAACACGTGAGAGGCCGGACTGCGTCCGTTGCGGTGTCAGTTGGACATTTGGAAGTGGAAGTGGAAGGGCTTCAGCCGAAGCCGAGGATCGCCCGGTGGCCAAAGACCCAGCAGCCCTTGCGGTCCCTGTTTCGCCGGCGATCGGTGGCCAGGTGATGCGGTGCGTTTTCGACTCGACACGGGCCTGAAACGATGTGCAGCGCGGAAGACGATATCCACATCCCTTCTGACCTTCTGATGCGTAATGCTTGGGTGGATGAGCAGAGGCACATTGACCGACCAATGGCTCAAGAGCGACCGCGCACCAAGACCGCCAGCAGCCCCTCTCTGGCTCGTCTGGATTGGAGGCACTGGACCCTTGATTTTGCCTTCATGTCGTGTTGGGGTTCGAGGCGCACCGCAGAGCAACAGACCTGGGAAAACTCTGCAGCTTCACATAATCGTATGCATGAGGGATTAAGAGTAGCCACTCGTTGGCTCCCGGGTGCATCATCAGACCAGCCGGGCGCTGCATCGCTGATGGCGGGCGGCGGCGGCTGTCCAGCTGCTGTGGTGAACCCTGAGCGCGCAGGATGATGCAGCAACGCGCGCCAGTGAGCTGAGGGAGCAAGCGAACGGGAGCACACGGGGGTCAGCTCGGGAATTGCCGGAAATGTCACGAGTTGTTGGCGTTAGAAGAATAGACCCGAAAGCGCAATCTTTTTGGTTTATGGGAGAGAGACATGAGCTTAACGGAGCTCCATGCATCAATTGAGGTTACTGTCCAACCGAGACCGAAACAGCTGCTGTCCCTGAGCGAGGCTTGGCAAGTCGCGGAGTTCTCGCACAAAGGTTCTTCCGCAGAGCTCTCTGTCCGGACGATCCCGGCTAAGCGAATTTGGGTCCGCCCGCCAAATCTGCTCGACGACGACGAACGACTGTGGCCTCGCCGACGCCTCGCACTCATTGAGACCGCAAACCACCATGAACTCCCTCCGCATTGCTCGCGCGGCTCTCCGGGCGCGCCCCGCTGGCCTGCGCGCCCCCCTCCAGCGCAGAGGCTATGCCGAGGCCGTGTCGGACAAGGTACGTGTGTCCCGCTTGCGCTCCTCTCTCCGGGCGAACAGCTCTCTAACGCGGTAAACAGATCAAGCTCAGCTTGTCGCTGCCCCACCAGGTACGCTGCCCCCCGAGCATTCCACCATACAGACGACAGTTCGCCCTTGGCCATTGGCCCCGACACGGAAGCGGCTCGGGAAGCGAAGACGGTGGTCGCCGACGCTGATTGTTTATTCCCGCATCTAGTCCATCATCAAGTCTCTCGATGCCGTCCAGGTCAACATCCCCGCCGAGTCGGGCGAGATGGGTGTTCTCGCCAACCACGTCCCGTCGATTGAGCAGCTGAAGGCCGGCGTCGTTGAGGTCATCGAGGAGAGCGGCAGCAAGAAGTTCTTCCGTACGTACCGTCATATGATCGCCACGCCCCGACGAGGAGGAGGCGCGCGAGGCTTACACAGAACGTTGTAGTGTCCGGTGGTTTTGCCGTTGTCCAGCCCAACTCGGTCCTGAGCATCAACGCCGTCGAGGGATACGCCCTGGAGGACTTCAGCGCGGATGCTGTCCGTGCCCAAATCGCCGAGGCGCAGAAGGTTGCGAGCGGCAGCGGCAGCGAGCAGGATATTGCCGAGGCCAAGATCGAGCTGGAGGTGAGTTTGCAGCCATGGACGGCGTTTATGCTATTGCTAACAGAGCAACAGGTTCTCGAGAGCCTTCAGGCGCATCTGAAGTAAATGTATAAAACGTCCACAACCCGCCTGTAGTATACCGAAGATTCCCTAGTTCGAGACACGCATCCCGACGCACCTTGCTTTGGTGCTCCCGCTGAGGACGAGCTCATTGTGCCTGTGGCTTGCGGTGACGACTGTGATCTGACATTTGTGCCAGCGCAATACTATGGTCCTTCTTCGACAGATCAGAGTGGCGCGTGGCCCCAAGCTTCCCTCCAACGGCAACCTGCCAGCCCCATGACCAAGGGGTTCTCTCCTTTACCCGTGCCATCTCGGTCAACCGAGCAACGTTGGTTTCCCGAGTCGTCTATCAGGACACATGTTCCTCAAAACGAGGAAGCCTACCGTCACATGCACTCAGTCGATAATCGTGTCAACTCAGGCTCAATACTTCACGCAGCAAGTCCTGGATCTTCACTCGCTCATACGGCTCTCCGTCTTGAAGCCCGGCCTGATCGTCTGTCTTACCATAGTCCACATTGTTCTTGTCGACGACAACGCCCTTGTCACCTTTCAAAAGGGCCAAGCAGGCGAGCGATGTATAAAGTTTTGAAGCCCCCCGAACGCGAGGTTGTTAGTGGCCACAAGCCTAGCCTCTACTGAAGTACTCCTAGCAATATGTGGAAAGGCGAGCCAACTAGTTGTGTATTCTAAGACTTTTCTTTTCTCTACATCCTTGCTCGTTTCCTTTTTTCTCCATTGACCCTCATTTTGTCTCTCGTCTCGTCTCTCGTCTCGTTTCTACTCCACGCCCCAAGCAGTCAGAGGACCAACAAATAATACAGAATAGAAGTTGGCCTCCTTCACGCTCGGGACTTGAGGTCTCAAACGGACCAACGGTCTGCTGAGAGCCCGGCGCTACGTCGGTGGCATGGAGGGGGAGAGCTGAGATACGTGACCTGCTTTCTTTCGAGGCCTACCAAGATATCTCATGACTGTGTTAATTCCCAGGCCATCCCCGGTTGCATTCAAGCACAGCAACCGTCAGCATTCCACAGTGCTGGAAAGCAATATTGGATGCCACAGGGCCTATATCCTTCAGGGGTTCTTCCAGCAAGGCGTCGGTCAGCTTGGGATGGCAATCGCAAAAGGGACAGGAGGCTGGCGACCTGTAAGGTTGCTATCGCGACTATTTCCATAAATTTGATGAGACTTGAAGAGGCGAGGACGGCTCGCCTTAGTTCCCTAAGTTGTGGCTTCGGATAGGGTAATCTGAGCGTCTTGAGGATTGAGCTACAACTTTGACCCGAGACTTTCCTCGGAAGTACTCGGTTTCGGGACTTCCCGTCGTCATCATGGAGCTTGAGCTGCCGCGTCCTCTGGCAGCCTCCACGACTCGCGCCATATATATACAAGACGAAGCAAGAAGCGCATGTCACATATATTGTAGAATCAAAAGCGAGACGAGATTGGGTCCAGGCTGCCAAGCGTGGCGGTGCGGAAGAAGGTGAGGCCGAGCTAGTGCCACGACTTTGACATCACGACAAATCTTGATGTTTTGAAGTTTTAACAACTACAACCACAAACTCGGAAAGCAACGCACATCAACCTACATCGCAACACATATCGGCCAAAATTTTCTGCCCTCCCCACCACCAACTACGACGGCATGATGGAATGGGACAGGTTTCCGCAATACATCCTCACCACGCTGTCTAGCGTCACACCAGCGCAATGGTGCCAGGCCTTTTTCCTTTTCGCAGCGGGAGGCGTGCTGGCTGTGGCCGCCATGCCGCATGATGCGAAGTCCCTCATGGTCGACTACGGCGCACGCAAGGCTCAGGCGAACTCGACGGACCAACCCTCCCCGAAGAAAGACCAGGACCACGGCTGGCTGCTTCCGCTCATTGCCACTATCACCTCCTGGACTCAGGTGCCGCATGCATGGTTCAGCGCCTTCTATGTTGTGTCGCTGACATGCTCCGTCTTTTGGCTCGCCCAGTACCTTGGCGACGGCGCCGTGCTACGCTGGATTGCATCAAGCCAGGCGTCTGCCCAGCAGCCGTCCGCCACCTCGGGACAGGTGGCCTTGGGCTGGCTCATGATGTTCCTCCAGGGGGCCAGGCGGGTGTTTGAACACGCGACGGTCATGAAGCCGTCCAAGTCTACAATGTGGGTGGTTCACTGGCTGGTCGGCCTCTTCTTCTACCTTTTCATCAGCGTGGCGGTCTGGGTCGAAGGGTCAGGTATGGCTTCAACCCCCCACCCGGAACGAGGAACTGTGAGACGGAGAGTTGCTGACTGTAGCGCAGCCGCCATCTCGGACCCGGTGACCCGTCACACAGATGACGCTCAGTCTCTACTCAAGATGACCGTCGCACTCCCGGTATTCCTGTTCGCCTGGGTCAACCAGTACAGGTGTCACAAACACCTCGCTGGGCTGAAGAAGTATTCATTGCCGGACGGCGGCATGTTTCGCCACTACATTTGCCCCCACTACACCTGCGAATGTCTGCTCTACCTTTCCATGGCCATCGCCACGGCTCCCCTCGGGGCCTGGTGTAACAGGACGCTGCTGTGCGCCCTCGCCTTCGTTGCGGTCAATCTCGGAGTCACGGCATCGGGCACCCGCAAATGGTACGCCGAGAAGTTCGGCATCGGTCCGGTTGCGGGCAAGTGGAACATGATTCCCTTCCTCTTCTGAACGCTGCCCCAGCCGGGCCCCTGGGGGCTGATGCCCATTCAAGGGCGCCTGAACATGGGTCCGAGCTTGTTTCCGAGCTTCGAGACCTTCAGCACGTCGCGATATGTCAGGCTGGTGCGAGTCTGCCGCTGGTGGAGCCCATCCCGGTAGAGGGACGGGGCGCGCAGCAGGTCCCAGTTCGCGATGGTCTGCTTCGAAATGTCTACGTCGGTTGCAATCGGCTCGATGCCGTGGAGGTACTCGGAATAGAGATCTGACGTCGTGATCAAGAGACTGCGCGGCTCCTGCAGGATTCTCCAGACAGGCTCCGGGTCCAGCGCGCCGTCCTCCTTATTCTTGTACAGGTTGAGACACAAGCTCGAGCCGAGACTCACCGTGCAGACCACGGGGTAGTAGGCGCTGCCGTCCTTGTGCGGCATGATGCCCGTGTTTGGCGGGTATTCGTTGATGAGAACGTGGTTCGGCCGGCCATGAGGGCTGCCGGCAAAGATGTTGGCTTCACCACCGTCCGAGACGGGGATTGATAGAATGCGCTTGGCCACGGGCTCTTCAAGCCAGTCGGGAAGCGGTCGGGCGTCGAGGAGGGTATCTTTGACAAGGTCCGACGGCCAGGTCTGCAGCCGGCGATGCGTAAGTTGCCTCCATCTTGCTTTGGGCGCTGTTTCAACCTTGGCAGTGGGGGTTGGTTAGATGCTGAGCGAGTCTTGGGTGTGTCGCGCGTGTATGACAGGCTACCTTGTGCAGAATCGCTGCCTCCTCTTCCTCGCTGATGAAGTCGGAAATGTAGTACGCTGCCGGCGGGAGCGCATTTATCCTCTTGCTTTCCAGCGACGGCGGAAGATTGACCGGACGAGGGGAATCCATGGGAGCCGAGCCTTTTCCCTCTTCCTCGAGCGTGCCGTCTTGGGAATGAAGCCGTACCCCCCCTGTTCAGCTGGGCGGAGCAGTGCGGGAGGATGGATGATGAGGATGGATCGAGGGTCCTGCTGCCGGGTGAGAGCGGCACAGGGAGATTGGAGAGGGGCTTGCAGGGCTTGCAAGGCTGGCAGGCAGTGGATCTCTGCATGGGCCGCCAGCAACAAACAGACAAGACGCGACTTGGGCAACCAACGCCCGAGAGCGAAACCTTGGAACCGCGCGTGGTCCACTGCTCTCAGATAAGCTTGGAACAGGGTTCACCAGATTCAATTTTCAAACGGCCCGTGGAGCACTTGGGGTTCGCCTGGCTATTCATAGGTCGGGACTGCTGGGATGTACCTGTGTCCAGAGTACAGAATACAATCTGTGCAGCTATGTTATGTGCTCGGTATTATCGACCAGAATATTCTGGACGGGACGCATCCGGGAGTGCGGTGATGCTGTTGATCGAGGCCGGAACGCGAATTGGAGACAGGTTTCGTTCTGTTCCAGGTGCGTGGGCAGGCAGGCAGCAGGCAGCAGGCAGCAGGCAGCAGGCAGCAGGCAGCAGGCAGCAGCGAGACCCAGAAGCACAAAACATGCACGTCCACCCAGCTGAGAGGAACGGGAACGGGTGCTGGAGGGTGGCCCTCCACGAGCCCTCCAAGTGAAATTGCACCAGACCAGCCGCATGGGATGGCCGCAACCCCCTCACGTGCCCCTCCCCTGCCCTGGTCCGCCCTGGTCAGACTCACAATCGGCCCTCGAACGCTCAATGCACACAGGGGAGTTGTCGCCCGCCGTACCCAAAGCTGGCCAATCGTCCGGTGGCGATCAGACTTTGATCTGGGAATCGTCAAGTCCCGCCTATCCCAGCTGGTCTTCTCTTGCCATCAGCCAAGCCAAGCCAGTCCGTCCGTCCATCCACTGCATCCATCCACCATCCGCGCATGGTTAGAAGTCCCGTCCTGGTGCGGCCCTCTCCCAAAACGCTCTCTAATCAACAACGAGCAATCCACCGCCATCTCTAAACCGGCAGCTTGTATCATCGCATCAGTATCTTGCTTGACGCGCACACCCTACAGCATTTTCTTTGCCTGGTCTTGTCCCTCGTGACTCGTCCTCTTATTTTCCCCCAACCTTTGTGCGCCGCAGTGCCCGCTTTCACCAAGCACTTGCACCCAGTCCACTCACTGGGGCCCTTGTCTCTGGCGTGTCGCGGGCTTGCTCTGGGGTCTGGACACGGGGCGGCTGTGCAGCAAGGCCAAGGTGTCTGTGCCAGGCAGGCTCTTTCTCAACTCTGTCACCAACAAAGTCTCCATCTCCCACACTCTCACCACCATCCACCCATCACCGCCTCGATCCCGGATTGTCTGTCGCACCACCCATCCCGACCCGAATTAATCGCCGCGCGTCTCCGCTCTGTCTTGTTCAAAGTCTCGGCCTCGCAGCGACCAGGATGGTGCAAAACGGTAGTCGCCCTTGGAATTAAATGTCATGGATGCGCAGAATGCTGCCGAGCCCGCCTCCACGAAGCCCGTTGCTGCTTCTCCCAAGCGCCCGGGCAGCGACCTCGATCACCCCGGGCCCTCCGCTGTGACCAAGCCATCGGGAGCCGCAAAGCTTGAGCCGCCGCTCAGGGACAGCCGGCCAAGTGCGCCTGGCTCACGGCCAAGCGATGAAGATGGGGTCGCCGACGGGAATTCGGACGCCGAAACAATCGTGCTGCCGGGCAAGGATGGTCATTCGCCGTCGAAAGTGCGCAAGATCATCAAGCACGAGAAGAGCGACACTGAAGATGGCCCTTCTTCCACCCTGAGCCGCAAGCTCGCTCACCTCAAGCAGGATCGCGAGAATGACAAGGCTGACCGGGGCGACCGGGGCGACCGGAGCGACCGCCCTGATAAACCTGACAGATCTCTGCCGGCGACGGGAACCGCACCGAATGAAAGCTCCGCCCCGTCCATTCTCGGCAAGAAGAAGAAGCACCTCGACAGGCCAAAGATCAAGGACGGATCCAGCGGTCTCAGCTCAGCGCCAGGATCTCCACCGCAACCCCAGCGCCGTCGCCGCTCCTCGAATGCCCACTCCAGGTCGGATTCCGAAACGGCGCCTGCCAATTCGATCAGAACTTCGGCCAAGGATAAGGCCAAATTACTCGACAAAGTGGTGCCTCACAAGCGCAAAGCCCTGAGGCTCGAGTCTGACGACGAGTCCGAGAATCGCAAGATTCGCCGCCAGCGTTCGTCGGGTTCCGGTCTCGACGCCTCCCGCAAACACCACGTCGCTTCGAAATCGCATCACGAAGTTCATCCACCAACCCGCGCCCGGTCCATCTCCCCGCACCCTCCTCGAGCTCACCGTCGCAGCCTCTCGACGCAGCTTCCCGCTCACTCCTCAAACGGCCTCAGCCAGAAGAAGAAACGGGTCCCGGCTCCACTCCAGTCGACCGACTACCACTCGGACGACTCATCGGCGAGTGGCAGCCCACACCCGCGCAGCTCCAAACTCCGTGGGCTGGCCACTCCCGCCACGGCCGAATCCAACATTTCCCCCGCCAAGATGGCTCCGCACAAGAAACACCTTGACGCGCATGGCCAGACTTTCCTTGCGAGAGCTTGCGCCAAGGGCGAGTACGACACGGCGAAATCCAGGCTGCAGGACCGCCCCGAGGATATCAACGTTGCCGACTATGCCGGCAACACCCCGCTACAGATCGCTGCACTTAATGGCTACGACGATATTGTGAAGCTGCTGGTGGATGCCGGCTGCTACCTGGACTGCGTCAACAACGACAAGGACACGCCACTGTTGGACGCAGTGGAGAACGGTCACCTGGACGTGGTCAGGATCTTGCTGGAGGCCGGCGTGAACCCCCGCAAGGCCAACGCGTACGGCCAAGAACCGATCGACCGGGTGAACGACGAATCCGAGTTCGCAGACGAGATTCGGCGGGCCCTGCGGGATGCCAAACAGAAGATGGGCGAGCGACGACGAACCTCGGAGGAGCACCATGCAGACACGGCAGATGCTCGTTCCTCGCACGGCCCGGATAGTCCCCGGAGGTCACCAGGAGCGCCGGGTTCCGTCCACGCCGGCAGCGGTCGGAGAGCTGGAACGGTCCGCGCGACGAAGACTAGCAATCATCTGCTGTACATGCCTATGGACGACAAAACCCTGCGCGCAGCAGCCGCCCGTGGTGACGAGGAGACCGTGACGCGGATTCTTCAAGTGAGGGATAACTTTGATGATCCCGAGTCCATGGTTGCCGCTGCGCGAGGGGGTCATGATATTGTCATGCAGCTCCTTTTAGCCCTCGGCAGGGCTAATCCCGACCCCTCACCCATCCCAAATTCAAACAGCGAGTACTCGACCCCCATGCTGGCGGCGATTGGCCAGGAAAATATCAAGGTCGTCAGACTTCTCCTCGACCAGGCTGATTTCGATCCCACCCGTCGCATCAAAGGGGAGGCATACCACGAGATTGCGAGGAAACGACGAGGCCCCAACTGGATGGAGGAGGAACACATGCTGAAGGATGCGTACGACGATCACAAGAAGTCGCACAAGGAGAACTCGAAACACCGCTCCCCCAGCAGGCGAGAACAGGACCGCGAGCCGAGGCGCAAGCTGGAGGCAAGGGACGAATCCGCAAAGCCTCTCAAGAGGAAAGCATTGAGCCCGGCGAGAGAACCCAAGAAGCTGAGTTCAGCAAAACTATCAGCGAGCCCCAAGGAGAAGCGGCGGGCAACATCGCTTACCGCCCCTCACCAGGACGAGCAAACCTCGCCAAAACGGGGACCCGGACGGCCCAAGAAAGAGGACCGTATACCCACCATCGCCATCTCCGACCGCGAACCTTCGCCTGCCGGAAAGCCTACGGCCAAGGTTAGGCGTGCAGAGTCAGATTTTGCTGCCGTATCTTCAGAAGGCGAAGCAGCAAAGCCGAGACGGAAGCTGGTATCTGGACGGGAGTTGAAGGGGGAGCGGGAGAGGCAGCAGCGACGCCCTAGCCTGGCCTCCAACGCGTCTTCTGTTTTGAAAGAGCCGTCCAGTCCCCGCGAGGAATCGGAGAAGACTCAAAAGACAGAAAAGTACCACGACAGGACAAAGGCTCTCAAGAGAGACGAATCCCGCGATCGGCTATCTGTCTCGGGCGAGAGCACCGGCAAGCGACACAGGTCTAGTGCAACCCCTCCGCACCTGGGGCCTGCCGATAAGGATGGGGCTGAGGCCCCCGTCAAGCGGCGACGCTTGGACGCCGACGGCAAGGAGAAGCGCCCAAAGTCCAGCCAGTCCGACGACAGACTCACCAAAACATCGGCACCCCGAGACCCCTCGTTGAGCTCAGCTGGTGGGCCTCGACCTTCGTCCAAACCACGGGACGACGAAGACCGGAGGCTCGCGCCTAAGACCAAGAAGCCAGATACGCTGCTCCACCACGGCCGTCGGGAATCCGGAAAGTCGGTATCCTCCGAGGGTAGCATCCATGTGAAGTCCGAGGATCCGGATATCGAGATGCCAGATGCGCCCCCGCCTGTGAGTGACGCTGCTTCCGCATCTCGGCCCTCCCTCCCCAAGGAGAAGGAAGATGGGGGGAAGAAGGAGGCAGAGAAGAAGGAAGCCGAGAAGAAGGAAGCCGAGAAGAGGGAGGCCGAGAAGAAAGAGGCTGAGAAGAAAGAGGCGGAGAAGAAAGAAGTCGAGAAGAGGAAGCAAGCCGAGCAGGAAGCACGGGCGCGTGAGGCAAAACGAAAGGAGGAGGAGAAGAGGCGCAGAGAAGAGGAGGAGAAGGAGAAGGAACGAATCCGCCGTGAAGAGGAAGCGAAGAGGCTCGCGGAGGCAGAAGCGCGGAAGCGAGACGAAGAGGAGCAGCGGCGAAAGGAGGAGGAGGAGCGGGAGCGGGAGCGGGAGCGCAAGGAGGAAGAGGAACGGAGGAAACGGGAGGAGGAAGACCGCAAGCAGCGTGAGGAAGAGCAACGACGGCAGCTGCAGGAGGAGGAGAAGAAGAGGCGGGAGGAAGCGGAACGGAGGCGGAGAGAGGAGGAGGAGAGGAGAGAGAAGGAAGAACAGGAACGCAAGAGGCGAGAGGAGGAGGAGCGGGCACGAAAGGAGCAGCTTGAGCGCGAAGCCGCCGAAGAGGCCCGGCGCAAACGTGAAGAGGAGGAGAAGAAGGAACAGGAACGCAAGGAGCGTGCCCACCGGGAGGAGGTGGAACGCAGGCGAGCAGCGAGAGAGGCGGAACGTCTCGCCAAGGAAGCCGATCAGCGGCGGATACGTCTCGAGCAAGAACGTGCCCGCCTGGCCAAGCTGCCGCCCGTCCTTCGCTGGCTTGATGGCGCTGCCAACCCGAAGCTTCCTGAGGTTGCAGAGAAGTTCAGCACCATGCAGGGCGTTCGATACGACTGCATCGATCCAGAGGCGAACGGCACCCGTGACGGCAGAGAACAGTGGTTGCTCAATACGCAGGTGGCCCTTCTCCTCGGAGAGAAAGATTTGGAACTTTCTCGGTGTAAGTTTTCCCCCAAGATTAAAACATGGCTGAACTATTGCTGACGAAGTGCCGCAGATACCGCCTGGACCCGGAGACCCGTCTCGGCCATCGCGAAGCGCGTCATTTGGCGGCTGGAGTCTGACCGATACGCCCTCACAACACCCGGCCTCTTCGAACTCGGGGAACAACTCCAGGACTATTACGAAGGGAAGGACCCTCACCGGATGGGCTATCGCACGCTGGAGAGGCTCCGAGCAGAGGCCTGGGAGAAATTTGCTGCAATGGAGATGTTCTTCGTCAAGGTACGCTGCTGACATGCCCAGGCTTATTTTCCAACTTAGCGTCTAACATGCTCCCAGGCCTCGGATTTCTTATATATCATCCCTACGATACAGCATCTTCGCAACGCAAAGCTCACGATGGCATATTGCGAACTTCCGGAGAACGAGGCGCAGTGCATAAGTTGGGCGCCTCACCAGAAGTGGAGGCGAGACCCAGACGCCCACGGCCTTCGTGGATTTGCGCCAAGCAACAAGCATTACATCCACGGCGAGCTCGTCTCCGAGGACAAGTCGAATGTTAGGGAGGCGAGCACATCACCCTCGCCGTTCCGGAGACCACGGATCCTCCGCCGCGGCTTCGTTGCAGTTCCTCGGGACGACCCAGCTTACAGCAGGCTCTACAAGGAGCAGGGCGCTGACGAATCGATGGTTGATGCTGAATCCCCAGTTTTGCCAAACGGGGTGCACTCGTCCCCAACGAGCGCGTCGTCTCATCCGGCGACCACAACTGTCAACGGCTTGGCATCGCCGACATTAATCACGACGACGACTACTAACGGAGCCGGGAACCACCCAATCTCACCGGCTTCTGAGGCGGGCCCTGCGCAGGCCAGGCCGCTGGTTAACGGCACCCGGGGCGCGCCTCATACCGCTGAATAGGCGGTAATGCGTGGGAGCCTCGGCGAGCCCTTGAACTTGCCGGGTGGGCATTTCTCCTTTGTTTCCATGGGACAGGACAGGACGGGCGAGCATTGATAAACGGACACGTCTTTCGGGTTTGCGGCCGCTCGGGAAGGGCGGCAAGATGAGCGTTGCTATTCCCATGCGCCAGAACAAGCAGTGTCCCCAGAAGGGGATCGGGCGGAGTACACTTTGAAGTTACCACAGAAGTGGTCCTCACGGTTAGAGATGTACTGTACAATGTCCATGTCGACTATGTGTTTGGTTTTCTCGGGAGGTCCCGGCTTTGGGCAAGGGCAGCAGCCTTGACACAGGAACCGGATGGGACTCGGTTGGGGGATGGAGTTGAGTTTCCAACTTGTACTGTACATACCCGGTGTAACTACCTACCTACCTTACCTCCCTATGTACCTATACCACAGGGGCTGAGTGAGCACCATGATCATGAGCACGAGCGGGACCTCGGGTTACGAAACGAGTCTATTCGCTGTTCTGTGCTCTTCTGTGTCTGAATCGCTGCACACAGACACACAGACAGCCTGTGGGGCCACACACGGTGACATCAAGCTTGCGGGGCAACCCCTGTCATTCATTGCCCCCCCGAGCTTTTTGCCCCCACCATCAAAATTCCCACCTCGGGAGTTTGAACAACCTAAGTCAACCAAACACCACCATCAGAGGCACTGTCCCTCTCGCAGTCTTCCCCCCGCAACAAACGATTATCCCAAGCACCAGTGCAACACCGCAATCATGTCGACGACAGTAGAGAAGGTATGTCGCATTACTCCCCCCTCGCTGCGTCCTGCGCTGGCACCTCGAAGGCTCCTCGCAGGCACCCTGAAGGCAGAGAGTACTAACGAGAGTTGCACAAACAGATCAAGGAGATCGAGACCGAAGTACGTTCACCCCGAGATGATGCCTGTCCCTACCCCCGACAACGAGTATCCCATGTTCTGACACCTCGTCTCCCTTTCCACAGATGGCTCGGACTCAAAAAAACAAAGCCACATCGTACCATCTCGGCCAACTCAAAGCGAAACTCGCCAAGCTCAAGCGCGAACTCCTCACACCCTCGGGCGGCGGCGGCGGCGGCGGCGCTGGCTTCGATGTTGCCCGCACCGGTGTGGCTAGTGTTGGCTTCATCGGCTTCCCCTCAGTCGGCAAGAGCACGCTCATGAGCCGGTTGACGGGCCAGCACTCGGAGGCGGCCGCCTACGAGTTCACTACGTTGACCAGCGTGCCCGGTCAGGTTGTATACAACGGCGCCCCGCTGCAGATGATCGATTTGCCGGGTATCATTGAGGGTGCCAAGGACGGCCGTGGCCGCGGTCGCCAGGTCATCGCGGTGGCCAAGACGTGCCATCTGATCTTCATCGTGCTGGATGTCAACAAGCCGCTGACGGACAAGCGGGTGATTGAGAGCGAACTGGAAGGGTTTGGAATTAGGATCAACAAGGAGCCGCCAAACATCACATTCAAGAAGAAGGACAAGGGCGGCTTGAATATCACCAGCACGGTACCCCTGACCCATATCGATAACGACGAGATCAGGGCCGTCATGAGCGAGTGGGTGTTTTCCATCGGTTGTCTTGTCGCTCCTGAAGTGTGAGCTGACGGTGTGGTGGCAGATACAAGATCAGCTCGGCGGACATCGCCATCCGGTGCGACGCCACCATCGACGACCTGATCGATATCCTCGAGGCGAGGAGCCGAAGCTACATCCCGGTTATCTATGTGCTCAACAAGATCGACAGCATCAGCATCGAAGAGCTCGATTTGCTCTACCGTATCCCCAACTCAGTGCCTATCAGCTCGGAGCACGGGTGGAACGTTGACGAGTTGATGGAGGCCATGTAAGCCTTTTTACCCTTGGGTATCATTCACCGTGAGCGGCATGACTAACCTGGCTGGTACAGGTGGGAGAAACTCAACCTCGTCCGGGCGTACACCAAGCCCAAGGGCAAGTTGCCCGATTACTCGGCGCCTGTCGTGCTGCGCTCGTCCAAGTGCACTGTGGAAGACTTTGTGAGTGCTGTCTAGCGCCACGAACTGGCTTGGTGACCAAAACAAGATTGCTGACGCGGCCTAGTGCAATGCCATCCATCGGAGTATTACGGAGCAGTTCAAATCGGCCATCGTCTACGGCAAGTCGGTCAAGCACCAGCCGCAGCGAGTCGGTCTTGCCCATGAGTTGGCGGACGAAGATATCGGTATGTTATCGCTCCCCGTCTTTTGTCACCAATGGCGGAGCTCAAATACTAACCACGGTGTTTTAGTTACCATCATCAAACGGTAAAGCCTCGAGAGGCAAAGAACTGCGGACTGGTCGGGCTGAGGTGTGCCACTTGACGACGCGGCCTGGTCCTGCCAAACCTACGACACGCCGAGCCCCGTTTTTGATGAGCCAGTATGGGGCGGAGAGGGCGAGAGATGTGCGTTTAGCATCGTGCGCAATGCCAGATGCTGGAAGACTGGCGCCTCGCCGAGGAGGGGTGGTTCCCTTCTTAATGCCAACATCTTTCACAGCCACAGCAAGCTGCTCGGCGAGGAAGCGGTCGTAGAGGGAGTGATGGAACGTTTGATACCAAAGACTGTTCGGGAAGGGATTGAAACGCTCTGGGTGAGAGTTACGGATGGGGCCGGATGACAAAAGCTAAAAGTTCGTGATGCCCGCCATGACTGTCCCCTGGTTATGGTATGCCATGGGAGATATACATCTGGCACGATAGATACCAATAAGACGATAGAAACGAATCTTGAAATTTCTTGACCCACGACAACCTGTTCTGGGATCAACTGTACTCGGACATGTCCGCTTCTTGGACCCTACCGTTGCTGACGTTCTCTTCACCGTAGTCACCGATATCTCGCGCGTTAAACCGATACTATTCCCATGCTCTTCCCAAGCAACACTAAACTCTATTCCTGGATCTTACGTGGGATGAGAGGGTGTGTTGTTGGTTGACGGGTATCTCGACCACCCACTCGGCCGGCCAGGCTGAATCACACCCGCCCATCTGCCCATCTGCCGGCAGAAGGAGGTTGCGGGTACGGCTGCGGTTACAACGTAGGGCTGACCGGCCTGGCCGGGTCGGTGACGGGGATGTGTATGTGTGTTGGATGCGGGATGTGGGCTGTGGGAGGGGTGTGGTGGCAGACGGCGCTTATCGGATGCCGTTGGCTGCGGGTTCGGATGTGGGCGGGCCTGCTTCGGCCCCGGGCCGGGGACCTGGGCTGGGGGTGTCGGGAGGGGACGGTGGGTTGCTTGGGATGTGGTGTCTTTTGTTTCGGGTCCTGGTAATATTCGCATACATATGCACCCTGTTATCTGTTTGTGGGCTGTTCTCGTGTGGTGACGCGTTGGTGATGATTTGGAAGAGGGGGGTTGAACATGGGTTGGGTCAGTCACAGGGAAAGGGGGGAGAGGGGTTGAGTTCAGGGGTTGGTGATGATTTGTATGTATCTGGGGAACCTCACGGTCCGGTCCTGTCCCGGTGTTGCAAGAAAAGTGGTGGGCGTCCTCTGACAGCCGGGCTTCCCGATGTCCAAGCAGAGGAGTGTGCGTGCGTGCGTGCGGTGTTGACAAATCGGTCGCTGACCGTTACATGGCGCTAACCGCGAGACGAGACGAACATCTGAAGATTGGGTAGCAACGCGACCCTTGCATTCTGCATGCCGCGGGAGTGCATATTGGGGTAGTGCAGGGCGCATGACAAGTTCGGATGAAGGCCCTGGCGGCCCTGGAGCCAACCCTCACCCTGGAAGAAGCAACTCGTGCATTGACGTCGGCGACACTCGCATTCATGCGCGAGAAGGGGAGCAGGATTGCAAAACCCGGGTAGCGAGCGGGATGATCTGCGCAGCTTTGAATCGCCCGAGCCCGTTTCCAGCAAGGCTTCGTCACGGGTTGCTGGATGAGGAATACCTTGTTGGTGTGTCTGTGCCGCGTTGCTTGACGACCCTGAGCGTGTAAGTCGAGCACGCGGTCATGTTGCCGCCGAGCCTCCCCTTCCACCCTTCCCTGCCGGGCTGGAAGGGGAACCAACAGAACAGAGACTATACTCCCACCATCGGCGGCTGTTCTTGCGAGTTAATGATTTGGGTCCGCAGGCCGGACGGAGGGCGGATGCGAGAGGCCGAAGATTCGGCCGACGAGGGGGGACACGAGCCGGTTGGGCCATGCGGCGGCTATTGGGCTTTTACCCACGGCGAGGACCAGACGGACGCCTGAGGGCCGCATAACTGTTGGTTCCAGGTTTCGTCTCTTTCTCGGCCGCGATGCTGCGGCTCAAGCCCGCTGAAGTGGCCGGGGAGGAAGGGAGCCGCCGGATGCGGGAGCCAAGGAGAAAACCGTGGGGCATTAGGTGAGGGCGTGGTCAGCACCACGGGGGTCGAGGGGGCGGTCCCTCTCAGCCATCATGGTACCTGCCCCTTGCCCCTTGCGCGATGCAACCCCATGATGCCTCGTGTTTGCTGCCGACGCCCGGAAGGGAAACCAGGGACGCCCGAACAGGAACGAGCTGCACGATGCTGGCGTGCAAGTGTTGGGTCGGGTGGCTCATTGGGCCGTGAAGACACTACTGCGGTACTGTCCAGGGTGGGGGAGGGTGACCAAGGAATCTATCAACCAACAAGCTCAGCAGAGTTGCACTTGATCGCTCCACAAGGGGCGCTTGTTTTGACGGACGGAGAAAAGCGAAACGGTTGGGAGATCAAAGCAAGATCTCGCCCTGGCTCGCCTGGATGTGGATCGGGGGGGTGCTGCGGGTTGCTGCGGGGCGCGGTCTCGGTAGCTGATCGGCGCCGAGGTGCTTGGTCCTGGTTTGCGTGGTTGGCCGACCATTCATCGAGGCCAGGTTCTGGTGATGATGCCCGTCGCTGTCGTCGTCTGCGTCGTCTGCGTCGTCGACTCGTCAAGTCGTCAATGCCTTTCTCAGATCAGATCGGCCAATTGGCCGCGCGCAACGCGCATGACTTCATCAACTGCGATGCCCATCGCGATCGGAGCATCGTCCGTCGTGGCTTGGCATGAGATGAGATCTCCTCTCGCGGCCTGTCCTGTGCCGCCGCCGCACTCGCCGCTCTCGCCCATCCAGACAGAGTCCCAGACAGCGACACGGCCTGCACAGAAACGAGATTTTTATTACGACGTGGTCTGGCCAGTGGGATCGCAGGCCGGGCGCTGCGCTTGGGCCCTGTCTTGGGCGAGCAGCATTTTCTGCCCAATCGCACGAGCAGGAGGCCGGAAATTATGCCCAATGGCAAGCCCGCGCGGCCTGTCTTTATCGCCGTTGGATGGGCTCAAACACGGTTCGTCCGGTTCGTGAGCGGCGCCACGCTCGAGGGGGAGTTGGTGCCATCCACGGTGGTGACGGGCCCAGAAGGGCACAGCAGCGGGCACAGACACCCTGGTGACCAGATAGCAATTGTAACCCAGCAGCAGATCGCTTAGGCGATAGATAGCCACGAGATTGCATCTCCGCCGTCACGCCGTCCGCCATGGCCGTCACGCCGTCGCGGCGCGGGCTGCCTTGCGCTGCGTGCCTCGCCTGTTGCCCTGGCCGTTGCCGTCTTGTCGCAGCATCCCATCTCAGGGCTCAGGGCCCAGGGCCGTTCGGACAATTCGACAGAAGCTACGGTACTGTGGTACTCCGTAGGGCGGCGGCGGGTCCAGCGGCATGCCGAGCCGCGAGTATTATCGATTGTCGAGCCGAATTAAGCGATCCTCGTCCTCTGGCGCCCTGTCGGGCCAGAGGCGCGCCAGGCGACGGCTGAGCTCGCGGAGGTGCCAACTTGCCAATTGGCGTTCGGAAGCTTCCAGGGCGCGCCGAGCTCTGCTGGCGCGATGTGATGGCGGGCTGGGATTGCTCCATCAACGCCTTTCCGAGCTCCCAACCTGGAGCTACTACATACTGGCTTCAGCAGATACTTGGTTTGCCGTCTCCGTCCCAGATGCTCGTCTACTTAGTACACAGCATACTATTAGACGCGGTCCACGGCGTGTTGGCGCCAACTGCGAATTCGAGCTTCGCATGTGCGACATAACGTTATGTCGTTGCGCTGGCCGCAGGGTCGGCGGCCAGTTATGCGGCCAGGCAATGCAGCCCGGCAAGCTTGCCCTTGCTTGCCCTGCGAGACGCATCCTTGTGGACCCCTCCCCCGGGAGAACGCAGCGTTAACTTCAGGTTAGTGGGCGGAGCTGCCCGCAGCCTGATGGCACCCGCGGGCTGCGGCCCACACCTGGCCCGCTGGACCCGGTAGCTTCCATTCTGTGCGAGGACATCCAATCCTTGGAAGCGATGCGGCGATGCTGTGGCCGAGTGACGTTGGGACAAGGTATGTATTCTGTATCCCGACACCACGCGCCAGTCAAGCCAGGCCAGTCAGGGCAGTCAGGGCAGGCAACCCGGGGGCGTTGATTTGCAAGCAGCACGCTTCCAGAGTGAGGCACGCGGCAACGCTATGGACTAGTGCATTCTGTATTCTGTCGAGGGATTTTCAAAAACGTGCAAGCCGCTGCCGATTTGGGCCCTCTGCCGATCTGGAACGACGCCGTTTCTCGGGACATTGCGGATGCGCGGTCGTGCTGAACGTGGACTTGGTTTACCTGGTGCGCGGACTTCGGATGACTCTCAGGGTACAGAAGTACTTGTCCTGCCGTGCAGCCCCGGTAGTCTGGACAGAATACAGCTTCTTCCTCGACACGCCGCCGCCTTCGAGCCGGGTTCCTACGCTGTTCGGTGCCAGGTGGTTCTGTTCTCGACGGGCAGGGATGCCGAACGCGGAACGCGAGCTGTCCAGACGGGACAAGTTTGGCGGCCGTTCAGCCACCGCGTTTCGCCCAGGGCGTGCTCAAAGACGCCATCAAAGCCTCAAGTTGCTTTTTGCTTTTTTGGCCCCGCGAGCCCTGGTCGACCTGGCCCGCCTGGCGCGCAATATTAGCGCGGCGTTGTCGAGTTGAGGGACGAGGAGGGCCAAACAGACACACTGCAGACAGGCAGACTGCAGTGACTGGACACCATCAACGGCTCCTTCAACACGCCTCCGAGTATTTATTGATATAGGAGCCTGGGCTAGCAACGATAGTGATGATGCCGTCCGTCCAGTCAAGCCGGGCAGCGGCCTGGAGAGCAGTCACGGCGCGCTCTGGCTCGCTTCCTCTGGCTCCCTCTCTTTCTTTTGTTCGTATTCTTCGGGGCATCCCGAATCCCACGCGTGCGTCTTCCATCAAATTCTTCCGTGTCAACCAAGGTAACCTTCCTACCTCGCCTTGCCCGGTAACGTTAGTGCAGTTCTGAGTTCTGGTCGTCACCGTTGCCCACTGGCACTGCACTCCCCTCCCCCTCGATGAGACCCCTCCCCTGTCTCCCTTTTTGCGGCGGCTGTCCCACCCCCGGCCGGACAGCCTGCCTGAGCCCACGCCTGTCTCGCTCTCCCAGGACCACGCCCCCCCCCCCGGCCTAACTACCACCACCACTCCACCACCACCACCCACTCACCTCACCCACCTCACCTCCATCCCGCCCTCCACCTGCTCTGGCCAGTGGTGTGTGGCCTGTGCCCCCCTCCCCTGGCCATGCTCCCACCGATGCCCAGCCAGGACCCTGGAACCCCTGCCGGGAGATGCAGAGCGTGCAGACACACAGCTGCATCAGCGGGCCTTTTCCCTGGCATACATATGCCGCTTGGGGGGGCCCTCATCCACCGACAAATGCCTGCTGCTGCCCTGTTGCACCTGCTGCCCTGCTGCCCTCCTGCAGGTCGTCCGACTTGTCTCGTCCCGAGTGCCAGAGCAGCAGAGCCACCAACCCCAACGTCGCCTACCTAGGTCGGACTGCATCTGCGGCGCCCGCCTCTGCAGCCGTCTGCCGCCCTGCCACTGGTAGATTGCTGTCTTGTTTGCTCTCGACTGCAGCATCGTGGCCTTCGACCCATACCGATCCAGCTTTTCGGCCGACGGCACCGAATCAAGCCGGTCCTTTTTGTCGCCTCGCATCGGGTACCCTTCACCGAGGACGACGGAACACTCCCCACTGGACCACGACGTCGGCGGGCCTACTTGCTGCCAGCCTCGCCGTTGTTGCCGACTCGACGGAGGGCGCACTGGCTGCTTGACCGGCAGTCTGTTAGCTCGGCACAGAGGAACCAACCAAGCACAACACCAGCCAGTCCTAGACACGCCGGTTCAACGACAACGGCTCTCGAGCCCTGGACTCCCGGGTCTTTGCAACGGCGACGAGACTCGACTACTGCGAGCAAGACGGGCCAGACTTGCTCGAACGGTCACATCCACCCCCCCTCTCCCCCCACCAACGCCTCTGCAGCCGCTACCTGACTGAGAGAGACTGCACTACTCCGCACCCGGCCGGGTTCCCCCCGACTTGTAACCTCGTCGACGGTTAGACCGCTGCATGTCCGATCCGAGGAACCAATTGGTGTTCGACACCCCCCCTATCATGCATGCCGCCTCCTGAGTCTGTCTTTGTCCATCCTTTCCGGACGCGCTAATCCCCACAACTGCGCGAGTCTATGTGGCCCCTCACATCGAGTGGCTCTTGACGGCGCCGATCCCACTTCCACTGTCCAGCGCACGGCGCTCAGCTTATCCCCATCTGCTCGCGCCGCCGCCCGGTTTCGTCTGAGCCAGACGAAGCCCCAGTCCCGTCACCATGCACAACCAGATCACGGCCTCGACGGGCATGGATCAGGAGAGCCACCTCTCACCCGACAACTCGTACGGTAACGGGAGCTGGGTCGACATGAACTCCTTCCAACACCAGACCACCATGCCCGACTATGGGGGCAACTTCGGCTTCATGCCTCCCATAATACACGGGCTGCCCTCCGAGTCTCTCGGCAGGATGCCGCCGCCGCCACCTCCACAGCCGATTCACCAGGCCCCGGCGACTCACTCACAACTTCCCGTGCTCATGATGCCTCATCATGCGACGTGGCCGAGTCAGTTGACGAACCCGAACAGCTATGGCCCGCCGCACTCGGCTCCGCCTGTAGCCATTCCCACCATCACAGCGCCGCTCAAAACGTCCAAGCTACCCGCCCTCCAGACCACTTCACAACCAAGGAAGACCCTGACGGACGATGTTCGCCGCCAAATGTGTCAGTACGCCGAGGAACATCCCACCGCCAAGCAGACCGATATTGGTGCCCGATTTGGCGTTGAGAGGAGGTAAGTTTTGCACAAAGGCGACTCTCTCCCTGGTTGTAGTCCACCGCGCGCTGACACACCGCCTCTAGCACCGTATCCAAGGTTTTGCGGAATAAAGACAAGTACCTGAACTCAGAGGAGCGGAGTAGCTCCCCGGTAAAGCGCAACGGCAAGGGAAAGGCTGTCAGTATCGAGAAGGCCCTGATCAACTATGTTCGCGGGTCGCAGAAGAACGGCATCGCCGTGACGAGCGAATCCCTCAGGGAAACGGCACGCAAGTTCATGTCCATGGCCAGCGGCGAGCCGATTCTGGAGCCCTCGAACTCCGCCTGGTTCGACAAGTTCATGCTGAAACACGGCATCGGCCCCGGCAGGTTAAGCCGCCGCGCGTCCGAGACCAACATCCGGGACAGGACCGTTGGCTCCCCGGCGTTGGCACCGTCGCAACCACAAAGCGCCATCTCTCCCGCGTCGCCGTCGGGCCATCTTTCCCCGTCTCCCTTGTCCGCGAACAAGAGCGACGAGGAGAAAGAGGGCCTGAATGGCTTTCTGGATTTTGAGGCAGACGGCGCATACAAGCACTCCAACTCCCAGAGCACGACCTCTCTGAATAGCGCCTTTACCGACACACCGACATCCTTCTCCGGCAGCACAATAAGCCCCACGGCCTCTTTCAACTTCTCTCCCGACCCGAACGTGGGTGCGTTTCTCGCAGGAGACCGAAGCGGACAAATGCCACCACACGGCGGCGCCGGTTTCCAGCGGCCGCGGAGCCAAACCTTCCCAACCCTCGACCTCGAGTACATGAACCAGCCCCAGTCTGCAGAACCGGCGACTCCCAAGTACCACGTCTCGTCCACCGCACCATCATCAGCCCTCGACTCAGCAAGCAGCGAACTAGCCGGGTCGCACTTCAGCTTCGAACACGCCGTCTCCCCGCCTCCCCGCCTCCGCCGCAGTAGCAGCAACGGCAGCATCGCCGGTCGGACGACGCCCATCTCCGCCAGCGCGGTCGGCTCGTCACCCGGCTCCCCAACACAGGAGGACGCGCGGAGGGCCGCCGACACGCTGCTCTCCTTCATCACCAACGCCGGCGGCTTCGTCGACCAGCACGAGTACCTGGCCGTGGTGCGCCTAACGGAGAAGCTGCGCATCCACCAGAGCCAGCTCGCCAAGGCGGCCGCGTCCCACGGCATGGGCGGCCTGTCGCGGATCCCCGAGGGCGACAGCGAGATGCCGAATGCGCCCCCTGCCATGGTCAAGTTGGAGCCCAACTTGACCTGAGAGACGGCGGTCGCCGTCTGGATGGAACGAGGAGCCCGGCACGGGCCGCCAGAGATATACATACCTGACCTTACACATCTTCCATATACCCCGTTTTTTGGCCATTCTAACCGTATAACGATACCGCCACCAGAAGACTTTACGCTCACGCGAACCCCTTCTTGGACACCATCTCGTCTTGTTTTTTTGGGCATTTCTTCCACTTCGTTTCTAGGTTTTATCCTGCTGTTGATTTCCGCCGTGTTTGGTTGTGGATCTCCCCCGTTTCTTCTTCAGCATTTTGGTGTGGTGTCCGCGCTTTGCCCTCCCGGCAGTTTTGCGTGTTGAAGTCTGTTTTGCATTTCTGACACATTTCTTGCCCTCTTTTTTCTTCTCACTATCTCTGTATACTACTATACTGTCTGTTTTCCATCTCTCTCTCGCCATGTTTTCCGCCAATCACGCCGTGTCTCTTCCATCGATCGATCAGCCCGACCGACCAACCGGCGTCCCCCTTTTCTCCGGGCAGACAGCGAGCGACCGCAGCGGAATGGTTTGTGGGAATACAGGGGCACTTGGGGCGCGAGGAAAGAGCAGGAACAAGGCCCGCGAGGGTTCGAGGGACGACGGGCCCGTTGAGGGCTCTGTCGTTGGGTCGAGTTCATGTTTGTTTGGTGGTGTTTCTGGCTGGCTGGTTGGTTGGTTGGTTGGTTGGTTGGTTG
>FTCU01001704.1_pt1 | contig 50180 bp, 72 predicted proteins | sample 1639521 | NCBI WGS metagenome assembly FTCU01 (sample SAMEA3914864, study PRJEB12502) | metagenome | biome: forest; material: soil | place: USA | collected 2012-03-12 | depth 0.3 m
GCCTCCCATGCCTCCTCAGACACCGCATCTACCGCTTTACGGGTTTGGCATCGTGGGATGGCTCCCCGTACACCTTCAACCTGCACGGTGGGGACTCCGGGAGGCAGCACGTCTGGATGCCGCGGCCGCCCCAGTCGTGGCCTGGCGCATTCCGCGGCCTACTGCTTTCCTGCCGCGCCATCTACGCCGAGGCGGCTGCTCTGCTCTACTCGGCCAACCGATTCGTTGTCCACTATACCGGCGCTGGATCCCTCGCGCCCCTCCTCTCCCTCTCGGCACCGGCCCTCTCGTCCCTCGGCTCGCTCAACGTCGTCCTTAACCAGGCCTCTTGCCACCAGCGAACCCACGGCTATCACGACCGAGACTGCTGTTTCTCTCGCTACACAATTTCTGGGTGTTACATAACCGATTCCAGTCTTCATAGGCACCAGGTCCCGTTACTGGCGAGTCTCACTCCTGCGGATGGCGGCAACGACACGGCAACCCAGACCCTGCTGGGCGAGTGGCGTGCAGCAGCTAGCCATCTGTCGGGCTTCATCACCCCAAGCAGCCTGGAGATCGCCCTGGTTTGCGACATTAGTCCCCAGCACGAGCAAGCAGTCCAAGTAGCGGCTTCGGTCCTTGCACCACTCGGCCAGCTCCCCTTGCTTAGGAGCTGCTACATCCGGCTTGCCGCAGCCCGGGATCTCCGGCTCGGCCAACTCGCCCAGCGCTTTGCGTTGGAATCCCGTGGGCTTGCTGCGCCGGAGCCGACCACGACAAATCCCGCCTTTTTGGCCCTCCCGCGCGAACTCCGGCTCCGCATCTTGGGCTTCACCGACCTTGTTACCCCAAACCACGAGGTATGGTGGTGCCGTCAGGACTCCAAGTACACATGGTCCGATCTTGGAGGTGACTACCAATGCAACAACGATACGTACAGGTCTTCCTGCGCCTTCCAGGAATGCTGGTACCGCAGTACACTGATCGGCTGTTTTCGCCGCCTCCGCCATGCCGCCTCATCAACAGCCTGCACATGCTGGGTCCCCCCGGAACCCATCTTCCTCGTCTGCCGGACTCTGTATCAGGACGCCCAGCTCGTTTTCTTCTCGTCCAACCGTTTCATAGTCCACGACTTGACCTTGATCCCTTGGGCGCTAGACTGCCCGAGGGTCGACGAAACCCTCAAGGACGAGCACGGGAACCTGAACTCCGAGTATCCATTTCCGCGCCTTGCCGCCTCCCAATTCCTCCGGGACATGGTCCCCGCCCACTGCATCCCCTACCTCCGCTTCCTCGAGCTCGTCTTCCCCACTTACCTCGCGGCCACCTGGCCCAAAGCAGACCACCCCGCAATCCTAGACTGGCACGATACCATCCTCTGGCTCCAAGACAGGATCAACGGCCCGGCCCTCACCATCCGGCTGGTCGCCGCCGAGCCCGGCACCCTCGCCCCGGACAGCCCCTACACCGACACCATCACCGTCGCACAAGGCGACGCCATCTCGGCGAGGTACGCTCAGCTCCTGCAGCCGCTGGCGCAGCTGGGCCGGAGCGCGACCAACGGCCTGGCGCGGTTCTACGCCGACCTGCGCTACCCGTGGCAGTGGACCGACGAGGCGAAACGGCGGGAAGATCGCTGGGAGTGGGCCGAGGCGGGGAAGAGAGAGGTCAAGAGGAGCGCCGAGCGCAGCGTCCTGGGGGATCGGTACGACAGCCAGTATGGAAACGGGAAGGAGGAGCCGGAAGTCAGTCTGTGGCAGCATGTGTTTGCGGATCACTATTAGAAGGCTTGGTACCAGCCTCGCGTTGGGGTATTACCCTGTTCAGTGAACAACCTGGCGCCGACAAGGTGTTTTTATCTCTGAGAGAGAGGGACAACGGAGAGAGACTTGTGGAATAGACCCAGGTACCGATGTTTCGGAAACGACAATGGACAAGGCCGGCCAGGCCAAGCTCGGCGGAAACAAAGCCCTGAGAATCCATGATGCCAGTCCCATTGTCCCATCGCTGTTTTGGCTGGTTGAACGATCTGATCGTGGAAAGGAAGCAAGGTCCAGGACAAGAATGTTTGGAGTAAGGATTGTTCATTGCAGGACTGTCGTTTCTCTTTCACCTTGTGCGAGGGGGGTCAGAGCCTGAGACCTAAAGGCTGTGCATGAAGGTCCATGTATCCACGAACAGCATTGGTTGGGTTGTTGGGTTCCAAGGCACCAACAGACGGCGGGGGCACACTTTCGGCAACCGTGCCTACCAGTTAGGTGGTTGGGACGGGTCGAGGTCAGCCCGAGAGCGGACGGTGTTGGAAGTTGCCGTCTCCCACACTGGGCTTGCAAGGTTGCGGCCACACCAACCTTCCGAAACCGCAACCTTCTCCCACAGGTTCCTCGACTTTCCCCCACCACTACCACTACCCTAAGCCAAGATGACGAAAATACCGGCTTTTGACATTCTCACCACGGACTCGGCGGAGCTGCAGGCGCTCCTGGCCGCCGGCAGGATTACGTCTGTTGACATCGTCGAGGCATCGCTGGACCAGATTGGCAAACACAACGCCAAAGGCCTCAAACTCAATGCCATCATCAGCACAACCCCCCGGAAACTCGCCCTCTCCATCGCCGAGGACCTGGATGTCGAAAGGTCCCAAGGCAAAGTCCGCGGCCCGCTGCATGGGATTCCAATCACCGTCAAGGACAACATCATGACTGGGCCCGAGTTTCGAATGCCCACAACCGTTGGATCGGCCGCCCTCAGATCCGCCATGGCTGAGAAGAACGCCCCAATTGTTGACCTGGTCGGTTTCTCGGTTGCCCAACCACTGACGGTAATGCTGACGGTCCAAGTTGGTGAAAGCGGGCGCCATTATCATTGGAAAGGCTAATCTTTCGGTAAGTCGGCCATGGTGCCAGAAGACCAGGACAGCCAAGACTGACTGATCCGCTGTGTAGGAGATGGCCGGGTGGAAGGGATTTGGCATCACGACCGGCTGGTCAGCTGTGGGCGGCCAAACCCAAACACCCTACGTCGCTGGGGGCGTCGCACCCGGAGAAAAGCTGCTTGGGCACTCGGTTTGTGCTCTCTCCGCGACCGCGAGAAGGCTGGCTTACAATGATTCTAGACTCCCGCTGGCTCGTCCTCTGGAAGTGCTGTAGGCGTGTCTGCTGGGTTTGCGCCTCTTGCGTTGGCCACAGAGACCGACGGGTCCATTGTGCAACCAGCCAACCGAGCATCTCTATACGGGCTGAAGGCAACTGTCGGTCTGATCCCCACCGAGGGAACCGCCCCTTGGAGCGCGCTCACGGACAGTATCGGCGGCATGGCACGCACACCGGGTGACCTGGCCAGCCTGCTGGGGATTCTGTTGAACGACACGAACCTGTCCGCCCGCACCACCACCGACACATGGGAGGGACAAAGAATCGGCTTCGTCGACCCGACCTTGTGGGGTTTTGTCCCCTTCATATGCAATCCCGACAACGTTCTTATTGACCAGCAGCGCCGTGGGTTCGCCGACGCGGCAAACACCATCTCGGGGAAGCGAGGTTTCGTCGAACAGCCCGTGCCTCTGACTTCAATGGACGAGCTGGTCCTCGATGGCGAAGACGCGCTCGAGCAGCTATGGAGTACGCACCGCCCATTGCAAATGGCTACAACAGCACAGCTGACTCAACCCTCCAGATCACGACTTTGAGCCAGCGTGGAATGACTTCCTTGCCGGATACAAGGAGACACCTGTGCGCACCCTAGAGGAGTTGGTGAAGTTCAACAGAGAACACGCAGATATTGCTCTCCCGCCTGGTGCGTAAATCGACACATTCGCTAGAATTGAATGCCTTGCTGACAAGCTCCATGCAGTCCACCCTGGTCAACAACTGCTAGAAGGCGCGCTCGACGACAAGCTCACCGACGAGAAATACGCCGAAGGCGTCAAGATCATTCGACAGGCAGCCCGTGTCAACGGCATCGACAAGACTCTCGCCGACTACAACCTGGACGTAATCATCGGCCCCATGGACGGTAGGATCCCGACCATTGCCGCCGCGGCCGGATATCCCGTCGGCACCATGCCACTCGGATATTCCAAAACCAATGGCAAAGCGTTCGGGGCCTGCATTATCTCTGGCGCCGGAGGTGAAGCCAAGATCCTGAGGGCGATGAACGCCTGGCATGCTACCATGCCTGCAAGGAAACCCCCGCCGCAGCTGGTCGATGACATTGACATGGGGGCTGATGTGAAGTGAGCGCCAGACAGAGGTGTGACACGAAGGATTTGCGGCTCTTCATCAACCCAACAGACCTCGTGTTTCGTAAGAGAGAACGGACAATATCCCAACTCTCTCGTAGGTTTGTAGCTACCATAGAAATGGTGAGACACGCCGCGGACGCATGGGGACAATTCCACCAACTGAATTTAAACATCGAACCTCCAGCAAACTTGAACTACCTCCTCAGAAGTCAAAACCACCTCGTATCTAAAGTTAACAGCCAACAAACCCGCCTTGGCCACCTCGATGCCTGCAAATCTGCTTCCACCCCACTCCCCACCAAAACAATTCCCGGACGTCGAGTCTCTCACACATACTTGCAAGTCAGGTCCGCTCCGCTCGTGGCACAGTCCGTCAAGATGGTGCCGCTCTGCTTGATATCAATGATTGTGGCGCCGCTGGGCGTGACAGTGCCCGACGAGCCGGTGGCGTAGGCGTTGGTGAAGGTGACGCTCCCAAAGTTGGCAAAGGGGACCAGCTGGCTGCCGCTCTCAAAGTCCTCGACGATCCACTCGGCGTTGGTCTCGCAGAGGGTGGACGGAGTGGTCTTGAAGGTGTGGGAGACGGACTTCTTGGTGGTCAGGTTCTCGAGGGTGGCGACGCCCGTCTTCTTGGAGGTGGCGTCGACCGTCATGCGGATCTGGTCGCCGACGTGGATGGCGAAGTTGGAGAAGGAGTACGAGTAGTCCGGGATCCACTCGTACCAGGCGTCGAAGGTGCCATCGCCGTAGAAGGAGACGCCCGTCTGCAGGATGGCCGTCTGGCACGTGTCGCCGTCGATGCCGACCCAGGCCGACGCTGCCGCGTTGGCGTCGCCCGTGTTGACCGACGGCACCGTGATGGTGCCCGAGACGAGCGTGAAGCCGGTGCCGATCTGCACCGCGCCCGCCCAGTTGGACGAGTACTGCGGGTATGTCGTGTTGCGGCGGGGCGCCGAGTGGTGGAGAGGTCGTGCTCCGCCGCGGCGGGTCAGGGCTGTCTGCGGGAGGGCAGAGGTGAGGCCGGCGATGGCGGCGGCGAGAAGTGTGTACTTCATGATGGCGAGTGACGTGAAGAATAGCGGGACTATCGGGATACCGAGGGAGTGAATAGGTGCAAGTAACTTAGTAGCTAGACTCTAGAGACTTGGTCTTGTCCGCGAACGCCTAGAGAAGAAGGAGATATGTTGTAGACAGCTGGTGCCAAGCTCGGCCTTCTTATGCGCCTCGAGGCCATAGAAAGAAGCGGTCGAGATGCCGCCGTCCACGGCCGCTGTCGGCCAGGCCCCTCATCTTGGGCGCTATTCCCAACACCGCAGGCGACATGTTATCTCCAGACTCCAAAATGCCTACCTACCCCGTGGACGCCGCGGGATGTGTCCACGATCCCCTCCCTTCCTACCCGCGTCGGCGCCCACGGGGTTGAGAACATCCCACACAGGAATGCGAGAAGATGTCCAGATGCAGGGCTAGCAGCTCAAGTGGAAGGTCCAAAGGTTGGGGACGCGCAAGTGACAAGCCTGTACCGGAAACATCTCGATGAAGAAGGACGAGTCGACAACTCGACGGCACACTGTTTCATGATCTCGCCCGCGCGTCTGCGCTGATCGGCGAGCGCCGCTGCTTCTACCACCTGGTAGGAGGTAGTGATAATGCGGTTCGGCGAGGGACCGGCACACGCGGGAGTTGATGTGACGGGGGGCGATGTCGCATTGCAGCGCGGCACTTCCGCAACGGGCAAGTCGTGCCAAGCACGAGCAGGCTGGGCATTGCGACCTTCCTGATTCTTGGCAAGCCCCGATGTCGACAACCCATTCTTGGAGACAGGAGTTATGGCTATCTCCATTTTCCAGCTTTCGACTCTTTCTTCCTATTGTGACATCGAAGCCAGCTCCCCTCCGTTTTTCTTGCCTTCTTACCTGGGTAATCTATCTGGGATGGTGGTTTCAGATAAGCTCTGTGGGATTGCTTCCGAGCAGTCGAGTTGGCAAGCAGTCCTCAGAGACGGACTAGGGGCGTTAATATTCCCATCAACAGGCGGGTTCTCAACTCCATTGTGAGAGAGGTGACGGGTTTTCTAGGTAGGTACCTAGCCTGGTAACCGAGCTAGAACCACATAGCTGACGGGCTAGCTGTTCAATGGGCAATGAATAGGTCTTGGGCCAACGGATGCCGTTCCAAGACGTTCCAGGACGAAGAAGTGACCAGTGCACGTCCTCGAATCAGAACTTGGAGTTTGCCGCTAACCCAGGTGGAGAAAACAGTCGGAAGCCCAGTCAATTATTGAGTGCGTTGCTGTGATCTGCGGTGCTATGGGTGGCCCAGCTCGTAGGGAAAACTGGGTACTTAAGGAAAACTGGGTGAGGGGGGGGGTTCTGGGCGGTCTGGTCAGGCAAAACGGGGACCCCAACCAACGCCAGCCATTGTCACCCCTGTTCATTGGTTGGCTGCGTACACACTTTCCCCGGAGTGACTGGGGGCGTGTTGCGCTGGAACGAACACTAAGAACAAAAAGGTTGAATCTACTTCTCAGTATCTCCAACGCCCAGCATGGCGGACGGGATCCATTTCCCGACCGGCTTCACCATGAAGGACCTCGTCGCTTACGGAAACACGGCGTTAGTCCTCCTCGATCGATCCACCGACACTGTTGTCAAGGCTTCTCCTGACGGGGAAGCCTCGGATTCGACGGCCGTAGAGCAGCACATCTACGAGCGCTTCGTCCAGCGCGGCGGCCACAAAGGCATCCTCATCTATTACGGCATATTCGAATGGGGTATCCGGCTCGAACATGCTTCCCACGGCAACATCCGTTCTTACCTCGAAAATCACCCGGCCGATGAACTGAGAAGGATGCGATGGGCTGTCCAAGTTGCCGAAGCCCTTGAGTTTGCCCACCAATGCGGGGTAATCCACGGGGACATCAATGGTTTCAATGTGCTACTTGACCGCCGCCTCGACGCTAAGCTCGCCGATTTTGCTGGGTCATCACTAGACGGTTCGCCGCTTCTCATCGGAGTGACGGCGAGCCACGAACGCCCCGGCCCTCTGCTCTGCGCTGAGGCCGATATCTTCGCTCTCGGATCGACACTCTACGAAATGATAACTGAAAGTCGGCCATACGCCGGATTGTCAGACACAGAAATAGAGCAGAGGTATAAGCAGGGAGAGTTTGCTGAGACCGAGTCCCTCGGAATTGTCGGCGGCATCATCAAGAAGTGCTGGCAGGGGCGGTATGAAGAATGCAGCCAAGTTGTTCGCGATTTGAAAGGTGATATCTCCTTGCCCCCTATTCTATGATCCTCAAATCTGTAACTGATACACCGACAGCTGCGAGGCAAAGCGTTTTCTCTCGCAACCCCAACACTGGCCTTGACAAGTCCACTTCTACATACACCATTCTTGCCGTTGCCACCATATTTGTCGTCGTTAGCTCGGTTTTTGTCAAACTCAGGTTATCACAGGCTCACCAAGCTTCGTGATCTCAACGAACTTACTATTTAGGATCATGCTAGGACTATCGATGCTTGAGCAAGTCCCGGAACCCTCGTTGCTCCGAATTTGGTCAAGTTGCCGCTCAAGTCTCCTTTGCAGTCTGTACCAACGAGCCCTCCATCTCGTCTTAACAACGCGACGCTCGTTGGCGGATTCCGGTGGGCAGACACCGCACTGAACCGAGAACCAAAAACAGCAAGGCTTTTTCCTATGCTTATATTTGATGATCTTGAACCGCAGTGAGTAAGGTACCTTGGTAGGTAGCTAGCAACCAATCCTGATTCCCCCTTTTCCTAAAAGCGTCAACAGGCGGGCCGCGACCAGCACCTGAGAATTAATAACCAATCATTACTATCCAACCGAGGTTTATTAGTGGACATGAGAGTCCTGCCAGAGGTACCAACACCAGTGCTGAAAGCACCAAACCGCCACATTACTTACGCCACCGGTAGGATAGCGGCTCATCATCGTCGGTGTCGACTTCGGGCTCCGCGGCCTTCGAGCGTTTCCGGTTAGCCAGCGGCTCATCGTCGTCGGTCCACTCGACCTCCGACGCCGGACGTTTCCGTCCCCTTCCAGTCCCACGGCCCTTTTCAGCCTCGCTCTCGACGTAATACGGAGTTGCAGGGCTAGCTTCGTCCTCAGTTTCCGCATCCCCGAGACGCTCGAAGTTCTCAAAGGTTAGGTCCATAAAATCGCCGTCCGATAGTTCTGAGAGTGCGGAGCTGTCATCCGAAGCGTCTCCGTCCTCCCCGCTGGCTCCCGGGCTGGACTTCCCGCCAGCACTCAAGCTGGTTTCTCGGCTTCCCTCCTCTTCGTCGCCTGAGGAGTGTCCCGAAGCACCAGAGGACGCACCGCTGTCCTCCTGGGCAACGATGATCTCCTCCTCGACTTCATCATCCGAGTATCCAAAGGCGTCCTCGGACGTGACGCTGCCCTCTCGGGCAGCAGCCATCTCCTCACGGGCAGCGAGTCTCTCTCTCTGAGCAGCGGCCATCTCCTCCCAGACAACCTCCATCTCTTCCCGGGCGGCGGCGATCTCCTCTCGAGTGACCGAGTAAACTCCATAAGGGTCGGGGGCCTCGACGCTAGGCTCCCTGGAAAAGGTAATCTCTTCGTCTTCGTCAAGGTCGTCCCAGATGGACTCAACCGGGGTGCGACTGTCCTCGTCGTCGGTTTGGGGCTCGGGCGTGGGCAACAAGTGCCAGTTCAAGAGGCCACGCTTGCTGCCGGCAATGTCGGACAGATGGACCATTGCCTGGGTCTTGAACTTGTTCCGAAACGTTTGCTCACGTGTTTCCACGAAGCCGAGTGCCCGGTCCAGCATGTCATGATAGTTGGGCAATTTATGCCAGTTGTGAATCCCTGCACCCCAATGCCATTAGCAACCACCCCTATCCAAACAAGCAAAGGCAGACAAACACCAAAATAAAAAAAAGAGGGGGGGCAACAAAAGAAAAGACTTACCACCACGCCTCCTCCCCCAACACTCCGGCATCTTCACAAACATAACAACCTTCCTCCTCCGAAACACCTCCTCAGCAGGCTGCACCTCCAGCCCCCGCAGCACCAGATCAAAGTCCCCCCTGTGAGACTGCACGCGGTCCCCGGGGACGCGCATGCGGCAGAAGAGGGTCGCGTCGCACTCGACATTAGTGTGGGAGGTGGGCTTCTCGATGTCCGTCTCCTTGACGCCGACGATCTGCGGGCCCATGCAGTGGTAGCCGTGCAGGACGGCTTGGCAGTACCGGAAGGTCTGGAAGCCGAGGCAGCAGGTGCTGTCGCGGTAGCGGAGGAGGGTTTTGTGGCACATTGTGACAGTTGTGTGGGTTCGTGTGGTCTGGTGTGCGTTGTTGTGGGAGGAAAAGGGGTTGTGATGTAATTGGGTGGTGCGGAAGGGCGTGAAGGTTGGATGTAGGGTAAAGTGGTGAAGAGTGGATGTAAAGACGGTGAATGCTTAGGTTGATATGGTCAGGCAACGAGTGTGCAGAGATAGTGAAGTTGGCGGATGTTTGAGTTGATATGGTGAGGCAATGAGTGTGCAGAGATGGTTGTGTCTCTAATGGTAGCAATGAGCGTGGGAAGATGGTTGTGTCTCTGATAGTAGCAATGAGCGTGGGAAGATGGTTGTGTCTTAATTGCAGGGAGAGTGTGTGAGAGTGGATGATCGAAGTTCAGTCCGTCGAGAAAAGCGATGGTCTGGCTATATAGTCCTGGAAACGCGTCCGTTGCTAGATGAAAACTTCTCTCAGGACCGCGTTGTTGTCCTGTAGGTTGGTTTACACATGCAGTCATGATGGATGTTATGGTTCTGGTGACGGCATGCGTCTGCAGGAGAAAAGTGCAGAAGGGAGTGGATGCTACCCGTTAGGGACGAGCATTGGATAGCGTGTTTAGGGCCATGAGTGACTGCTACTTCTAGTACTAGTGTGTATAGGTAAGCGTCTGCAGTGATCATTTCATTAGGTATGGTGTCAACGTATATGTCGGGCAGTTGGGAGAGCACGCAAACAACAGGGTTCCTACTCTGTTGATCGTCGGTCTCCATCAAGATCCTGCATGCACCTGCGCTGGCCCCGGTCCGGTTTTGACAATGCATATGCGTTTTGTATGCTGCGGAGAACGATGGCCGTGTATTCGACCGCGACACTGTGGACATGAGACGCGGAGGAGGCGAATCTCTAAAGCAATGTGGCTGCCGCTGCATATCACAACAGAGACTGCTATAGACTCAAATCCACGAAACCGCTCTCGCCTTCTCAATAAAGAAGGCTGCTAGGCGCCTAGAGTTACCATGCTTGGGGAACAGGGCGGGAAAGTGACTTGTGTGTTTTTTTGGCGGACATGGATGTGAAGGTGCTGCGCAGGCAACGAGGCACAGAGGAGGAATGATATTGCTTGTCTGCGGGCATGATGGGGTGATGTGTGGAAGTCGTTTCTCGTCGAAAGGGCATGAGTTTATTTCGCGGGCAACCGGGGACGATACTGTGCATTGTGGCGGGTTGGGAGGGCTGTTTTGTGCTGGAGGATGGGGCAAGACGGCCACGGCAGGACGAGGGCAGGGCACGGCAGTAGATATAGAAGGTCAAGTTTTCCTACAGTCACCAATCCTCCTCCAGCGACTTAGCGCAGCGGTCAATGGGGCGGGTGCGGTCTCCGTGGCCGGGGGAAACCCTTCCTGGTACAACCACGAGGGCTCGGGTTCGAGTCCAGGCTGCGGAGTCTCTCGGGATGGCCACCACGTCGGCTACACGACCCAACGAAGTAAAGGTCTACGGGCTTTTCGTAACTGATCACCTACCGAATCGAGAGACGGTAGCTGGTCGGTGAGCTTTTTGTCGCCGCCTCCGAGTCACCCACCATCGCAAGTCAATCCCGCACCACTTCCATCGCCAGCACCGTGATCGCTTTGAAACGCTCAGGCATCTTAAGCCGCGTCTAATTTTCTTGCCTATTTCATCGCGTCAATTTGAGAACTCGAGCGTTCTGTTCACCAGAGCAACAAGAGTGCAGCTTGGTGATGACGAGGTTGCCGCTCGTGCCGGAACCCGAGTATCCTCACATCAGAAGCGAGTCGCCAAGATATGACGTTGAGATTCACTTGCATCTTCTCCTCCAGAAGCCGTTGGGTGAACCCAAGACGATGCTGCTTGGCTCCTTGGCTCGCTTGGCTGCTTGGGTGAGCTCAGAAGTGGGACTTGGAGGCTGAAAATCGGGGATCTTTGCCCTTCGCGGATGCGGGGGCTGGTGGGTTCTGGGCGGGTCCTGGCAGGGTCGAGGCAGGGTCCAGGTGGAGCTGCCTGTTCGGCCAGGGCTCACGGGGCTTGGGGCTGGGGATTCTCGCTCCACTCTCCAGGGCTCTGTCTCTTGCTTTCTCTTCCGCTCCCTGCCAAACCCCCAGTCTCTCAACACACCACCACACCACCCAGCCGAGCCAGCGCTCCCATCGCATCCCACGGGCCCTGAATTCACCCGACCAACGGGTAAGCAGCCTCCACTCCACCAACTCGGAGCCGCCCACGATCCACACACACTCGCTCTTCTCGACGAGGGGTTCTCCCCTGAACAAGTCCAGTCAAGCTTGCACAGCCACGCCACACACACCGCGACACATGGACTGCTGTGCCGAAGACTGCAACGTTGAGCTGCACGTCCGGAAGAAATGTCCCGCAACAGCGACAAAACATTCGCAGCCTTGTGCCACCGCCACATGCGCTGGCCCGCCGTTTCCACGCCGCCAGCACTTTCGGCAGATTGAGCTGAACCCAATGGCCGACAACCCTGCCTGAATGCCGCCGGCTGAGTGGCTGGCCGCGGGGGGCTGGCCGGTGTGTGCATTCGGCGATCGTCCTAGAGCGGGAATGTTGGGCCTGGGTCCGCCTTGGGGCGCTGCAGGCGTGGCACGCCAAGATCAACTTAAGCTTGATCGTGGATAGCGCTGGAGGGGTCTCCCGAAGCTTGGGAGGGCTGAGCCGCACGGGTGGGACGGGTCGGGGGAATAAAGATGGGTGAGCTCTCGCCCCCGATGATCGGGAGGTGTGGTGTTTCTGTGTTCTTGCCGTCCTGCTTCGCTGTTGTCATTGTGCGCCTCGATTGCAACTTGGCCAATTGCTATCCCAGGTCCCAGTTACACACAGATTATCTCTTAGTTCCTTGAAAGAGAACCCAACACCAAGATGCGCGTCGGCGAACTCACTGCTCGCGCCCTCCTCGGCGGGCTCGCTATGGAGCGCCTCGAATCCATTGCCGAGGTGTCGCCCAACCCGGCTGCTCTGCTTGCCCGCGCGGGTTGTGATGTGGGCACCTCTTCCTGCGGCACTGGGTGCATGCCCACCGGGAGCGTGTGCTGCGCGGCGTAAGTCAAACGAAACAAAACAACATTGAAACGGCGCGTATACTGACCGAAAACAGACTTGGACGGAGCACGTACTGCGACCCGGGATACTACTGCATGACCACGAGCGGGTGCTGCCCGGTGCGTTTTCCCACCTCCGCCACCACAAACCTCCTGTTTCGATGCTAACAACAAACAAACAGATCGGCAAAACCTGCAGCGGCGTCGGCTCCTGCGACGTAGGCAAGGTCGTCTGCAACACGGGCTGCATGCCCGCCGGTGGCGTCTGCTGCGCCGGCGGCGGCTACTGCGACGCGGGCTACACCTGCACCAGCGACAACAAGTGCCGCGCCGGCACCTCCACAGGCGGCGGCAGCGGCTCCACCTGCGACGCCGGCAAGGTCCTCTGCGACACCAACTACTGCATCCCCACCACCGGCGTGTGCTGCGGCTTTGGCGCGGGCAAGTACTGCGACGTAAGCCACCCCCCTCCCAAAAAAACAAACAAACAAACAAACAAACAAATCCTAACCTCGACCGCTATCCAGGCCGGCTACTACTGCCTCTCAACAGGCTGCTGCAAAACGGGCGCGACCTGCTCCGGCCTCGGCGTCTCCTCGACCTTGGCCACCGGGCCGGGCAGCACCTCGACCAGCGCCATCTCGCTGCGCACCTCGTCCTCCACCAAGCCTGCGACCACCACCTCGGCCGCGCAGACCGGCGGCGGCGGCTCCGACCTGTTCCCCACGGGCGACGACGGCTCCAGCAGCACCACGCCCAGCAGCACCAGCTCCTCGTCCAAGACGTCGTCGACCACTTCGAGGACGGCGACGGCTACTGGGGGGGTTGTTGGGCTGCCGAATGCTGCCGCGGGGTTGGGCGCTTCGGGATTGGGGTTGGTGGTTGGGCTTTTGGGGGCTGTGGCGATGTTGGTTTAGAAGTGTGTGTGGGTGATGGCTCCAGGGGTGAGGGAGGGGTGATAATGAAATAATGCTGGGATACCTTTTGTGAATTCGTCTGTTTGGTTAGCTATGGAGGGATATGGGGTATATATGAGTCAATATGAAGTTGAAGTTGTTTGTGTGGCACAGAGGAATACATCAGGTCGGCACTTTGCTGTCTGATGATACTCAAATATCCCTACAGATGTACTTTGCTCAGACTCACGGTGCTGCGCCAATGAATCTATGACGAGGCTTGACCAATCCAAAAAGCGCCAGAGGGCACACCATCCATGGCTTTCTAGTCGCTGAACCCCGAGTACCTCTGCTCCCACTCCCGCTTGTTCTTGGCCAAGAACTTGGCCCTCTCGGCCATGAGCGCCACCCGGTGCTCGCGCGCCTCCTCAGACGTCATCAGCCCGTCCATGCCCAGCGGCTCGCGGCGTATCATGTCCATAATCTCGGGGGGCAGCCGGTTGGCTGCCGTTGTCTTGACCAGCGCCTCAGTCGGCCTGATGACCTTGCCAGCGCCCTTTTCGAGCAGTAGCTGGAAAAGCTCGGGCGGCATGTCGCCCTTCGCAGCCCGGGACCCAGTGCCGCCGAACACGGCCTCGGCCCACCAGTCAAAGCTCTGTGGCGGAACGTTGCCTGTCGAGATGACGCGCTGAAAGGGGTCAACGAGGTACAGCGCGACAAAGCGTTGGTGGCCCGGCTTGGTGGGATCCTGCAGGCTGATCGAGGAGGCGGCTTGTTGACTGGACGCACGAGTCAGTTCGGAGCCGCTGCGTGGCAATTTTCCCCGTCTCCCCGAGCTTGGATGAGGGTGAACTCACAAGACGTTCGGGAACGCAAGCAGGCGGCCCTCGGGGGTTTGAACGCTGCCATACGTTTGAAGAGTGTGGGCATATAACCAATTTAATCCGAGACCGGTGCCGTAGATGCGCTCGTAGATGTCGTACACGCTCTGAGCGAGCCGCTCGCTCAGCTTTTCTTGCCAGGAGTTGGTCACCATGCGGAACGACAACCGGGTTTGCGTGACATTCTCCGAATCGAGAAAGTACAGCGCGACGGCAACAATGTGCTCGTTCATCTGCCCCTCGACCTAAGCGCAGGTTGCAGAGACACCGAGTCAGCTGCCGGTCTGAACCATGACGCGCTCGGATGCCACTTACATGCCACTCGCTGGGTGGGAGGACGGGCTTCTCAGGGGTGAGCTCGATGGATGTCAACTTGACAATCACCTGCAACCCAGTGTCCTTGAACTTGTTGCCGAGAGTCTCCCCTGCCCGAGGATAGGCGAGAGGCTTGAAGTCCAATGGCTCGGGGAGAAGGGGATCCCTGATTTCCCTCCACTTGAGCCTTTGCAGCCTCCAGGCCATCTTTGGCCCATCCTCATCTCTATCGTCGTCTTCGCAATCCGAGTCGGGATAAAGAAAGTCTTCCAGCTCCACCTCGACATCCAGGAACTCGATAGGACCTTCATTTTCCTCGTGGGCGGTCAAGATCTCGGCATCGAACTTTTCCCAGTGCCCATCCTCGAAAGCTTCACTAATTATCCCGGATCAGCTAGCGCAATGTATTTTCTTCGTCGATTGGCGATGTTAGCAGAATAGGGGTCTTACTCGAGCAAAGGTGCAGGCAGGCCGAAGCGTTTCTGAGGCTGGCCGGACTCGTCAAGAGGGGGATTGTTAGCGAGGACTCGCTCCCAGGCGGGTATAGCTATGTCGACGAGCTTCTCAACCAGACCGTAGATCTCAGGGTGTTTCTTCGGGTGTAGGTTGTTGATGTAGCTGGTGAAGTGCACAGTGCCGTCGTCGCGAAAGGCCAGGTTGGCAGCGAGCCACTGGTAAGTTTGAGACCAATAGGCCCTATCAATCCCGCCGCCGCCGTCAGATGATCTCTGTCCGCTAGGGATGGGTGGATCAATCTCGGGTTTGGGAACGACTTCCCCCTTGCCCGACCACTTTTCAACAGCGTCGACAACGCCTACGACCTCGTCTTGAATAAACTTGGTCGAAGCTGCCGGGATGTCGTGAGCCAAGGATAGTAGACAGGTACGTGATTTAGAGGGGAACGTACAATAGACAAATGGGTATGTAGAGGGGTCAACGAGATCTTGGACTAAGCCGTTCGTTCTTTGGGTGCCAACCAGCCTCGTTTTGCCGCTCGGCACGTATCTTGTCGAATGCGGCCTTCAAAGCTTGCTGGATTTCCTGCCCTACAAGCGAATCGGCCTTGACAACCGTATTGTGGATCGGTGGACCGCCGTAGTTGTCGGCGCTGACAGCGTTGAGAGTAAAGACGAAGCCTGTCTCCTTGAAGAGGGCTGCCTTGCATCTCAACTCGGCAATACACTAGGAATGGGGTCAATTGGGACTGGTAAATCAAGGTACGGCCATCAACTCACATAGTCGAAGGCAGTTCGAGTCATGATTCGTGTTCGCTTGGGCATAGGGAGCCACTTTACTGGCACGATCTCAAGGTAGATGGCGTCCTCAGGTTGAGTCAAGACCTCGGCACGCCATCCGGCGACGATGGCGTCGTCAAACACGGCTTCGTGCCAGTTGGGCTTGTCAGTGAGGCGGTCCATCAGCATCATCATAGCTACCTCGCGCACCTGGAGGAGCTCCGACTGGGTGTGCAGGACATTCTGATAAGACCCCATGCGGTAGAAGTCCTCGCCCGGAAGACCGGACAGGCGAATGTGCCGCAGCGGCAAGTTCACGCCCGGATACTTGGGCTCGTGCGATCGGGGAAATGTCCAGGCCATGGTTGTTAGGAATGAATGGAAGATATCTCGCGGGAAGGAAAAGATGGCCGATGAACAGAAGTTCATTCTGGCACTCTCATAACTCAGCACCAACATGGCGCTAACGAGGCACTAACAAGGCAACCGCCGGGGGCGCTAGGAGATTTTGGGCTTAGATTTCTTGGCTGCCAAACGAGAATGCTCCCAGAGAGCGCTGTGTAGAAGAACTCTCCTCTCTCTTTGTGTGCGTAGACATACCTACCTTACCCAGGGACCTCTAGACAGCGTAATCGGTCTCCCAGTGTCTTGTACTTATTTCCAACTAGTATATGGAAAAGATCTACTTGTGGTTCCGCTTGAGCTTTTTCTTCGGGCGAACCTCGTCCTGGTACATGCGAAAGAACTCATCCGGCTCAGTCGGATGTTCTCCAGTGACATCATGAAATGCGGTCGTGGCAATGTAGTTAGTCTTACCCTCACGCACCAAGCTGTAGTAATCCAACAAGTACTGTTGCTCCGCTTGGTCGCTCGCAGATTGCGCCTTGAGAACCCGCTTTGCCTCAGCCCTGTGAGCTTGTCAGTTGGCCATTGTAGTGACCCGTTTGATAGGTGCTATGACTGACGGAGATATGTTCTCGAACTTCATCTCAGTACCGAGAGCCTTGCTTGCAGAGGTAGCCAGCTCGTTACCAGCGCAGAGCATGGGCCCTGCATAGCTCTTGTCAGCCAGCGGAGAAAGGAGTAGAGTGTTACAACCAACCTGTGACCACCATCATCTGGCCTCTGTGCCGGTCGTCAAAGCCATGTTTACCCTTTCCCGTGAGAACGTGGGCTGCAACCTGCGCAACATCCTGGAGTGAAGTCAGTCACCGAAGCATCGAACGCAAGTGTCCAAACGTTAGGTCTTCATACCCCCAACGCCACGGGCGCAAACTTGTGGTTGTCTCCAATTGGCAGTGGTAGTACACCCTCTTCCTTGGCCTGTGGAGCATAGAGAAGCAAGTTCTCCGCGTAGAACCCAGCCCTGAATTTGTGTCAGTCCTACCGATTCGATCGTCAAGTTCGATCCAAGCAACCCGAGACTAACCTGATGATGCACGGCGATCCACCGGTTGGGGTATTGGGGTCTCCTTTAGACTCCAGAACGAGAGCCTCGAGATCGATAAACTCACGGAGCCGCGGTTGTCTCTTTGCGTCGGCGAAGTCGCACCCCGCCGAGCTGATGAGCAGCACATTGGACACCTCGGCTCTCTTCGCCGCTTCGACGAGCTCGACGCAGATTTCAAACTTGTCGTGGTGAGCTGGGGGAACAAGGCAGATTGTGTCGCAGCCTATATCCCGCAGGGTGATGGACATGTCTCGAACCCGGCCGGGCTTGTGCGGCACGATCACGGCACCGAGCTTCTTGAGCTCTTGTGCGTGCTCCGACTCTGGATCAATGGCCAACCCGGCAACTGTATCTACCTTGCTTGAGAAGTCTTCATGCTGGAGGATCAACTCCGCAATGGCGAAGCCCGTATGGCCATCCACAGCGGTAATGCATACATTTCTTGGGGACATTGTGATTTGGTGGCTGGTGGTTTGAAGGAGTTGTCTAGAAAGTAATCGAATGAGAAAAACTGTGTGAAAATCGAGCTTTTATTTGTCTAAGACCAGTCTAACTATCTGTATCTGTATGTGAGTTCCGCTTATACTCGTGACGTCAGGACAGCTGGATTGCCTGGCATCTATTGAAGGCTCTGACGTAGGTGAGAGGCTTCATGATGCCTACGATGTCTTGCGGATTCCCACTACCCAGACAGCATGCTCTTTTCACTGAAGAAAGACAAATGGCGGTGTGATATCTCGTTTGAGCTTCATGCGTGGCTTCGGGGGATGGTTGTTCATCTGTTGGGAGGTCAAAGACGCCAGGACTACCTACGAGATGCTAGAAAAGGACTGCGACTTGTTCCTCCTTCAGTGGTGCCCCAATAAGGTATGTCGTTCGTGCAAGCCAGGCAATGGATTCCAGTGGCGGAAGGACACTGACTTCCTCAGTCTCCTTGGACTGTGACACCGCCCCCCGGGTTGCCTCCTACCCGTTCAGGAGTTGCGCTTGTGCCCGTTAGTAACCTCGGGGGGGTTAAAGGCACGATGCAAATGCTGTGAGCCGACGAGGAGCGTTGGTAGTAATGAGCGGCCAATGAAGACTGCCTCATGGGAGAGTTCGTTGGAGATCCGTTCCCGAGTCTCATCTAGTTAGGGCATCTCTCTATCATTCGCACCTCTAGACGAGCCTCCATGGCATCAGAGGGCACAAGCCAACAGGATTCGTGCTTCGGTGCTGAGAGCCAATAGGACAATGCGAAACCAGGTGGTAAGGTATAGTACCTGATTGACAAACAGGTCTTGGTTCATGGTGCGGGCGGAGTGATGGCGTCATTGGGTTGCGTCTAGCGCCGTAATCTAGAAGTGCAACTTGCAAGTTGGCTCATTGGTTGCCACACCACCGACCAAGAGGCGGACAGTTGGGGTCTTCCCGGGTCTCGAATCTTGTGACCGCTTTTTATCTTGACTTCGTCCTTTTTTCAGTTCATACTTGCCTGGTAGATCAATGCCATGTGGTCATTTTTCCAACATCGCCGGCTTCAAAAAGAGACTGCTGCCAGTACCGGCAAGAACAACACCAACAACACCAGCAACACCAACAACAACCAGAATGGAAGCAGTGGCGACTTGGTCTCCAGACACCCAGCCACCGACGTCGAGAAGCCAGAACCTTCCTCGGGAGAGGGGCGAAGCAGTGGAACGGCGTTGGCAAGGAGACAGGGATAGGGTTCTGCGTTTGCCTGTCGGGTATTAGGTCCGGTCCAGACCAGTCGCTCTGCAGAAAAGGGTATCACAAAGTGGGAGAGTGGCGTCCAATCCCGCCGTGGGACACCCACACACGTTTCATTCGCGAGGACGGCGGGGGCTGAGCGTGGGCGCCTGCAGAATCTCGGGCCTGGGCATTTCACGATTGCCCCTTTTCCAGCTGAGATGCCCACTGCACCTGTCATCACCACCCTTCTTCATCCACTAATTAGCTGACAACGTAACTGTGGCCTTTAGCTGTCACCTCTCTAGCCTCCGATCATCATGGCCGAAGTTATTGGCGCCGTGAGCGCATCCCTCCACCTCACCAAAGAGTTGATGAAGTACTGCCAATCCTTCAAGTCTGCCTCGGCTGATGCGGCGAATCTGGCACAAGAAGTCGCTGCTATTGCCCAAGTCCTTCAGGCGCTCCGGCAGTCCCTTCAAAATCCTCCGCCGGGAGTCTCATTCCAACAGACGTCTTCAAGCTCGCTGCTGTCCTCGGTCCAGGATTGCCAGAGACGAATGAAGAACTTGGAGAACAGCTTAGCCCCGCATGTGTCGAGGTTGGGGAAATTGTTCAAACGTGCAAAATGGCCATTGGAGCAGCAAGAGACACTGGAGAACGTTGAGGCTCTCCATCGCTTCATCCAGATATTCCACTTTGCGACAACGCTTGACGGGCTGTGAGTGAGAGTACCGAACCCATTCGCAGCCTCGGAAAAGTACTGACAACATTAGGGCTGCACTGTCTCTCCCGCTTGGCGAGACACTGCAGAGACTTGACAATCTCCAGCAGTCCCATAATACTGGCCAACGTCAGTCAGAGGCGGTGATGAGAGATATTGCCGATACGCTGAGGCTGCTTCCACAAATGGACTCGCAGATCAGCGGCTTGACTCAGAGAATCGACGATTTTGTCATTGGCATCGAGTCTCATACTCAAAGCCAGGCCCAGAAAGAGAAAACAACATCTGCCTGTCAGTTCAGAGGACGTTGCAGTTCACGCGTATTTACTGACTTCCCCTGACCCAGACCATGAGCTGTGCCGGATGCTGGAGAAGATCCCGACGACCGAATTCCAGGACAGACACCGAACCTTGCAGCTTACTCGTATGCATGGTGGTAGCCGCTGGATCTTTGACGCCTCTAACTACACGACGTGGCACAACGGGTCATCGAGCAACACACTGTGGTGTAACGGCGGCCCTGGTGTCGGCAAAACATATCTTGCGTGAGTAATCAAATCTATCACATCTCTTTGCCAGCCAAAGGAATTCCAATAACACGGCGCAACCCGTAGTTCTGTGGTCATCGACGAGCTGTTCCTCAACACTGGGAGTCCTGGCAACTCCATCGTCTTGTTTTTCTACTTTGACTACGGCAAACAAGCCGACCAGACACCCCTCAGGGTTCTACAGACACTGCTGCATCAACTATTGTCTGCCCACTCTCAAGTACCGCCCTCGGCAAGTAAGGTGGCTGAGGACCTCATGTTGGGCAAGCCACTTCCGAGCTTCGACGACATGAAAGACCTTTTTGTCGATCTTTGCGACAGCGGACCGCCCGTGTTCATTGTGCTGGACGCCCTCGATGAATGCGACGCCGTTGACAACCGCAAACCTATCCTCAAGCTGATCGAGTCCATCAAGACCTCACCTGCTCGGTTACTCGTCACCAGCCGACCGTATCCGCCCGATGTTGAGGAGGTCCTTGGTGACTGTCCCCAGGTATTGGTCGAGGCATCGGACAAGGATATTGAGAAATATGTCCTGGAACAGATCGACGGCAACGTGGAAATGAGACGAATGCTCCAAGATATGGACAGTCTGAAGCAGATGATCGTCAAGTCTATTTTGAACAAGAGCCAAGGGATGTAAGTGCAAATAACTCAAGTCTGCTGGAAGACCGGCGTCTAAATCTTGTGCATCAGGTTCCTCTTGCCCGCTCTCCAAATCAACAACATTCTCGGTCAGACAAACGTCGATGAGGTTCAGCAGGCGTTGGAGACGATGCCCAGTGGCCTCGCCGACAACCTGGCAATGACGATAGAACGTATCAAAAAGCAGCACTCGCAGAACCAAACACGCTCTCGTCTAGCCTTCTTGGTTCTGCAGTGGCTCGCAACGGTCCGGCGGCCGATCACGACCAAGGAGCTCCAGCACGCCCTCGCCGCCCGTCCAGGGATTCGTCAGCTCGGAGCCCTTACCGATCCAAAGTTCTTCGTGGAGAGCTGTTTTGGTCTTACCATTATCGACAAGGAAACCTCAGTCGTCAGACTCGTTCACTTCTCGGTCAAGGAATTCCTGCAGGAGAAGCGGGACGAGCTGTTTGACAACCCCGACAGCGCTCTGGCGGCCTCTTGCCTGACTTACATTGCGGTATGCATCAGGAGAGACCGGAAATCTGTCCAGGACGCCACAAAACGAAACAATACCGAGGTCGCGTCCGGGTTGGCGCAAAAGTGGCCTTTTTGGCAGTACGCCGCGCTCAACTGGGGGCTCCATGCTACCCAGTCGTGTGTCGGCCTGGCTGAGACGCCCTTGAGAGACTTCGCATTTTCCCAAGACCTCCTCAATCTCTGGTCTGGCTATGTCATCTTCTCTAGACACAACGGAGAAAGGTCAACAGGGGTGGATAACTCTGGATGGACAAAGCTTGCATCCTTTGTAAACGAAGGGGCTAGTCCGCTTCATATCGCCGCCATCTACGACCTTAAAGGGATTGCGCAAGAATGCCTGACCCGAGGGCTCGACGGGAATATGCGGGATGGAAAGGGCACCACTCCCTTCATGCTCGCGGCTGCCAATGGCCGCGAATATCTCCTCAGGATGCTCTTGGACACCGAATTCTTGGATGTCAACCTCTTGGACGAGAACGGCCACTCGGCTCTTTATCACGCGGGACGAAGCAATAACCTCGAGGTGCTGCGCTTTCTGCTGAGCTGCCCTGCAGTGGACATAAATGCGGGCGGGGTTCTCGAGTGCATCGAGCCCTATTCTGTGAATGGAAGCTCCTCCGAAACATCTCAGGCTATCTCGACGCTGCTCGCGCACCCCGACTTTGACCTTCACAGGCAACCCCATGCTTCGCTCATTGATACTCTCGTCGCCGTGGCTCGCGGGTTTGGTGCTGACGACCTTGACCTAGCTCGGGTCCTGGTGAGCCGACCCGACTTCCACGTCCGTAAATCGAGCTACGAGGAATCAGAGCTAAACGACACATTGGCGTACATAAGAAACACCGACTATGACGTGGGCTTTCTCGACCAGGCCATGGACGGAATGCTCAACATACCGGCCATGATTCTCCTGTTGGAAAAGACCTTCCCTGATGTTTCCGACCTCGATCCGATGAGACTTCTGTGGCCGTTTGTGTACTATGCATATGCCGGGTTCTATTGTCCTCCTGCCCGGAACACCAACGAAGACGACGACGACAGCGAATTAGATTTTGATTGGCCCTCTGAAGAAGCTCTGGCAAGCCTGGCGAGCAAGGGATACATCTCGGCGCACTTGGACGTGCACCCAGGAGAGGGCTCCAGGGGAAGCCGTGATCTCTACGGCATGTACTTCTATGACGACGAGCAAGCAAGCTTGCAGCACGCATTCCGGGCACACATGCAGAGCCAAGGAATTTCCTTTTTGACCACGGATTCCAAGGGCCGTGGGTTCGTCCACGCCGCGTGCGCGCTGTGGGAACCCGGTTTTGTGGCAATATCTCTGCTCTTCCTCCTGTCTATCGGCATTGACGTCGACGTTCGCGACAACGCCGGCAAGACACCTCTGCACTACCTCGCGGCCTGGGCAGAGCTAGATCTCGTTGAGATGCTAATCTCTGCCGGCGCAGATCCCGGGGCCACCGACAACGACGGCTGGACTGTGCTACACTCGGCCGCTAAGGGTGGAAAGATGGATGTGTTGACGTTTCTCGTTGACCAGGGGGCTGACGTCCTTGCCACAACCAACAACGGAGAGTCGGTCCTGCATATCGCCGTACAGTACTGTACCAAAGAGGAAGCCCGCGAGATGATTTCCTACCTCGTCGAGCGAGGCTGTCGGCTGGACGCCGCCGACGATTCCGGATTCACGCCCGGCTTCTCATCTGTATGGGGACCTGTAGAGGCAATGACGGTTTGTTTGGAACTCGGGGTGGACCCCTTTCAAGCAACTGGGCCGCTGGGCAGGAGCATGCTCCAGTCCTGCGTCCAGTTGGCCCTAGCCCCAGAAACCGCACTCTGTCTGACCCGTCTGCCGCTGTCGCCAGGAGCCGAACTGAACCGGCTCGGTTGCTTTGGGGCCAGCGTGTTGGATCACTTATCCCAGTTCGACCGCTCCGCCGCCGCCGCTCTCGGCTTTACCGAGGCGCACTGGTCGACCCATATCCCAACACCTCCCACAGCCCGCCGCAAACACCTGCTCGGCGTCTTCTTGACCCGGATAGAGCTGATGATCAAAACGCCGTCAGGCAAGATTAGGCGAGAGCTCGGCGGAAGGGCGGCTCACCAGCTCTTGCTTCTGGAAAACGAGGACGGTGCACGTACCGTTCTCGAGCATCATCTGGCTCCCGAATCCCGCGACATGCTGGAGCCCTTTGTGCGGGACACGCTGTGTGACAACTGTAGCGGCAGGAATGCGCCGCTGTTTCACTGCCGGACCTGCCCTCTGGTGGCCTTTTGCGCAAAGTGCCGGGACGTGGTGCCGAGGACGGGGTACAGCAATGCGATGCAGTGTCGGGGCCACGAGTTCTTGGAGATCCCGGGGCCGGATTGGAAGGGCTTGCCGGAGGGTAAGGTCAACGTTGAGGGCCAGACGTATGATGAGTTTCTAGAGATGCTGAGAGAGCGGTACGCGCGGGAGCTGGCGGAGCACCAATAACACCGTGACGTCCAGGGGAAGATGGAGGAGACCTCCGCTGGCTCGATGTCTTGTTTCTAGAGTGGTAGGGTACTATAGCATGAGGTTTCAAGTAACTTGATGAATATCAAGCTGCATTCTGGGGCGAATACGCAGGCTGGGTACCTATTCTTGAAGCGGAACTTGTTCTGGTGGCCAGCTGTAACCCAGAGCAAACTGGTGCGGTGCGCATCCCGGGCAAATCGGTCACTGCCGCCCATATTCTTTTACAACGCAACGCCCACAAGCCAATATTCCGCCAGTAATGTACCCCAGTCCAACTAGTTGATGTCTCCTTTACCCCTTCTCCACCCTCCGACTTCTCCTCACGCCATAGAAACACATCCCTTGATTCCAATATCACGAAGTCAGACAAGAAGAGAAGCGGCCAGGGGACGAAAACTATTACAGCGATAACGTTATACAGACTCTAAATAAGTCAGAAACATGTGCTTCTAATTCTTACACATTAGCCCCGGCTTCAATCAACAGCTTGACCACCTCAGTGTGCCCTCTGAGCGCCGCCCACCAAAGTGGCGCTCTGCCGGCGCCGTCGCCAACATTCGGATCCCGATCCTTCAGCAGAAGTCGAACAATGTTCTGTAGCCCGAAATACGCCGCGATATGCAATCCCGAGAAGTTGGTCGGGCATCCGCCCGGCTCCCTATCAAGATCCCCGTCGACGTCCGAGAACCAGTACAGCCGCCAGATGATGTCCGCATTGAGGTGCGAGCTATCTAGCAGCTCCTTTGCAAGAGGGAGGACCACCTCCTGCCCCAAGCCGTCAACGTGCTGCGCATGATGAAACCAGTGGGTCGCGGCGTAGCGGAGAAAGTTGAGATGTGGATTCTCGGAACCCAGGATCGTGTCGGCCGCTTGGGTGCCGTCAATGACTCGGTCACGCAAGTCACCAACAAGGTCCGACGAGAGGTAGCGCATGCACACGGCGGCCGCGAGACCGTCGCTGGACATCATCTGCGGAATCTCGTAGATCGAGGCGATCTCGGCCATCCGCCCGCTGCCGGACATGTATTGCCTGAGGTACTGAGTGACGGTGGAGTGGAAGGGGAAGAGCGTTCCTCTGTCGCCTCGCGGCTGGATGAGTGAGCCACATACTTTGGTAATCAGTGACTTTGGGTCACCTAAAACCTCATCCTCAGCGTCGAAGGCGTTGGCTCTGTCAAGGGCCGGCCGCACCGCGAGAGCTGCGTAGAATTCGCTTGTCGTCAAGGGGCGGGGAGCAGCGAGAACCCAGAAAAAGACCTTGTGGGCTAAAAGCCGGCAGCTCTCGTCCTGAATGTTGACAGTTTCCATAATGCGGCTGTACCGCTCGGAGAGGCTTTGTGGAAGCTTGTCGAGACAGCGGTTGATTTCCCTGACCGTGTTCTGACTCTGAATGTCTTCGATCATGAGACGGACCCACAGATACATCCCGTTTGAGTCACTGAGCTTTTCTTTGATTCGCAGTTTGACGTGGTTTGGGATGTCAGCGTTGGTTCGGGTCTTGAGGTTCGTGAGTGTGTCACAGAGGTAGCTGTCAATGTCTCCTTGAGTCATCTCCGGTGTCATGGCCAGTGTGGAAAATCGGCCTGCCACCTGTTTCAGGTGCTCTTGGCTGTCCGGAAACTCGTGACTGGTGAGAAGCACCTTGAATCGTGCCGGGATTTTGGGCAACAGGCGGAAGAACTCCTCCCAGTCAACGCACTCATCCAAGGCATCGACTGTTAGAAAGCACGACGGCATATCGTGGTCGTATAGGAGAGACATCAGCAGGTTTAACACCTCAGCTGGTGTGGCCTCCCTGGTCGTTCTGAATGCCAGGCCTCTCTGAACCCTCCTCAGCATTTCCTGGGAATGCTCGGACATCCATATTAGCTTGATTAGCTGGAACGTCCAGGAACGCAAAAGCGCAGAGACTGACATGCGCTCCTTGTCGGCTTCGCAGAAGAAGAAGTACACCGAGTCCTCCCGGCTACCAGATGAGATATGCTCGAGCAATTTTGAATAGAGGAAGGTTTTGCCGCATCCCGGAGGGCCATGAACCCACAAGAGCTGAATGTTGTTTTGGCTGATCCATGCCGAAAACTCGGGGCGGTCAAAGATCCATTCGCAACCGTTGACGCGGTGCTTTACCGCACCTCTTTCTTCGTGGCATTCTCTAGCGCCCAGCCATCGTCTAAGCTCGGCCAGGCTAGGTACTGTTCAAGTTGCCGGTTAGCACCTAGTCACCAATGACGGATCGGCAGAAGGCGGCTCACGCACTTTGTTCTCCACGGCTGACTGTCAGTTGAAGCTGGTCAAGCTGTGCCCTGACGGAAGAAAGCTCCGCCTTGAGGTGGTTTCTTGCATGAGACTCCTCGATCATGTGGGCCACGTCTGCCGCTCTCTCAACCTTTTCGGCGTGTATCCTCAGCTTGTCGAGGGACCCCTCGAACTTTTGGTCAAACTTCTCCCAGGCCGCGCTCACGAGGACTCTGGATGATGACTTGAAGACCTTGGCGGCCGTGAAAACAAATGTCGTGACCGCCGAGTATACCTGGGAAATAGCTTCCTGAAGCGGCTCGTGCTTGCTAAAGAGTTCAGTGTATGTGCGATAGCGAGGCAGGACATCAGCAATCTGTTGCAACATCTCGGTGAGCCTGGAAAAGTACTCGTCGACAGACGCCGCGACCTGTGAGACAGTCTATTAGTGAGCAGCCTGAGGACCACAACGCAGACCGCTCACGTTTAACAGAGCCCTCAGGGGAGCCCATAAGGGACACAGGATCTCGGGGCAGGCATTTGCTGCAATGTCGATTGCGTTGCCATAGTGCTGTACCACCTTGACAAGCGACTTGGTCTTCTTGATAAACCTCTGGACTTTGCTGGTGTGAGATTGGGAAATCTGCCGCAGTTGGAGATCCCGGACAATGTCGTCAGGCTGGCAGTCGGGCTCCAAGCGGATCGTGGAGCCCCAGCTGGAGATGGAATCGGCGTGCACTCCGTGGGAACCAGCGGATTTTCGAAATTTGGAGGGCATCTTGACGAAGTATTCAGAATTGTTGTTGTCTAGCCACACATGTGTAGGTTCACGCAAGCCAAGTCAAACGGACAACGGGGTTAAGTTGCAAAGCTGGTGTTGAAGTTGCAGAGCTGAGGGGGCAGTTCAGCTGGGCTGGAGGCCGTTCTAGACTAGGTCCGCATCGGGCATGATGAATGCATGCACAAGCTCTTTCTGGGCCGTGGCGCAGCACTCGGCACTGCGGCGGGGCAGAAACATGACCTAATCGCCCCAGTCGATGCTCGCGAGGCTCTCGGGTTCAAGATAACGCTTCACTAGCATCGAAACTGTCAACAGCTTTACGCAACCCTTTTCTGGCCTCACTTTTGAGGCTATTTTGAACACGTGAGGATCTTGCTGGGGCGTCGGGAAGACGTGATCTTCTTGCGAGAAAGAGACCCCGCGGTTACACCAAGCCCGTATGCCGGACCAGACCGCCGATATACCAACCATCCATCCCCTTCTGTGTGGGCAGAGCTTCTTCCTCACGACAACGTTTTTTCACCATCAACACACGCGGTATTGCCACTTCTTGCGCGCTGTCTCTGCGTGCCTTGCGGCACTTCCAGAATGCAGTCCCAAGACGGCGAGAGGGTCGAGACTCGACGAAAGCTTGTTGTCGTAGGGTGAGTATTTCATTGACTACGCCGCGAGATTTGCTTTTCCGGTGCTTTGCCTGCCTCCTCTAAGCTCCAGTACTTTCGCTCTATCTTCATTGTTCCATTCAGTCTGTCTACTGACTCGAGATATCAGAGCTGGAGTCATCGGCCTGAGTGTTGCCGTCCGCCTTATCCAGGATGGGGTTGATGTCACCATCATTGCCCGGGACTTCCCGGCTCCGTTCGAGACAATTTCTGCGGAGCAGATCAACTACACCTCGCCATGGGCCGGTGCTCATTGCCGCTTTATACCAGCAACCAATGAACAAGAGGAACATGACCACGCAATGGCACTTCTCACATTTTGCCACATGGAGAAGCTGGTCGAGGAGGGCAAGCAGGGCGAGGCCGGCATCCGATTCATGAGAGGCCTAGAATATGTCGAGAGTCCGTCTCAGGAGTACCTGGATCTGACCGAAGAGAAGGCAGTTGAACTTGGTTACAAATCCTTCCGCCTCCTCGACAAGACCAAACTACCCACGAATGTAGAGTGGGGCGCTGAGTACCAAACGTTCTGTCTGAACCCGATGATGTACTGCTGCTTCTTACTCCGGAACTTTATCCGTTTGGGCGGGAAGATCGAGAAGGGCGTGATTCGGCACCCACTTGAAGTTTACGACATGGTGAAATTCCGTGGCATCGCGGCTGTCATTAACTGTTCGGGCTTCGGGTTTGACGATCCTGCGGTGACCCCTAATCGAGGTGAGCCAAAGCCCGGGGAGCAGGTAATCCCCAAACTGGCCTGGTCTGACAAAACCTCCCGGTCATTATCTTTAATCACAGGCCAGTTGGTCGTTGTTGCCAATGATTGCGATGTCACGATTACCCGCCAGAACAGGGACGGCAGCTGGGTCGTCGCCATTCCGAGGGGCTAGTATGTGACCCGGGACAATACAGCCCTAAAGACTTGCTGAGGTCTTGACTAACGCTTTGGGAAATCTAGTGACGGCGGCACCGTCGTCGGCGGGACCAGAGACTCCGGCGACCTCAATCCAAACCCGGACCCTGCGACGCGAGAGCGAATGCTGAAGAAACTAAGAGAGACGTATCCACAAATCCTTCCGGAAGGCCAGGACTTCAAAGTGATTAGAGACGTGGTTGGGAGGCGGCCGATCCGCGAGGGCGGCCCTCGCCTGGAATATGAAGAGGCGCCCGGGAACAAGGTCCTTGTTCACGCGTATGGCCTAGGAGGCAGAGGTTATGAGTGCTCTTGGGGTGTTGCTGAGACGGTCAAGGATCTGCTCGACCAGCACGCCCAATGGCGGTAGAAAAAGTGTCGACTTTCAAGTTGGGACGCCACGGAAGGGGCCGATACCTCATCGGTATTGACTTCGAACCCACTGGCGACCTGCGGTGCATGGAAGTCGAGAGAAAGGCGTGAGATTGCGAGCAGGCCACAAGACACTCTCTGCTGAAGCCGACAGTCCCAGACTAGTCTCTCATCTGCCTCACGTTGAGGTTGATGCGCTTATTCCGCATCCAACCCCGCCACTCCTCAAACTTGCCCCCGTCTGCCGGCCAGTCCTCCAAATAATCTGGGCATGTCCCCTTTAGGACCTTAGGCACGCCGTGCCACGCAAACCGCGAGTCCTTGGTCATGTAGATAGCATCCCCAGACCGCAACCTCAGCATCAAAAACTCCTTGTTTTTCTCCTTCCCTTCCTTTTCCTCCAATCCCTCCTGAGCCTCCCCACTCCCCTCTTTATTAGGCGCAATCATGAACAACCCGTCACACCCCAAACTAACACTGACCAACCCGCGATCCACCTCCTCAGACACATCCCGATGCATCATCATGGTGTCGCCAGGCGAGTAGAAGTTGACAATCGCCGCCTGCGCGCGCGTCTCTGGAAACAATGTCTCCAAAAGTCCCGCCACATCCGGCGGGAAGGTGGGTCGCCCGGCGTCGCCCTCGTCCGGGTACACACGGTTTGTCCAGTCGTATTGGCCGCCGAGCGTCACCCAGTGTAGCCTACGGTCCAGGACTTGTTTGATGGTCAAGGGTTTGTGGATGGAGGGGTCCTTTGGGGTGAAAGTGGTGGTGGAGGCTGGAGAGTAGCTGAAGAAGGAGGTTTCGGAAGGGTCTGGGGGGCTGGTGGTGGTGGTTGGTGGAGAGGGGTAAGGGAGGTCGAAGTGAAGGTGGAGGTTGGTTTGGTGGATTGGGTCGCTGAGGTCGCGGTGAATGAGGTGGTTGAGGAGGATGCGTTGGACTTCGGGGGGGATGAGCGAGGGGAGGATGAGAAGTCCTGACGGGAGGTTAGTTGGAGCTTCTGTGAGCATGAGGGGGGTTAATTTGCGCTATCTACCGGGGAGGAGAGGGTGGTAGTATATCTGGGCGTCCTTGGTGGCCTGGAACTCAGGGGCATCGCTGGGACAGATCTCGCGGAATGAGCGGTTCAAGGTCTCGACGGGGATGGTACCCGCGAGACAGAACTCGGCTGCAATTTCTGAATCTTGCAGGTCATCGATGACTCTACTGTTGAGCAAGTCCTTGGGCTCGGCCTTCGAGAACGCCTTCCACTTGGCCCTGAGCTCGTCTGACGGCTGCTCGTGAGCGTCGAGATGGTTGATGTCGAGCATTTTGAGGGGTCAAATTCTTAATCTGTTCTTTTCTTCCCTTTTTCCCACAGTAAGCAAAAGGAAAAAAACTGATAAAAGAATAATAACTGAATAAGATCCAGTATCTTTGAACTGTCAAGGTGGCCGAGAAGGTGAGAGTTGACACTGGTCGTGAATGTTTTCACTCTCACTCTCAATCTTCGATGTTTAGGTGGGGTGAAGCCTCTCGCTGGGACTGCCAGGGGCAAGACCCTGGCGGGGGGCTGTTGTGCGTCACAGCGCTGAAAGAAAGTGGGTCCGCGCCACGCGGGGCTAGTGGGCCGCCCCGACGCGCTCTTCGCGTCGCCCAGTGACCGCTGCAGCAACCAATTCCCACCCGTCTGGTTTGTTGATCAACCCGCCCTTCGGAAATTTCGATTGTTGCCTTCTCCTTTGGACTGCGCCCGCGACCGACTCGAGGCAGACTTCTGACGACCCGACCCTTTGACGACCTACGACTGTACGACCGTAAGTGCCTTTTCTTGGCGCGCATTTGACCGCCTTTTCGGTTTTCTCCCAACTCCCCGTTCCCGGCCGGGCGTCATTTGTTTGTCACCAGGCGCTGGTTGCCCCTCGTTCTCGGCCGCCAACTCGCCCACGCTAAACCCCCACCATCCGCCGCGCGCAACCTCCACACCTCACCACACCTCACCTCACCTCAGTTGGCACTCGGGCAGTCAGCCACGACAGTTGCCAGCACGACAATCCCTTCAACTCGGCAACATCGCGGCTTCGAGGCTGCACCCGGCCAACCCCACGCGACCCCGACCGACTAGCTATTGAAGAATCACCGTAACCGAATAATAACCATGGAAAATTACCAGAAGCTCGAGAAGGTCGGAGAAGGTATGATCGCCATGTTTTTTGAATCCACTCTTCGCGGACCTCTACTGCTGTCTCGGTACTGACCCGCCTACCACCCTCTTGCAGGCACCTATGGCGTCGTCTACAAGGCCCGCGACCTCAACAACGGCGGTCGCATCGTCGCGCTGAAGAAGATCCGCCTCGAGGCCGAGGATGAGGGCGTTCCGTCGACCGCCATTCGTGAGATCTCGCTGCTCAAGGAGATGCGCGACCCTACCATCGTGCGCCTGTTCAACATTGTGCACGCCGACGGCCACAAGCTCTACCTCGTCTTCGAGTTCCTCGACCTGGACCTGAAGAAGTACATGGAAGCGCTGCCCGTCAGCGAGGGCGGCAGGGGCAAGGCCCTGCCCGAGGGCACTGGCGCGCAGCTGCACGGCCTGGGTCTCGGCGAGGCCATGATCAAGAAGTTCATGAGCCAGCTGTGCTCGGGCGTGCGCTACTGCCACAGCCACCGCATTCTGCACCGCGATCTGAAGCCACAGAATTTGCTGATTGACCGCGAGGGCAACCTGAAGCTGGCCGACTTTGGCCTGGCTCGCGCCTTTGGCGTGCCCCTCCGCACCTACACCCACGAGGTCGTCACTCTCTGGTACCGCGCGCCCGAGATATTGCTCGGCGGGCGCCAATACTCGACCGGAGTGGACATGTGGTCGGTGGGGTGCATCTTCGCCGAGATGTGCACGCGCAAGCCGCTGTTCCCGGGCGACTCTGAGATTGACGAGATCTTCAAGATCTTCCGGTACGTTGCAGCATAGAGTTTTACATGGCGATACCACACTGACACTTGTCTGCAGTCTCCTTGGCACTCCGACCGAGGACATCTGGCCCGGCGTGACCAGCTACCCCGATTTCAAGGCCTCCTTCCCCAAGTGGGTGCGCGACTCTTCGGCTTCTCTCTGCGCGAACCTCGACGAGGCCGGCCTGGACCTCCTCGAGATGATGCTCGTCTACGACCCCGCCGGCCGCATCTCGGCCAAGCAGGCCTGCAACCACCCCTACTTCGAGAACCTCGAGGGCCACCCCCGGCCTCAGTACCACGGCAGCGGCTACCACTAGGCACGGGAGCCGATGCTCGCGGACGCGCGCTGGAAGACGGTGCACCCGGCTGCTCGGCGGCGCATGCTGACCCCCGCTGCGGCTGGCAAGAACCTCTAGAGGGGTCCGGCCGGACCACCGATTGTCCTTCCGGGGCTGCGACTTTACTCGGCCGGCTTGATCACGACCTGAAGCATTCAATACCGTCTTGCGTTCAGGATACTTGTCGACATCACCGACTATCCCCCCTGTATGTAGCTGGCATTTTACAGCGGCGTTTGAGGCGGCGACCTAAGAACCCATATAATTCGGCATGCTAGTAAGGTTCGTGGAGGACGCAGAGGTTCTGTGGCGGCACAGCAGTAGAGAGGTACTGGGGCTGCCTGGCGGGAGACATGGAGAGGAGGATCTTTGTTGGTTCGATCGCGTTTCCGTCCCTGTGTTGCGGAGGTTTCCATCCGGGTAGGGCGTCTCTCTGGTCAGGCTTGAGCCATCCGCTGCCGGATCTCGAACTGGCAGGCTTTCTTTCCTTTTGTCATGGAACTATCAATGTATGGAGTAGCGAGAAGGGGCTTGGGCTGGCATGGATCACAATGGGATGGTCTTTTTCTGTACACTCGTGAGTTTGTCTGAGAGCCTTAGTGACGAACAGTAAACCATCCCAAGAAACGGATCCCTCATTTGTCCAACCCGGCGTGAACGCATCAAATTTTAACGAAGCATATTCCAGCCCGAGCACCAACATAATTGAAAGTAAAGTAAGGAACAAAAAAAAGAAAAGCAATAGAAAAAGAAGAAGGAAGAAAAACAATAAAAGTAAAGAAAAAGAAAAAGAAAAAAGAAACCTCGTCACCCACATCAGCCCTCACCCTCCAGACCGCTCCATCCTCAATCTGAGACCGTTCAAGAATCAATACAGTCACACCTTTGCGACTAGGTGATCCTGCCCCCTACTAAGATACCTTCACTCCCGACTTCTGCACCCTTACCGCCTATGCTGAACGGAGGATCGTAGATTCTCACCATCTTGACAAGAGTTACACAAGAATACACAACCGAGGCGGCGTAAAGAGATAGCGAAGTGGATCTCGGCAGCCGGAAATTGTAAACGAGGCGGCGCAGTCAGAGATCTGAGAGAGCAGAAACCACAACCTGCAATCTCACGCGGCACGGCACTATAATAGCAGCTGTCACTGCGGGGAGGGTAAAGCTGCAGTGATGTGCTGGAGTATTCATGGACGTGGGCACAATTGTGGTTCAGCCATCCCAGACACAAATATCTTTGGACGGTTCCGGCGGCGGTGGCGGCGGCGGCGCGGCCGGTGGTGGGAAATGTTTCATTGGGGGTTCATTGCTTTTTTCCCAACATATTTTTGGCAAAGGCAAGAGACAGAGTCTAGACAATGTCACTGCACTGATGGAATATCGGCGGCACGTTGACACAGTGGAGTTATTCTGAGCATTTTTGTTGGTGGTGGTGATATCAGGGGACGGGGAAAGTCGTGTTTGCCAGCCGCGCCGCTGGCGCTGTGTCATCAACCGCCGCTGCGGCTCATGTCTGGGGTATTCGCCCCCACTGCTACACAGCATCGATGCAAGTCTGTCCGGCCGCCCGCCCCCAGATACTATGGCGGGTGGTGGGCGGTTGAGCAGCGGCCTTGCAGTCCGTGTGTTCCATCTCTGTGACATTTCGGCCGTGCAAACACAGTCGAGACGAATGCCGGGTGGAACTTTACGGGGGTCGGCCGGGGTTTCTGTCGGCTGCTCGGTGCCCGTTCTATTTTGGCGCTTTGGAACCTTGAACCAGACCAGGCGAGGTCTGGAACCAGACAGAAGCAAGAAAGTAAACAAAGCTGTCCGCGCGGCCGTTTCAAGCCATACGTGATCCACACCGTCAAACATCAAATGGATCGGCCTAGACAGCCGCGCCGCAACGCTCGACGCAGTACATCCTTGTCCTGAAGCTGCAAATACCCGCGTCATTTGCAGAGTCGCATGGGACCCGGATCGACACGAAGCCGCTGCACGAAGGGACCAGCGGTGCGGATCCCAGATCGGAATCTCGCGCTAAGCAGCGCAGATCAAGCCAATGGCACGCCTGGCCCGGCGATCAAATTAGCATCTGCGAGGCGCTGCGGTTAGATGGGCCAATGGGGTCGCGCCGGCAGGCTGAGCTTAAATCTGGGGGCGGCGGAGGTTGCCGGGGGGTGCTGCAGCTCGGGGGATGAGAGGAGGATGCGAAGCGCCCGTGTTAGCCGCTGGGAAGAAGAGGGATCGTGCTTGCGTTTGCGGCCGTTGGTTGTCGGCCGATGCTTGAATACTGCCTGCTGCCTATGACGGCGTTGTTCTTGTTGTTGCAAGCCTTGCCTCGGGAGCCTGGTGTTTGCTGGTGTTGCGTGGTGCCACGGCGGCCGGTTGCGCGGCTGCAGGATCCTGCAACTTCGTTTGCGTGACAAATCGGCGGACGACGAAGGACGAGGATTGTGTACGAGAGCCGGGGAGATCGCGTTTGAGATAGACGCTTCGCGGTTGTGACCCACTTATGACAACAACGAGAACGAGAGTCCGCTGACAGTTTGGCAACTGAAATTCACCCCTGCCAGAGATCTGGCTTGGTCATGTTTTGTGGTCTCCCCAGTCTTTCATCAGCCTCTGATAGTCGGGCCAGAGCGGCACAGGCGCGGCCCTGGCCCGTCTGACCCGGCGGGGAATTTACCGAAGAGGGTGGTCGGTGAGCGGCCGTCTGGTGTTGAGGGGCGCGGCGTGGCGTGCGGGTTCGCCGTTGGAGTTGTTGAGGCTTGGAGGCCTGGTGGCCCGCCAAGAAAATCGGCTTCGGGCGCGAAGCGAACAGCTCAGTAGCTCAGGTACCGACCTCGACGGGCATAATCGTCGACATTCGGAAGGCGAGCGCGTTTCGGCTAAAAGCATTGCCGCGGCCGTGGCGATGAATGAGACCTTTGCACAATTTGCGTCGTCACTTCAGCGGAAAGAAAGTGGCTGATTGAGTCGAGTCTTCCTCGTGATTTGGGCCAGAGCAAGCGACGGAGACTTTGGTGAGGCAGCTTGTGAGGCGCAGCCAGAGGCCCAGAGACACGCCCAGATCTTACTCAACGCCAAGACCAAAACTTGCGCGGTCTGCACTAACAGCAACAGCCCCGGAAGATGACTTAATTCTGTTAGTGCCGGAGAGAATGAGGTGTCGCTGCCGGGCGCATTGAGAGCAGGTTTCAGGCATGGCTTTCTCAAATTGCATCCAGCGACCTGCCCAACAAGAACAGCCAAGCTGACGACGACCCCGGCACTCAGCAGCCGACACCAACATCGCCGCCGATGGCAACTGATCTGCCGTCGCCTGCGACATTGCGGTGCAGCGCGCAACATCCAAGGAAAAAGTTGACAACTCCAACACCCCCCTGACCTGCTGACCGCCAGCTAGCACGATGCCGTACCAGGCGCAAGACTTGAAAATTTTCGCCGTTTCGAGAAATTCCATCGCCAACACCGCCTCCTGTATGCACCTCGATTGGCTCGCAGACCAAGTTTCTCCCCTCCCAGACCTGCAGCAGCCCGGCCAATCACGGCCTCGGCGAACCGTGGCTGGCCCGACGCCGACACCACCCCACCACCATCTTTTTGGGACGGCCCAGCGGCCGGATGCGGAAAGGATGCGGAGATCCGCCGTTGCTTCTCCAGGACCCCTCGGTGGCCTCCGCCGGGGTTTGCTCCGGGTCCAGGCAGGATGTGCGCCCGCTGATGAGGGGTCGGTGTCGGTCGGGGTGTGCTGTGGGAAATGGGCGGTGTGTTCGAGTTGGGGAGTGGCGGACACATGGATGGCTGATATCCCCATTATTGGAGGAGGTTGCTCCCCGCACTCGGGAGCATACTTAGTACCAAACATCGTCCCATCCCTTGTTGAGCTGGATTTGTGGGCTTTGCCATCAGTGATTGGGCACAACACGCACGATTCAGGAGAGCGCTGCACTGGAGGGTTGCAGCCTGTCGCCGTCACCGCCGGCGGGTTTGTTGGATGATCTGCAGCAGCTTTGCTTTGGATGCAAGTGACTTCCGTCTGATATCCGCCGACATGGGGAAATGGGGTCGGGGAGGTGCAGCCACTTGAAACGTCGAACTGCGGCGGATGGTTGGTTGACATGTTTCGATGGGTGTGACACGACTTGGCAGCTGGGTTCGCCTCGCCCACTGCGAGGTTCAGACTGAACACAACACTGTGCCACCCAAGCCTGCGTGTGGAATGAGAACCAAACCGCTCTTTTCGGCACCTGGTTGTGTCATGGACGACGCCGCCGGAGACACTCGGTTGCCAAGATCGGCGCCGGGAGGACACGGGGGATCAGCCGGCATCGGAAGCAGGCGTGGTGGGGAGCCAGCCCATACTCTAGCCGGCTGGCTACCTGACTACTTTTGTTTCTTTGTCCAACAATGGACATTGTCCGAGATTCGAGATTGTGAGGTTTGCTTTGTCGTTGCACTGGGTTGCACTGGCACGCGGTCCCTGCGTCTGCCGGGCTGCCCCCACTGTGCTTGAAGGTGACGCCTCCACATGACCGTGCGCCTCCTGACTCTGGAGGCGACTTCTCCTGACATCCACGCTGAGAGGGGAACTGGAGGCGTTGCGAATCGAGGTTCGGGTTCTAGAATTCTTTCCAACAAAGAGGACGTGATATCGACAGCCGGGGTGGGATGTTTCGAGCCCCCCCTGTCAGCGCACCGTTCCCCGTTTCGTTTCACTGAGCTGGGTGAGGCTTGGCATCACGCCTCAGGAGCTTGCTCAGGGGGACGGCTCGAGGAACGTGCACCAATCTGACAGAGCTCGTTCCCTGGGAAATCAGAGGAATGCAAGGCCGCGAGGTGTTTCTCGGGGAGTTGCGACGGCGAGGTTGATGTTATTGGTGCCGCCGAGTTTATCTTGCGCCGCTGCATTTGATGCATCTGATGCATCTGATATTGGACATCAACCTCGAATCGTCTCACAGTCCGGACAGCAAGCATCACCAGCTTCAGATGAGTCAACAAACTGCATCTTCCTACCTCGCCTTGCAGCTGCATCGCTTGCACCCAGAGGCTCAGTATTCCAGATAGCAATCGACGGGCCGATCCTGACGACGCCCCTTCATTCCTGTCTGGTCGAGCCGGGCTTGCAAGACAGAAGAACCCCTTCGCTTGTTTCAAGTCTGAGCGTCGGGAGGACGACCCGCCAATGGCAGCGCCGCACCCGTCGAATCGCTGGCGCTCGGAAATCTCGGGTGCGGAGCTGGCAGCCATTCATCAATCGCGCTATGCACTCCTTGGGTGTGCATGGGGCCCGAAATGCAAATCCGCAGCCACTCAAATGCCCGCAATGCGCCGTGGCATGGCATGGCACCAACGACGGACGACGAACGACGGCAGGGCGAAAACTCCCATGATTGATGTCTAATTGCCCAAATGCACAATGCACCAAGTCTGCCGGCGACGACGGCCACGTAGGTGAATGTTATCGGTGCTGTAGTCAGTTGGCAGTTTGCACTCGATGCCAGTCCACGGTGGCCATGATCGTGATTCTGATGATCACGATTTAAAGACACATGCGTCCCGGGCGTGACCCCTCCTCCCTTTTACCAGGACGTGTCTGGAATCTGCAATCCAGTGTTTCGTTGTTACGCGGCCGTTGCCCAGCTATCTCCGCCTGCCCAACTCGGCAACCTCCCTGGGGACGAAGCCTCCGTGCTCCAGTTTATCTCTTACACACGAACCCACGAACCCCCCCGGATTTCCTGTTGACGGGAAAAGGGCCAAATCTCCAATCCGTCCGCCGTCCGTCCGCCACGATTTTTGACTCTCCCTCGTGCACTCTGTAAGTTGCCAGCAACTCTTCCCTTCGTTCCGTTCTCTGCTCCCTGGCCGAGTCGGACACCTCGATCCCGGAAGCCACACCAAGGGACGACGCCCACGACTGCTGCACATCTCCGACGACGGCATACAAATCTCCACGCCGGACCGCTTTTTGGTCCGAGGTTGGATGCAGCAGACAGACCAGACCGCCAGCTCACTACCGACCTCACTGCAACTCACCGCCGGCACATTACCTAACCACCTACACAGTAGCCAGACAGACAGAAGCTCATTGTTTTTGGATGCAGTAGCCCGTTTCTCCGGCTCATTCGAACACGTCCAAGTCGACGCCGACTCCATCGTCTCTCGACCCGTCCCGTTTCATTGGACAGGACCGCCTGCCAGCTTTTTTAAGCTTCGTTTCGCAGCAGCCCCACCCCGCTTCGCCCCCCGTTTGCCGCCGCAGCAGGAGAGCGAATCAATCCGCCAGACGCCCACTGACAAGTCGCACTGGGCGACTCCTCGAACACGACTCACAGTCCCCCTTTGGCGCGCGACTGACACCCGCCGTTTGCTGCCAGCCAGCCAGCTTTACCGCGGGCCCGCATTGCTCTGCCATATTAACCCGGCCGGAGCCCATCAAGGCCGGATCCAAAATATCGCGACGCAGCATCGCTTCGTGCACGCAAGCACACCAGCCTTTCCCTATTTTCCCGTTTCCGTTCCGCTGGCTCGGAGTTTTTTGTCATTTCCACCGCAACCCCTCACTTCCACCCTAATACTCGACGCACACACACCTGCAGTTGCGGGTTGCAGTCTGCATTTGCATTTGCATTCTTTGGATTTGGATTCTCGGGCATTGTCGACCGATCCTGACCCCGACCCCCACCCACCAATAGCGTTGCCGTCCATCGACTCGGCGACTCCACGACTCCACGACTCCGCGATTCCGCAAGCGATCTGGGCCTCGGGAGCAGCATCGCATTAACTAGTGCACAGACCAGAACCCGCCGCCCCCGACACTCCCACTTTAGCACTGACTCGTGCCGCTCCGGCAGACGCTCTCCGCTCGACACCCGCGACCCCAGGATCGCATCGCCAGTGTGTTTAATTACGCGGCAATCCCAGGTCCCCCCTTTTGTGCTGAAACACGTCAACTCGCTCGACCTTCGACCGAGTCAGCCAGCGGCCGTTCGCGAGTGTGATTCACGCTGTGATCCTCGCCGTCTGCTTCAAAGTCGTCTCTCATTGTATTCTGTACGAATCACTCATCGCTCAGCCAAGCCACCTCCGAGGCCCCGTCTTCCGCTCGCCAAACTCGGAATCCGGACCCGCTTTTCCCGAGATCGCCACCTCCCCGGCCCAGCTGTGAGGTGCGCTATTGCTTTCCGGTGCTTGGCATCCGTCCAGCACAGCTCAACACAGCTCAACGCAGCTCGACGCAGCTGCCTTGTTGTGCATTCGCCTTTGCATCCCGCAGACCTGAAAAATCTGCGAGATTTCCGGTTCCTGCGCGAGACAACCGCAATTCCAAGGTTGCAGCGCATCCCGGCAAATTCTGCTCGTCCGGAGTTGTCCGTCAGACACTTCAGACATCCTCTCCATTCCAGGGGCTCCCTCACGTCCGCGATTGGCCAGGACCGCGACTTGGCATTTTCGCCGTCCGATTCCAGCCAGACTCGAGCCGGGCTCGCCCAATCCACGAAACCCACGCCAAAAGGTCGCCAAAAATCGCCCAAAGCCTGGACCAGCGGACCCCCGCCGATCGCGCAACCCCCTAACGTTAGCGGCGACCGACCCAGCGGGCCACCCACCACAAGCCTCCCAAAAACCCACCAGGGCCACGCACCTGCACAGCGAGACAGGCTGCACCCCCCCTCCACGGCACGCCCCCCCCTGGCACCCCTGTCCGCCTGGGCCGACCGCTCAGCCTCGTGGCCATTGCACGTCACCCCCTCACCCCGGCACAACAGCCACTGAGACACGCATCCAGCGCATCCAGTGCATCCACCGCGCATCCACTGGGTCTGCCCGCTCCGCCTGCAGAGGACGCCCATCCAGGGGACCCACGCTGGAACAGCTGCTGTCTGTTCAGCCTTTCCAATCGGCCTCTTGCCAGCTTTTTCGCGCGGATTGTGCACATGAGCATCGCCGCAGGGCATCTCGTGTAAAGCTCATCAGTTTTGTTGATGCACCCACCCTTGTGCACATCCCGACCCCCCCTGGCTCGACTGTCTCTCCACACATCGCCCCCCCTTTCTTGCATCCCTATAACTCCTGGACACTCCGTCATCCCAACTCGGCTTTTGGTCCCCTTTTACCTTCAGTCGGCACACTAACACAGGAGCGAGCAAGTCGGGCACTTCTCGATCCTGCACCTACCCACCCACTCGCACCACACCACACCGCCTTACCCCTGGTCTTGAACAACATCAACAACTCACCCCACTTACCACACAACTCACCCAACCCCACCACCACACATACCCTCTCTCTCACACACACACACACATCACACAACATGGACTCACTACCAACCCTCAGCCCGGCTGAGCTCAACGCCGCCGCCCTCGAGACCTTTGTCTACCAGCCTGTCGACAGGGCCATGATCCGGTACCTGGCCAAGGCCGCCGCCAACGTCATCCAGTGCGATCCCGGCATGATGCCCCCAGCAGCACAAGCACCCCGCACACGGCAACCCTCGCCGCCGCGGGAGCCGTCGCCGCGGGCTGTCAAGAGCAGCGACGGTGCTCTGCCGTCGATGGAGGAGTTCATCACGCAGCTGGTCATCTCGTCCAACGTGCAGGTGCCGACCCTCATGTCGTCGCTCGTCTACCTGCGCCGCCTCAAGTCGCGCCTCCAGCCCATGGCCAAGGGCCTGCGCTGCACCACCCACCGCATCTTCCTGGCCTCGCTCATCCTCGCGGCCAAGTACCTCAACGACAGCAGCCCCAAGAACAAGCACTGGGCCAACTACAGCGTTGTCTCGACCCAGGCCTACAGCTTCGGCTTCAGCCGCACCGAGGTCAACCTGATGGAGAAGCAGCTGCTGTTCCTGCTGGACTGGGACCTGCGCATCACCGACGCCGACCTCTACCGCGAGCTCGACGCCTTCCTGGCCCCGATCCGCACCGACATCGAGGCCCGCCACCTCCGCCGCATGCGCCGCAAGCACGAGCAGGAGCTCCGCGAGCGCCAGCTGCACGAGGAGCGCCTCGCCCGCCAGCGCGAGCGCGAGGAGGAGGCCAACATCTGGCGCGCCCTCGCCCAGCCCCAGCAGCAACCCCAAGAAATCTACCAACCCCTCCAGCACCCGCAACCCGCGCACATCCGCTCCGTCTCCCAAGACTCCGAGACACTCTACCCCTCTCCTCAGCTCTCCGCCTCGCGCGCCTCCTCCCGCTCCCGCCAGCACAGCACCTCCACCTCGCACTCGCGCGCCTCCTCCCGCGACGTCTCCCCGCCAGGCCTCTATTCCTCTTCCTCCTCCTACGCCGGCTCCACCACCTCGCGCGCCACCACCCCGCTCAGCGAGGCCGACATCACCACCGCGCACCACTACGAGGACCAGGAGCAGCCGTACATCGTCGACGACGAAGCAACCGTCATGGTGTGCGACTCGCCCAGCGGCATGGAGGACGTCGACGTCGGGCCGTGCGTGCCCGAGAAGGACGTGTACCACTACCATGCGTACGCGCGCAAGGGGGTCGCGCCGGGGACGCGGAAGATGCAGCAGCCGCAGATGCTGCCGTATGAGATCTCGGCCGAGGAGATGATGAGCTTGGAGGAGAGTCGCAAGGGGTCTGTGACTTCGAACAGGGGGGTTAGGGGCGTTTTGGGGCGGGTTTTTGGGACTGCGCGGTGAGGGGGTTTATGATTGAGATGACTGAGTTTTTTTCCTTTGTTTTGTTTGGCATTGGGGTGAGGTGGCAGAGGGGAGAGTGGGGTGAGTCACTGGTTGATGGGCCTCGCTTTTTCTCTTTTCTGCCGGCCACACTGGAGTTTGGAGTCTTTTGTTTGGTCTGCGCTGAAAAAGGCGTTGCTACTACTACTACTATACGGACGGTGCATTGGACGGGTAGATCTGGATAGATCTCTGGCTTGGATGGGATTGGAATGGCGGGTTTGGCATCATACCACGGCATATACTGGCGATGGGTGGATTGGGGGTTAATCACGGGTGGGTTTGTGTTGTTGAGCTCTTGGCTACCTACTGGAGCTGAGCTATGATAGCATTGAGTGGACTTGTAATAGTGTAATGATCATGATCATTGAGACCATTCATCATCAAACATTCTCTGAGCTTCACTGTGGTTGTGCCTTGGTCTGGGTGTGGAGGTGGGTGGCGAGGGCAACGTCAACAAACCAGCTCCACGCCACCCCTTTTCCATGCCCGGTTATTTCCGCGAAACACCAGAATCGAGGAGACAGCAACACACTCTCACTCATTGACAGACCAAATTGACACGCTCGAGACACGCCACCGCGGTCCACAATCAGGTCCATATCAATTACAACCCAACCAACCACCAAACCCACCACCAACCAAGCGATAGCGACCCAATCCCAAAAACCCTGGTGGTCGGAGATGAGGGGAAAGCAGCGCGAGCCAGACACGCCACGCCACGCCACGTTTCATGCATGATTTTACATATTTCCACATTGCCCAACCCAAACTTCAACCCACTTTTTGTTACATGTTATCGGTTCGGTGTTGTTGTTGTTAATCTGATCCCGCCCGGGCCGCAGACCCGGTTGCAGACGGCCGAACATCACGCAGGCACATCAAATTCAAAACACACTTATCCCGTTCATTTACCTGCTGCTCGCTGCAGGGTTGGGAGGGTTGAGGTGGCTGAGGGGTTGGGAAAAGGGAGGGGGCTGTTGTTTACAACTGTAATTGTTATGCGGCCCGTTTGCGCGGCCCGCCGCGTATCAGAATGTTATTTCATCCGCTACTGATGTGGCTTTTGATGGGCGTTGGATTGGCCGGTCTGGGGGTGGTCGGTGTGGTCGGGCGGGAGGGTCGCGTTATGCGGGTTCTGGGGGTGTTGTTGTTACGAGAGGTACCCTGTGTCCATTCGGTACGAGCTGGCCGGGCCGGGGTGATGGCCGGGTGGGACGGACGGCGCAGGTCCGGGGCCGGGCCCGATTGTTGATGCCGGGCGGAGTTCGGATGAGGGGTGAAAACAGGGGTGTTGTTTACACCCACCCCTGTTGGGATTTTGGGGGCTGGATGCCGTGCGCCATCATCATAACGTCAACTGCGCCTGCTGACGGGCAGACATGTGGAATTTTCACGGCTTACGGGGTAGGAGGCGTCATGTCAATGCTGCGGAGAGATTGAAGGTCTGTTGTCAGCGGCTTGCCGGCATTCGGTAACGTAAACGTTCGGCACTCCGGATCTGCATGGGTCGACACCGAGGCAGCACGCTGTGCCGTCGTCGTGCTTGCGCCTCCAAAGCCAAATGGAACTGCCGGTTTGGGCAGTTGGACGAAGAACGCCTCTCGCAAGCCCCAGAGACACTTGTTGGACCAGAGAGGCTTGGTTTGCGGTGCCCGGCTGCCGTGCGTGTCTCAGGCTCCGTTCTTCTCAAGCCAGAGCCTCTGCTGCCCGCAACACACGGGCCGTGCAGCACCGCAGCACCCGCAGCGATTGGTTTGGCCAGATCGGGTGGCACAAAAACGACTGGCTGCCAGACGACCGGGTTGAAACGCGTTGGGTGTGCAGGCCAGCCAGTCAGCGTTCGGCGCGGAAGCGGTGAGCTGCTGGTTTCGAGTGCCTTGCAGCTGGGCAGACACCAACAAGCCACGGGCGGACTCGCGGGAGAAACGCGTCACGGCGGACACGGCGGAGCGTCGCGACGGCACTGCCACGGTCCATTTTTCCTGTTTTTCGTGAAGGTGCCACGGTCGCCACGGTCGCCGTCGCCGTCGGCGGTCGGAGCCAAGTGTGCGCGAGAGTTGATGCACACGCTCGGCTGGATGCCTAAAATAAGTGATTTTGCCGAGGCGTGTGGCAAGCAGGCGTGAAGCATTTTGCGGCCGCGTGATGTCCGTTGACGACGGCCCGGGTGATCAATTCAAGAAACCAGATTCCAGACATGCCGAGGAAGTGACTCAGGTGATGTGGTCTGCCTGTTCTGAGCCACACGCTTGGCAAGGAGGCTGTAATTAACCCTAACCCTTTGATGTCCTCATGGAAAGGGGGGCGGCTTCGAAGAATGCAGCTGATTCGGGCTCTTGAAGAGGAGGAAGAGGGTTTGCGGGACTGTATTGGTTTCGATAGACAAAGGCAACTAACATATCCATCTTCCTGATATAATACAAGAAGGGTTGGGTGTCGCAAGTCTTTCTAGGTTCTCGCAACTTGACAGAGTGAGGGTCAATCTGTGACATGTTTGCCTGGGAAGAACAGGAAGACTCAACATGAAACTTTATTTTTTAATTTCCTCTCGCCTTAAGCTATGATCAAGTTGGCACGGTACAGCTAGAGAACGACCGCACGTAACCCCTATCTTGAGAGTGCGCACGACACTGAAACAAAACTGGTCACAACACACCAGATACCTACAGATATCGTTCCTGCTCTCTCCTTGGCTAAGCTCTTGTGGAGACCCCAGCCAAGGGCTGGGCGTGGAAGCTGAGGGCGTCAGCTCGGTTTCACACCTCCCCGCACTGCTGCTCTCTGAGGCAATCCTCAAATACTAGGACTACACTACATCAAACCTAAATCACCTGAAAAATCAAGAACAATGGCCGACTTTGCCAAGACACCGCGGCCATTTTACCCGCCTCTCTCATCCGACAAGCGGGAGATCCGGCTCCTTCATCTCGAGCCAGGGGATGGAGACGCAGCGCTCCAATGCCGCCTCAGCGTCGTCTCGTTGGATTCGGATCCCTCATACGAAGCCCTCTCATATTGCTGGGGTAATGGTACCTCCCAAGTCCTCGTGGATGCACACCCGGTCTTGATCCCGCGGAACCTTGACGCAGCCCTGCGAAGGTTCCGAGAGCCCAACCGCGAACGTATCCTCTGGGCGGATGCGATATGCATTGACCAGTCTCAAACCGAGGAGCGCAACGCTCAGGTCGCCTTGATGGCCGACATTTACAAACGGTGCGAGAGGTGCCTTATCTTCCTTGGAAACACCCTCGAAGATGATGCATTGAAGGGTCTTGAGAACCTGCTCACCGTGCTCTCCAAGAAGCACCATCTCGATCAGCCGGATGCCCCTCGGGTCATGTCCGCGTTCGGCAGAACAAGCATACCTCTAATGTTTCTCAACAGAGCAGCGTGGTGGAGTCGGATATGGGTGGTTCAGGAAGCCATTTTGGCGCCACAATCCCTTGTCGTCTTTGGGTCGCTCGAGATGCTCTTCTCCGACGTGATCAGGGCCGTTGAGTTCCTTGATGAGCACGATATTGGGCCGGCCTGGGTTCCAAACCGCGAAGAGACCGACGATCTTTGCCACTGCATGGATCACATCAAGGTCACCTTCATCTGGGCCGATCTGCTGGCTTTGAGGGACCATGTTTACCGCCTTCTCGAGCTTGACCGCCCGCGGTCCGAAGCAAAAGCTAGCGGCGCATCAGTGGCACCCGCGTTGGCGATACAGAATCAGGAACCACTCCCCGAAATCGTCGATGTGCTTCTTAGCGTCAGACATCGAAACTGTACCGACCCCAGGGACAAGATCTTCGGCGTCTTGTCGCTCGTCCGAGACTGGGGAAGCTGGGAGCCCATCAAGGCCGATTACTCCAAGGCTGCGCTGCAGGTCTTTGTCGATTTTGCCGCTCAGATGCTGCAAAGCAGAGAATACGGAGCCAAAGCACTATTGTTGGCCACAGGAGCCGGATATCTCTCAAGGGCCCTGAGAGACCTGCCCAGCTGGGCACCCGACTGGTACCAAGGGGGCAGCGCATACGGCAAGTACCTGATTACGCTCGACAGTGAGGCAGTATCACAGCCATCCCCCCAAACGAACCAGTCTGTTACCATTGTCGATCCTACCACCATCATGCTGCATCACGCTCTTCCTCTCGGCGAGATCACCACGATCAGCAACCCCGGCGAGCTAATCCACAAAACCCACGGCCAGTTCACCGACGGCGAGGCCTACCGCCGCTTCACCACCATGCTCGAGGAATGGCGAACCTTCGCCGGCGTCAAAACCCCCATCTCCCTCGGCGCCGTCCTTGCCCGCCACTTCCCCAAAGACCCCAGCACCGCCGACTCGGCGCAGCCCGCATCCACCCCAACCCAACAACCCTCACCCGACGCCGACAACGACAGCGGCAGCTGGACCCGCCTATTCGCCGACATCCACCGCTCGCACACCACAGTCGACTTCATGCCCCAGATCCAAAACCTCCTCGACGACATCCGCTACTACCAAACCATCCTCCGCAAAATGGACCCGGACGAGGAAGTCTTCTACCGCACGCTCGTGCACAACACCTACCCGCTGCACCTGCGCCGGCCGCAGCACCACCGTGAGGCCCTCTGCATTCTGCGGCTCCTGTTGATCTTCTGCGGCATGTTTGCCGACCCGGACCGCTTCCTGACGAGGTTGAACAGTGTCGTGCTGGGGAAGATGGCCGAGACTTTGGAGATGGTGGAGATTTGGCGGAAGAGGTTGATGAGGGTGGACGGGGGGTTGTTGGGGATTGGGCCTGAGGGCATGAGGGCTGGGGATGAGGTTTTTTGTTTTAGGGGGGTTGAGACGCCGTTTGTGTTGAGGAGGTTGAGCGGGACTATGCATGCGGTGGGCAGTGGCGGAGGGGAATCGAGAAGGTATACCCTCGTTGGGTATTGCTATGTAGATGGGTTCAAGAGCGATGGGTTGAGTTGGGAGGGAGCGAAGGAGATTTATTTGGAGTGATTTGTAGTATACGTGCCGGCTCTTAACGAGGGTTCAACTTATTTCTCCCGATCCAGATAGACTTCCAACGTGAATCTGCAGACTACGGATGGTTCCGTCCCCCATGAGGAGCGCTATGCTTGTGCTCTCGCTCCTTGCCGCCCGCCCGGCTGTACTTTTGCGCAACATCTTCGGGGAGCTCTGCCCCGACACCGGTGACAATCTCGCTCTGCGAGGTCGCTCCAAGCGGGTTGCTTTGTACTCCCAGACCCCCTGGGCCGCCCTGTCGTTTCTGACCGGGTATGTTTGCGCCGGCTGGTAGAACATTGGGCTTCCCTGCGTCTTCTGGTACTGCAAGATACTGTTAGACGGGGAACGAGGGTCAAGAGGCTAAAGGGGCGCAGACCTTTGGTGCCCTCCTTGGCCATGTCAAAAAGGTCGCCTCCTCTGGAGTTGGGGTCGGACATGATGATGGGAGCTTGTTTTGGCTTCTTGAATGATTGCGGTGTGTGAATGAATCAAAATGACAACTTGTGGTCAAGTTGGCGATTGATAGTGTTCGGGCGGTTGAGCGGATGCCCATCGTATAATATATTCAGGGACCAGTTAGGGGCTACATCATTGACAGAACAATGACACCATGACTTCGGGGCTCGGGCATGACGTACCTGGGCAAGCGAATGTGACCACTTACACAACCGCGCCATGGATGGTGTCTACAGAACTGCGCCATAATATGTCCAAATATAGGTAGGCTCGGTAGGGTCCAGGTCCATTGCGCAACAGACTCGATGAAGGTCTGTCTGGGCCCTTTTTTACTTCTTTCGGACGCATGGAAAGATGGAAGCATTGCCCAGGGAGTGGGCCTTGGAGGGACGGTCGGCAGCCCTTGACTCAACCCTGTTCATGAACGGCGAGTCCTCACCCGGGCTCACTCGAACGCGACGAGACCGCGTCAATCGAAAGCGCCTTGGGAGCATAGCAGGGGTCTTCACGCCATGGTCGTTGACATCCTCTTGCGTGAGAGCCTGGTGGCACACGTGACGCACTCAACCTGCTCAGCCACGGAACTTCTGATGAGCAAAAGAGGGGTCCAAAGAGGGGTCCGCCTCTCCCGCCGAAGCCCGCATTTCTGGGATCCAGGTTCACCACACCCCCACCCACCCGGTGCCTGATCCGGCGGAATCTCAACCGGCTTTCTGGGTCAAGCTCCCGAGGTGATGAACCCACCTCAACCGCGGCGTCCGACCGCGCGGGCCAACTTCGAGATTGCCATTATCTGTGCTCTTCCAATCGAGGCTGATGCCGTCGAGGCCCTCTTCGATCACCACTGGGACGACGGTCCTCCCTACGGCAAAGCCGCGGGCGATCACAACGCGTACTCCCTTGGAGCTGTCGGCTGCCACAATGTTGTCCTCGCACACATGCCGGGCATGGGAAAGGCTAGCGCAGCAGTTGTAGCCGCTAACTGCCGAGCGAGCTTCCCAACATCAAGCTCGCCCTCATAGTCGGCGTTTGTGGCGTTGTTCCCTTCCGGCCTGGTGGCGGAGACACGGCCGAGACTATCCTAGGCGACGTCATCATCAGCGACGGCGTCATACAGTACGACCTCGGCCGGCGGCTACCCGAAGAGTTCGTGCCGAAGGACACGCTCCTCGATGTCCTGGGCAGGCCAAACACTGAGATCCGCGCGCTGCTCGCCAAACTCAAGGGCTTTCGTAGCCGGAAGATGCTGCAGAGCAAGATAGCCGACTACCTGGAGGTACTTTGGGAGGAGCCGGAATTGGCCGCCACGTACCCTAGTGCTGCGCACGACCGGCTGTTTGAAGCGACGTATCGCCACAGGAAAGACGGGATGTCTTGCCAGGAGTGTGCTTGCGACGGCAAGTTAGTGTCGCGTGTCCGCCTCTAGCAGGGCGATGACCCGCCGACAGTTCAGGTTCACTTTGGCCTGACTGCGTCCGGCGATACGGTGATGAAATCGGAAGAAGACAGGGATGTCATAGCCCAAAAGGCAGGCGTCATAGGCTTTGAAATGGAGGGCGCCGGTGTTTAGGACGTCTTCCCTTGCATCGTCATGAAAGGTGCGTGCGACTACGCGGACAGCCACAAGACTAAAGTGTGGCAGAGGTACGCGGCGGCGACGGCGGCCGCATGCATGAAAGCTTTCTTGGGTCACTGGACGCCTTCGATGACAGGTACGTGACGATCTATCGGGGAGAAATTGGGAATCTTTACAGAGCACTTGCTAATGCCACAGTATCCAGCAACCGCGGAGCCTGCTTTTGACCGTGCTGTCCTGCCTTGCTACTACATTCCGCTCCTTAAAAATCGGCGCTTCGTCGGACGGGACGGACCGCTAGACATTCCCAAAGACAAGCTGTTCATAAGCAAGGAGTGGCAGAAAGCCGCCATTGCCAGCCTAGGTGGTGTCGGCAAGACTCAAGTCGCCCTGCAGCTGGCGTACTAGACGAAGAAGCACTACCCCGAATTCTCGATCTTCTAGGTGCCGATCTCGAGCACAGCGACCTTTAGACAAGCCTTTACCGCGATTGCCAAGAAGCTCTCTATTCAAGTTGTCGACAAGCATAAGGATCTTAATGAGTCTGTGCGTCGGCACCTAAGCTCCGAGGCGGCTGGGCTATGGCTGCTTGTGGTAGACAACGCGGATGATAGCGATATCCTCTTCGGCTCTACAGATACGGGGGACGGCATCAGCGAGTATCTTCTAGAAAGCGATAACGGCATTACCCTGTTTACGACACGGTCCCGAGAAGTCGCTGTGTCGGTCACCGGAAACGACGTGATCGAGCTGCACGAGATGGACCCGTCGGAGGCGGCTGAATACCTAGAAAGGTCCCTGATCTAGAAGGAGTTGCTTCAAGATGAAGCCGCGACGGCAGAGCTGCTGAAGGAGCTTACCTACCTCCCCCTCGCGATTACACAGGCAGCGGCCTATATCAACATCAAACAAGTACCCCTTGCCGAGTACGTCGGGCTGCTGCATGGCACGCAGCAGAGCCTTATCAGCTTGATGAGCAAAGAATTTCGGGACAATACTCGGTACCCGGGGTCGCAGAATGCAGTAGCGACCACATGGCTTGTGTCGTTTGACCAGATCCGCAAGGCCGACAACGCTGCCGCTGAACTGCTCTCGTTCATATCATGCGTCGAACCTAAAGGAATACCTCAATCGCTGCTCCCCGGCTACGCTTTGAGAGAGCAACTGCTCGACGCACTCGGGACGCTTTGCGCGTACGCTTTTCTGACTAGAAGAGGGGCCGGCAATGTATTTGACATGCATAGTTTGGTGCATA
>FTCU01001290.1_pt1 | contig 50000 bp, 58 predicted proteins | sample 1639521 | NCBI WGS metagenome assembly FTCU01 (sample SAMEA3914864, study PRJEB12502) | metagenome | biome: forest; material: soil | place: USA | collected 2012-03-12 | depth 0.3 m
AGGCTGACCGACTATCTCGCGCGCCCAAACCCACGGTTGAAGTTCTTTCTGACTACCCGCCCTCTGGTGTCTGCCCCATCCATCATCGACTCCCCCCATACGGTTGTTTTGAAGCTTGAGGAGGACCCGCATTGTCTCAGACACATCAGCAAGGACATTGAGAGCGTCGTCGTTGCTCGCTTCGACGGCTTTGCGCTCAAGTGCATCCAAGACACCGCTCTGAGACAAGAGCTGCTGGAGCTTGTTCGACCAAAGGAGGATCGGACGTATCTGTACGTCAAGCTTCTGTTCGACTATCTTGACCTGAAGATGCGTGACGGTGTGCCTCGGGTCTCCCGTGGCTGGATTGATGTCTTCAAAAAGCTTCCCACCACGGTAAAGGAGGCGTACCTCGGCTTCCTCGACCGCGTTCGTCCATCCCAGCAAGACGACGTGAAGAGATTGTTCCGGATTGTCGTTGCTGCCGTGAGACCCCTCACTCTCCGGGAAGTCAACATCGCTCTCAACATCCGCGACCTCCCCAACGGCAGCAAACACGGTCTGGGCCTGCAGACCGAGAGCTGTTTCCGCACCTGGATTTTGGATGCGTGTAAGCACTTCTTGGATGTCCACAACGGCAGAGTCTACTTCATTCACCAAACAGCGAAAGACTTTCTGCTAGCCGGCCCGGGAAAGTACGGACTCCAGAAACCAGACTGGCTGGGGGATTTCAGCATGGAATCCTGCCATGCGACATTGGCAGAAAGCTGCGTTACGTACTTGTCGCTACCTCTACGTGTTCCTTCCAAGTTCAAGGGCGCCGACGACACCAAGGAGGGTATCGCCGAGTACCATTTGTGGCACGACGCCGAGCTCGCCTTTGCCGGGTATGCACACCTTTTCTGGCCGAGCCATGTCCGAGGGATACTGGACGCGTGGAACGCAAGCACTCAGCCGGCGCTCGTTGACGTGATAAATGTCCTGCATACATGGTACCAGAAGATGCTCACCTGTGTGCGGCTGCCGCCGTCGTGGAATGCTGACAACAGAGTTTTGCTGGAAAATGGACTATTGTCCGACCGAACTCGGGGACAATTAAGCATCATCCGTCTCGATGTTGAGCCCTAGCAAGGCCAGTATCTGAGCGTCGAGACAAACGACGGCACTCACTATGCCGTCACCAACCACCAGGGGCAACAAGTGTCTCGTGTGCCATGGATTCCTTTAGAGACGACCGACGCGATTGAAAGGCTCAGCACTGTGCTGCGCCTGTTAGCAACCTTCCAAAGCATCCGTTCTTTGGCCGATTACCAGCAGCATTCACCAATACCAGAAGAGTGGTTCTCCGTCCGGTTGTCCAACAAGAACAAGCCTTGCGAAAACGCCTCCTCCGGTAGACTCGAGCTTCTCCACGGCGATTCCCTCCGCTACACGGTCTCTAATCGAACCGACAACCACACAGCCCACGTCCACATGCTCAGCCTCAACGCGTCATGGACAGTGGGTACACTGCTCTGGCACGTCCAGCTCCCGCCACGGCAGCACAGAACAGGCGACTTCACTCTAGTCGTCCCGCGAAAGGTCAACGACCATGATCCAACAGAGGCAGAAGACACCATCCTTGTCATCTTCTGCGTCGGCGAGCACTGTTCCGAGCGGCTGCTGAGCTCGTCGGAGTGGCTCCGGAGCGTCTACATCCCGCCCGTGCTGCTGGTGCCCGGCGTGGAAGCCAATGAGATGCCGGTTTGGCCATTTTTCGTCCCGCCGCCGAACTGGTGCGTGAAGCGCTTTACTATCCGAACTGTGCAGCGGCCGCAAAGTCCTGGCTCTGCCGGGGAGGCTTGACGCAAGCGGGAAGTTGGAGGCTTTCCTTCGAACCAACGTCCACATCGGCTTCCTTCTTTCCGCTCACCGAATCTGCTTCCTGCTCATGGAAGGAGGACATGGGAGGATGCGGCCGATTATTTTGCACCCGGGCCTTCTACTTGCATCTCGCTATTGAACGCCAAGTCGGTCAGTAAGGCCACCGCTGCAGGGTTTTCAGGGACTGTCACCAACACGCATCACCAACAGGAATGCATCCATACCTATTTTTAGTTTGCATCAGGCATCATGAGCCGACATCCATAATCCGCGAGTACATCTCGCCACCATGGCGAGCTAGGGCATGCAATGTCTCATCACCAGGCAACAGCGCGAACCGGTTTACGCGGAGCGCAGGATCTGGAAACCTGGGATATGCGGTTGGACAGGTCGCGATATGCAGGGCGTTCGGGTGCGCACGGCAGATTGGACCATGCCTCCCGCCCGGGCCGCGCGGAAGCAAGATGCGGTGCCGCCGCTGTTGGTGCTACGGACGTCAATGCATTGAGACATTTTGATGTAGCATCTTCTAGGATAGGGAAGCCGAATAATTATTGCCTCACCTCACATGCAAAGATCTTGTTGTCGGCCCGTGACGTGCTAGATGCCGTGTCGTGTGATGGGCTGGGCTGTTGTTGGGGATTGTGTGTGAGTGAGTGCTGGCGGCAGCGGCTTGAAGCGGTTGAGCCCGAGGAACTTGGAATTCAGGGCACAGGGGTAGGGCGGGAGTTGGAGGTTTCTGGGTGGGTTGGTGTGACTGCCATCGCTTCCTACCGTCATGTCTCGACTTTGCAGCGCAATTGGCTGGGGACTCAGCTGAGTTTCCGGGCTGCTGACCACCGAGACGGTATGGTCGGTCACTTGCCTTTGTGCCTTTGTGGAACGATATACCCTCTCTCGCTTATTGTGGACGTTGAACGTTGACCGAGTTGTCAAGACCTACGCTGTTGACGCGATCCTCCGTCCCAGCGGATAACTGCAGGCTCATGATTTCCCACGGCAACAGGTGGCCTAAGTCCGGGGCGGGACCTTGGTGATGCACTTATGGGGTGCGCGATGATCTTTTCCTGCTTGAAACCATTCTTTTCTCCCCCTGGTTACAGACTTCGGTACCTGGGTATTGAGATACAGACCCATGAAATGGAAAATGGACGATGAAAGTGCCCGAAGGTTCATAGACCTCCTGCTGGTTTCCTTTTGCTGAGTCTCGAGGTGCTGTTGTTCATCCTCTTTCTACACATGTAACCTCCCGAACAATTCCCTCGAATCAACGTCGCGGGAGCCCGTGCATGACATTGACAAATGCACCTTGCATTATTATGGATGCGGCCAGCCAGCCAACCCGGCTCCCGTCCCGTCCCACAGCACATCACAGTTTCTTTCGTTCAGGGGGTGTGTGCTCAGCACACCCCGCATAGGGCTGGGCGACGTCAGTCATTGGCCCGTTGGGGGATGTTACCGCTGGCCCGTTGAGCCCACCCGGCTTGGTGATGAGTTGGGCTCGAGGTCTTCAGGGGACTGACTGCAAGGGCCGATTGCGGCTGCAAATCATTCTTTGTTGTTTGTGGTGGGGTGGTGGGCTGATCTTGGGGTTCGCCAGGGGGGCGTGGCTCTGTGGGTGGTCCGATCCATCTCGGCCGCGGGGATCGGCGGGTGATTGTTCGACTGCCCGTGTTGGTGCGGAAGTGGTGGGCAGGGCTTTGGTAAAGATGTGACGAGACGTAGCGGGTAGTGACACAGCGTTGGTGCTCGCTGTCTTGTGGAGGTAGGCGGTGATGGGATGGCCGAGATGGGGGGCCGAGCGGAGAAAGAGGGAGACATATAAGTAAGGGGTAGTGCCCGCCTCCTTGAAGTCTCGATCCCTCAAAAGCAAAGTCATTTTGACATTGGCAGAGCAACTTGACTGCCGACGATCTGCTCATCAACTTCAAATTCACCATCACCAACACCACAATGCTGTCTCTCAAAGCCCTCCTTTTCACGCTCAGCGCGGCGCTTACCCTCCCGGCTACCCTTGCCGCCCCAACCACCACACCCGCCTCCTCCCTCACCAAGCGCGTCGTTTACCACCCGGCCTCCGGCGCCGACGACGACTACTGCGGCGAGTCCAACCCCCAGTACACCACAACCTCCACATCCCCGCTCGCGGCCGATTGCGCTGTAATCTACCAGAACAACCCCGGGCCCGGGTACTGGACCATCTCAGCGGCCGAGACCACCGCCAGCACCAACGACCGCTGGGTGCGGCTCGCGGCCAGCGGTACCTGCGCGTTTGAGGTGCGGCTGCGGCCCTCGAACAATGGGGGAGTCTCCGAAGACTACCGGTTTGGGACGAACGACGTGAGGTACTATCTCCAGGGCGACGCGACGGCATCGCACTCGCAGAACGGGAGGGTGAGTGTGGAGTCGCCGGTTTATTGCAGGCGGTTGGGGATCAATGACAATGGTGGCATGGTGTTTGTCGATTGGAGGGTTACGAATGCTTAAAGGGGCAGGAAACGCGAGTGGACGGCGTGGTGGATGGGACGCTGGATGATCTAAGCGGAGACGGGTGGTTACAGTCTTGAGTCTTTGCATGTTTCCGAGCTGATGATGAGGGCTGGTCCTTGGAGTGAAATACTTAGATCTTCAACTGAATCATCAATTCGTTCTCTTGATCTCTAGTTCAACCGTAGTTGCACGCGCAGTGCGCGATAGAGTCACTGATTCACCCCGGACCTCTTTGAGTCCCTTGTTGAGATACCATCTGGTCCCTGCCTCAATGTCAACTCAACGATACCATCTGGTCCCTGCCTCAATGTCAAGTCAACGATACCATCTAGTCCTTGCCTCAATGTCAACTCAACTACAGCGCTCGGCCACTCCGCAAGACTGCCCAGCATGCCCAGAATCATTAAGACAGGGGATCTGGCTAGAAATAGAGCTTGTCGATCAAGGCGATGGCCAGCTAGTTGATTGGGAAACGGGGTAGACGCGATGTTTCCATCAAGGTGACCGTGTATGAAGGGAGGGAATGGCATTTGGTGACGGACGAACGATGCATTGACATATTTCAAGTGGTCTTCCTTGAAGAAAAGAACAATATGACGGCATTCAAGGGAAAAATGGCGCGAAACGAGTAATCACCGAGTCTCTTTGGGGTGTTGTTGGGTGAGGCACCCTGGTGACCGAAGGGATTATGGCAGTTCAGGGGTTGCGAGTGGTGGGCGTCTCTGGCGCAACACGGCGAGAATGCAGAAAGAAATGGTGGGGGATAAAAAAGAAGGGGAAAACCAAGAAGAAGAAGAAGAAAATGAAGAAGGGGAAAAGATAAGAAGAAGAAGAAGAAAGGAAAAGGAATTTGACCTCGACTTCGGTCTCCAAAAGTGCAAAAGATGCGACATGCTGAAAGCCGATTGCTCAAGACTCAGGAGTCAACAATGCCACTGGTTAATTATCGTTTTTCTGAGTCCGAAAGCATGCGAAAAGTTGTCTGTTCAAGATCTCATCGCATTTTCCCCGCCTGCTTATCAAAGGAAAAACAAGAAAATGTTGTTGAAGTTAACCAGACTTTATCAATGTCTCCGAGTACTTGCCTTTCGCCGAGGGAAGTATTATTTCCCAGCTTCCGCATCAACTGTCCCGGCGAAACACGATGCTGTTTTTCGTGTCCCAATGACCCACATGCGTCAAGGATGACGGGGAAGCTCTCAGGGTCTGGCGGGACGGCCCGTGTCTTGGCCTCCCTTGACGCGTCAAGAGCGCCGAGAGGGAAGCACCGCAAGCCGAACCCCCACCAACAGTCAATGCTAACTTGTAAGCCAGGTACCCTCGTACCTTAACTAACAAGAGTGAAGTAAATCCGCTCCTGAGCTAGTTACTTAGCTCCGAGTAAAATAGAACCTAGAGCAAGGAACTTTGTCTTCAAATCCACAGTTCCTGCGCTTGCCGGGATTGCCGTACCAGATGCAGAGGTCTCGCTAACCCCTGTCCGCGGTGGGATGAACCTATCAGCCCCTTGCCTCACGTACCACAGAAGGATCACAGCCGAGCGGGCTGCTGAAGCGACATTCCCGTCAGCGAAAGGATGGACGAGGTCTTGTGCTTTCTTCTGCTGCTTCTGTCGTTGTTCCTCCCCTGAGAAGGAATGAAGGATTTTGGTGCCACACAATTCTGCAATAGGCTAAACCTCTCTAGTGGCCAAACCGGAACGGAGCGCCGAAGGCCGCGAACTAACTCAGCAAGCTTGGAAGGCGAGTGATCGATGGACCGCGACGCGGGATGGCCTGAGCGGCGAACACGGGCCAGACAAAGAGCTAGTCCGGTAGCGTAAGACCTCATCTCCGAGCCCCGGGTGACGTATAAGTACTACCAGATCGTACCGCTGAACTGTGGAACGAGACTCCCTGCCTAGGGTTGCCGTGCGTATCAAACCCTCCTCATCTCGGCATGGTTGGCAAGAGTTCAGCCCTTATTTGGGCGCTGCTGGGCTTGGTGGCTGCCGCCCCGAGCCCTGCACCCACTGCGACTCTTCGTCCTGGCCGGATCATCGGCACCACCACGGTGCTGCCATCGTCCACAGCTACCGTGAACAAGTTTCTCAGCATCCCGTACGCCGTCACTCCACCGAAGCGGTTTTCGCCACCCGAGCGTCTTGCCAAATACAGCGGGCCAGTGGATGCCACCAAGCCCGCGCCGCTATGCATCCAGCAGAACTACGGTCGGTGTTAACTCGCCTCGCATTGGGGGACTTAAAACCTCCAGGCCGTCTCTTCAAGTGGTACAACTATCGCTGACTCCCGAAAAGCTCATGAAACCGCCGAACAGATTGCCCGAGAAACCGAGGACTGCCTGTATCTGAATGTCTATGCCCCGGCCCAGCCGAGCTGCAAGGCCAAGGCCGTCATGTTCTGGATTCACGGCGGCGATCTGACGTCCGGGACCAGCTCGGCTTTTGACGGCTCGAGCTTTGCTGCAAACCAGGACGTGGTCGTGGTGACGATCAATTACCGAATCAATGGTATCACCTACTCCAGGGAAGATGTATCAACGCACCACTGACACACCGGAATTGCAGCTTTCGGCTTTTCCAACGCGCCCTACCTCCCCCTCCAGTCTCGTAACGTCGGCTTCCTCGATCAGCGCATGGCCCTGGCCTGGGTGCAGGACAATATCGCGGCGTTTGGCGGCGATCCGCGCAAGGTGACCATCTTCGGCGAATCTTCCGGCGCGTCGTCCGTCGACAGATTGGTGACCACCATGGGCGACGACGCCCGGCCGCCCTTCCGCGCGGCCATTCTTCAGAGCGGCCAGGCGAGCGTGAGCCCGTTCCCCAGAACCGGGGGACCTGTAGCATGGAGTACTCTGGTATCGTCCCTGAACTGCACATCGTCAGCCAACGACGCGGCCACCAGCGAGCGCGACGAGTTCGAGTGTGTCCAGAAGGCGGACGCGCTAACCATCCGGAGTATCATCAACTCGGCGTTTTTCGACTTTGGCCCCGTGAACGACAATATCACGCAGCGAGCCACGCCTTTCTCGACCGCAGGCACGAGACACGCTGCCAAGGTGCCGGTTCTCGTCGGCAGCAACGGGCAGGAGGGCATGAACTTGGGACCGCAGTACGGCATCACCGACTTCTCAACTGTCACGGGGCCCGTCTTGGATGCGTTCCTGTCTGTGATGACGGGGAGCGCAGAACTGTCTGCCCAGATCAGGCCGTTGGTCGACGAGATCCAGGCCACGTACCCCTGGTACAATCTGTTCGAAGCCGGTGCGCTGATGTACACCGAGGTTGTGTACCAATGTGTAAGTGCACTCGCCCAGAGCCTATCGCATCATCCGATTACTGACGGTTCGAGAAACATACAGCCGGCCAAGATCGTGACAGAGGCCTCGGTCGCCCAGAAACTCCCGACGTGGCGTTACTACTTCAACGCGACCATTCCGAATATTCAGCCCGCGGGCTATCCGACGCTCGGCGCCTTCCATGGGGCAGACTTGGATATCGTCTTCGGCACCTACCCTACCGCGGGGGCAACGGATCAAGAGGTGGCAATCAGCGCCTTTATGCAGACTGCGTGGGCTACCTTTGCCAAGGATCCGGCTGGTGGTCCTGGGTGGAAAGCATCTGACGGGACGAGCGACGACCAGGTTGCTTGCCTGGGGTGCAGAGGGGACTTTGGCCTTCAGATGATTTCCGCGAGTGAGATTGACGCAAGGTGCTCGCAGTATGCGCCGCTATTCACGGCGTCCACGCCGTATTTCTAGGCCATCGGGGCATCTAATTATGTAGATACAATCCTACCCAGGCTGCTAAGTAGATCAGGATAGACAATGCCTCGACACATGTTCCACGACTCGTTCGATCACACTGTTTGAAAAGTGTATATTAGTAATGTCTAGAAGACACGATCAGAAGAAATGAGGGACAAAGAGGGCCAAGGAATGGGGCGAGGAAGAGGGCCGAGGGGGAAAACAGGGTGGGAGGGGGGCAGAAAAGGGGAAAGTAAGGGGAAAGTGAGGGGGAATAAATACAAGACGAGCGGCAGAAAAAGATAGAAGGACAAATGGGCGGACGAAAAGAAGCTGGAGGGGGGGCAAGAAGCTCGGGTGTTGTCAAGTAACATGTGGGCGGCCCCCTTCACTGACTGTTGTAGCCGCCGCAGCCTATGCACATGTACACGTCGACACACTTGAACCTCACTACTTGTGTCTACATCCTTAATAGTGCAACAGAAAAAGCCTTCTCTGCGGTTTAAATTCCTGGCACCATCCTCCCATGTGCCCCCACTGAAGCCGTCCCTCCCAAAGGAGAGAGCCCGCCCACGGTGGCGGCGAGCAATCCAGGCATGCCCACGGCGGACTGCATGGGCGAGATGGAACCGGAAGGCGTCCTTGGCCTCGATGGTGCAAATTTGCCTGAGACTACCCGACCCATCGCCTTGATCCGACCCCCACGCACCCTCTTCAAGAATGCCAGATGGTCCTCAACCTGCAGCAAAGCATCCTCCAACCCAGCCCCATCAACAGGCAGCTTTGATACGTTCTTTTGCTTTCTCCACGGCTTCGAGACCACGTCCACCACCTTCTGCATCCAAGCATCAGGGATCAGGCGGATCAAAATGCCCACAACTATTGACAAGAAGCCCACGACGATAGAGATCGCCCACTGAATAACTGTCAGCCTTGCCACATCAAAGGCGGCGCCCCCAAAAAAGACGATGATGACCTGCCCAACTATCATGATGAGCATCATGACAATAAACAGAGTGTTCTTGTGCAGTCCTTCGAAGATATTGAGCTTGTTGTCAATTCTTCGGCCATTGATCAGCTTAAAGATCTGCATGAACACGAAGGCGTTGAACACCAGGGTTCGGTGCTGTCGCTTGGGAAATTCCAACCAATCCTGCACAGCAAAGTGCAGCGTGAAGGCCACAGCCAGCTGGTACACCACCTGCCCGAGAATCATCTTCCACATGGTCAATGTGATCAAGGGTGCCGTCCTCTTGTCCGGGGCGCGATCAAGCAGACTCTCCGTCGGCGAGTCTGTCGCCAGGGCCAGCGCCGCAAACGTGTCCATTATCAAGTTCACCCACAGCAGCTGCACCGCGTTCAACACCGACTTCTCGTCCCCGCTCGCCACCGCCGACACAAACGTCAGCACTACCGCCGTGATGTTGACGGTGATCTGAAACTGCAAAAACTTCCTCACAGAATCATTGATCGCCCGCCCCCACGCAACCGCCTGGACCAAACTCGCAAAGTTGTCATCCATCAGCACAATATCCGACGCCTCCCTAGCCACCTCGGTCCCCGCAATCCCCATCGAGAACCCCACGTCCGCAGCCCGCAGTGCCGGCGCGTCGTTGGTCCCGTCCCCCGTCACGGCCACCACCTCGCCGAGCCCGCGCAGCGTCGTAACCAGCACCCGCTTGTCCTCGGGGCTTGACCGCGCCAGCACGCACAGCTTCCGCACGCGTGCCCTGCGCTCCCGCTCGCCGAGGCGGCGGAACTCGGCGCCTTCCATCACCAGCCCGGCTTCTTCACCCTGTGGAGAGGGAGAACAGAAAGAGGAAGGCGGAGGAGGAGCCGACGAAAGGGGAGGCAAGATCCCGCACTCCCTGGCCACGGCACACGCTGTTTCGACGTTGTCCCCCGTGACCATCTTGACGGCGACCGAGGCGTGGTTGCAGGTGGCCACCGCGGCGGGGACGCCCGGGCGGACGGGGTCTTGGATGGCGAGGACGGCGAGCCAGGTTAGGGAGTGGAAGAGGCTTTCGAGGGTTGCTGTCTCATCCGGGGTGGTGGAGGGGTCTAGATCACGGTAGGCAAGGGCTATGGTGCGGAGAGAGAGGGTGGCGTAGTGGGAGGTTGCGGTGGAGATTGTGTTTTTGGAGGTGCTGGATAGGGGCGCGAGGGCGAGAGCGGAGGAGGTTGCTGTTGGAGCGGAGAGGATGGAGGTGGTGCATTGGGCGAGGATGACTTCGGGGGCTCCTTTGATGAGGAGGCGGCGGGTACCGTTAGGGGTACAGATGACGGTGCCCATGCGCTTCTCACGCGAGTTGAAGGGGAAGATCTGCAGAACCGGGTGGTTGGCCCGCTCGACGGCGAGAGGACCCATGGCGAAGCGGCTACGGGCAAAGTCTAGCAGGGCGGTTTCGGTTTTGGTGCCGATGAACGAGGACTTGCCGCCGTCCTCACCCTCGAAAGCCGTGGTGTTGATGGCGATGGAGTCCTTGATCAGCTTGCCGAGTTCGGGGCAAACGGAGGATGACAGCTGGGAGGCTGAGACGTGTTGGACGACAGGTTCGCATTTCTTATCTGAGCCGTGCCCATGGTCGATCGCCAAGTTGGCCCTCACGTCATTGCTGAACTCGAGACTCCCCGCCCCTAGCGCCCCGGCAACAACCGTCATCACGTTCTCGGTCAGGGTCCCAGTCTTATCTGAGCAAATGACGGTAGCGTTTCCCATAGTCTCGCACGACTGGAGATGTCGGACCAGATTGTTCACTTTCGTCATCTTTTTGGTGGCAAATGCGAGGGAGAGTGTCACCGCCAGAGGTAAACCTTCGGGCACGGCGACTACGATGATGGTGATGGACGTGATGAGAATCCGGAGAAAGGTCTGCCCCTTTTCTGTGGGGGTTGCCGTGCTTGTCGGAAGGCGAGCGAGGAACTCGATGAACAGCACCGTGAAGAGCAGCAAGCCCGCCGCGCCACCAAGTTTAGCGATGTATCCTGTGGGTTATGGTCAGAGAGAAACACCGGCATATATTTTCCAGGGGCTGGCTTGCCGGCCAGAATGCTCAGCTTGGCCTGCAATGGAGTCATCTCGGGATCGTCCCGAAGCGACATCATCGTCCTTCCGTGGCTCGAATTCGGCCCAACGGCGGTAACGAGGAAACTCCCCACGCCGTCGAGCACTTTTGATCCCGAGATCATGAAGGGGTCCAGCTTGACCGGGTTACCAGTGCCGTCCCCCAGAGCCTCCTCAACGGCCTGCGCCGGTGTCTTCTTGACCAAGTCCGACTCGCCTGTTGCCGAGGATTCATCGCAACTCACGGTGTGGCCTTCGATCAAGACGCCGTCAACGGGAATGACGTCCCCTTGTTCGAGAATCATGACATCTCCCACAAGCAGATCGTGGACAGGAAGGATGGAGGGTTTCCCGGATCGAACAACCTTGACAGTTCTGTCTTCCTTCTTCTGGTTGAGTCTGCGGAACTGCCGTTCCTTCTGCCAGTCATTGAGAGCACTGACAAGAACGACAATGAGGATGGCCACCACGATGGCCACACCCTCGATCCATTCCACCTTCGCAGTGTCATCGTGACGTGGGCCAAAGGTCTGGTACAGCCCCAGGGCGAGTGAGACAACGGCTGCCACGCTCAGCAGGACGAGTACTTGGTCATGAAGCGCAAGCCACGCCAGCTGGAGAAAGGATTTTGACTTTCTCTCTGGGAGAAGGTGCTCCTGGAAGATTCGCTTCCGGTCCACATAGCAGTCGTTTGGGTGGCCATGAGATGCGGGTGGCTGGGGACTGGCTAGGCTGACCTCCTGACGTGCCGCGTGTGGGCGCACACGTTTCTGTCCTTTTTGCTTCTTTTTTCCCGTTTCGTGGACCGTAGCTCCTTGAAAGGTCACAACGTCCGGGAGGTGGGTTTCTTCAAGACTGAGCCCTGATCGCAGGTCAGTTCTAAGACCCCTTTCAAGGCCCTTAATGCCGCCCAGTGCTTGCAAGGCGGGAAGTGACTTTGGGTCCATCAATTTGGAAAGTTGTCCCGGAGAGAATGCGAAGGGGTTGTTCTCAACGACAAAGAGATGCTCTTCCCCGGGATCTGGCTCCAAGGGCTGTGAGTTTCCCACCATAGATGGTGGCTCATCCCCTGAATGCGTCGCCCGCTCTCCTGAGCCACTATCCATTTTAAGAGCTCGGCAGCTTTGATGGTGTGAGGATTCGCGACGCGGAGTTATCGTGTGAGGCGAGCTGCGGGAATCTCAAACACGAGTGACGGCAGCGTGAAGCTCAGGGACTCATCGCGGGGTAGGCGTCAACCACTGCTGGCTGCCAGGAACGGCTTCCAGCGCGCAGCCAGCCCATCGAATGGGGTTGAACACAGAGAGCGGCTGTGCATGGCGCCATGCAGACCTGCTATGTCACTTTCGCAAACGAACAGCAAGTGCAGAAAGAGCCAATGACAGTGGTGTCGCAATGCTCGCCGTGTGCCGAGACTACACAGCCTCTCTGTTGTGTGTCTCATAATATCGTCGATCTCGAGTTCCACCGGCTCGTATGTTGGATGTGGCGGAAGGGTTGGCGTAGGTCACCATGACGACGGCGGTGGCTACATTGCCCAGATGAATACCTGCAGAGTAATACATCCATGATGGAATCCACACGGTGGCTCGCCAATTCCCCAACATGCCCCGAAACATGTCTCCAAAATGGCCGTGCCGAACTGGCTCGCTCCGGTGATTTTGGTCGGTTTGACGGCCGCACTCGCGGCTGGAATCGGTGTGAGGTAAGTCCGAATCAAGAGTTCCAAGACCACCGGAACATAAACACCAGCAAACGTCTGAGTTTCGCCCGTTCAATCAGTACTCACGACTCGGGTACAATATCCAGGGAAGCTCCGTCCTAACGTTGAAGCCCAGGATTCTCCTTCGGCGCCGTGGTTTTGGCGCAAGCGGGCCCGATATCATCCCCAACGCCCACCACCATCAAAATAGTCTCGCGCCTCGACCATCTCTGCAGAGTCTCCAACTCGACGAACGGTCTATCGATGCCTTGGATGCCATCGCTCCGGCGCAAGCGTTCAACAGTCTTCGGGCAGATCAGACGGCAGGTTTGCTGTCTCCCGACCATCCCGGCCCGTTCGTTGAATGGCAAGCCGTTTCTTCATCCAGGCTTCCTCGAGTGGATTTGCTGATGCTTGCACGCTCCTCGTCCGACATAGCATTGTCTGCCTCGAGACATTTCAAGCGGATAGCATTGTCCGCTGTCTGCAATGCCACCACATTTTCCACGCCGCCTGCATCAACGCGTGGTTTCTCCGCCATCACACAACCTGTCCGCTCTGCATGGCCTGCTACATTTCAGAATCGGCTCTTCCGACCGAGCCTCCTCGCGTGTTCCTCTGTCCTGAACCCCGTTCTGCGCCTCGGGCCGTTTCGGAGCGTGCTGTCCCTGCGCAGGCTGTGGAGGAGGGTGTGGTTGTTCTGGGGCGCCGGGGAAGTTGACCGGAAGTCCCGGGGTATGCAACCGAACGGGGCGGATCAGGCGGAACTCGCCAGGATTGGTGAGTTTCTCGTGCGCGATGAGCACAAGGGAAAGCAGTTCGCGGGGCCTAACGCATGCCGAGCGACCAACTGGGAATGGTCCCTGACATCCGGCCAACCATCCGAGCTAAACTGCGCTCTGACCCCCTCGCTTGTTCGCCACGAGCCGCCGAGGCGGCAGGCAATTTGCGTGGTCTGTGCCTTCGTGATCCCCCACGGCCGTCGAGATTCGAGACTTGGTCTCTTCTCAGCGATCGATGCTGCTGCACACATATCCCGTGGTAGCCCAACGCGGCAGAACGGGCTCGTTGCGTGCCGCCAGGAGTAACGTTAGGCACAGCCTCTACCAAGGTAGGTAGCCTAACGTTACCTCTACCGCGATGTCCGGAGAAGTCGGGGTAAGTTTGACCCTTTCAGGGGTTTTCATTGTCAGGCTTGATCATGGGCTTCCCGTCTCTGACTCCAGCAGCAGGGCGAGGAGGAGACCAAATTGGCCCTGATCTACGGGTTTCTAGGGTCTTTCCTGCCCGTGACTTTTGTTACCGTCGGTCTGCGCCTGTACTCGAGGTGGCGCTTTACCCACGTCGGCAAGGACGATGTCCTCGTCGTCGTCGCGCTGGTGAGTCTCAGACTCATCCTGAGGAGCCGGTCCCTGGCTCGCGTCCTAACCGCAGAACTTAACAGGTGTTATATCTCGGGCTTTGCATCGCGACCGGTTTCGGTATGTTGATCGAGCCGTCTGTCCATTCACCATCAGCCACTAACTGCTCACAGCTATGCAATATGGACTCGGCCACCACATCTGGACCATCTCGCCTGAGTCGGGTGTTCTCATGCAAAAGGGAATTACGAGGTTCTTGAGGCTCAGACAGCAACAGTACTAGTACTAACTGTTTTCTTTGCAGTGCGGCTTTACCTCCCAGGTCATCTACCCGCCAGCGCTCCTCGCCATAAAAACGTCCATTGTGCTGTTCTTCATCCGGTGTCTCCCCGCTGTTCATGAAGCAAGAAAACCACTCTACGGACTGACGGCGTTCATTTGCCTCGAGCAGAGCGCCTTCACCATTGCCTTGTTCTTGCAGTGCCGTCCCATCAACTTCTATGTAAGCTCTTTATGCTCCCTTTCAGCTGCCTCGGGAGCACCATTGCTCCCGAACTACTCTCGTCATCCCCTAAACAGGAAATCATTTACTGACATTGGAGGGTAGTGGGACAAGACCGTCGACGGAACGTGCTTCAACCAGCCGCCCTTCTATTACGCCGATGCCGCCTTCAACCTCGCGACGGACTTTGTCATTCTCAGCCTGCCGTGGGTGTTGTTCAGGAGTATTCAGAATTCCCGATGGCCCTATGCATGTACTGCAGCTAACTCGTCTTCCACCAGACCTCAATGTGTCCAAGAGGCGGAAGTATGTCGTTGTGGCCATTTGCTCTCTCGGCGTCTTCACCTTGATCTCGACCGTGCTCAGGTTTCCCTATCTCCATGACCTCAACCAGTCGACAGATCCGACTTGGAGTGTCCCCAACGTCGTCATCTGGTCCATTGCGGAGCTCGGTTCTGCCATCACCCTGTCCAGCATCCCCACCATCCGACCGCTCTATGCCCACATCCTCCAAAAACACTCCAAGAAAAACACGAGCAGCTCGGAATCGGGAGGTACCAACATCGAGATTCCGGATCAACGACAAAGAAGGCCGCGGCGAGACAACTTTTCGTTTGGAATGGGCACCCTCGGGAGTATTGTGGACAGGTCCATGGGAAGAACTGGGGTTCGAATGTCGAGGATCGAGAGTGAAGAGACGACAAAGAATGCGGTACCCAGCGCGACGGCGAGCAGGGTCCAGGCTGAGGACGTGGAGGATGCCGTGTATTCAGGGTAAGTAACAGTCATAGGCGTCATCTTCGTGCTTGTTGAGGCACTTTCCTCGTCTGGGTTGTTGTGTTAGAATCAGCAGAGGAGGAGACTTGCTGACTGGAGTCACATTTTAGGAACCCGGCCCCAGCCAGGCATCATCAATAATCCGCAGCCTGGGAATACACTTGCCGATGGCAGCTGAGCGAACTAGAAAATGCAATAGCAAATCAAATTATCAACACCATGACGGATCCTGGAAGTGAGGCATCCGGCCATCCGAGGATGAACCTCGTGTCTCCACGGGACTCGTGCTGCACCTTGCCCCTGATGATCCGCGGCCACATCGTTTATCAGGCACAGCCAAAGCAATGTCAACTCGCCCCATCCCATACGTCAAAATGGCCTCCCCGTGCCCTATCAGTAAACTCAAGACCCTGAACCCCTGAACCCTCAACCCCTCCAGACCCCCCAATCCCAACCAACCACCCCATCACAACTTCCCCTCCGCAGCAACATGCCGCCCATGCAACCCAAACCCAACCGCAAACCCCGCCTCGGCTCTCCCCACCTCCCTCATACTCCCCGCATCCAAACAAACCAAATAACTCGTCCCCCTCCCCCCATCCAACACCACACTCAACAACACCCCATCATCCTCCTCCCGCTTCTGGCCCTCCGCCGCCGCTGCAGGACGCGGCACAAACACCGCCTCGCCGGGCGTGTGCCCCTGCCCGCCCTCCCACAGCACCACCTCGCCCGTGTGCGTGTCCAGCTTGCCGATGGCGTCGAAGAGCGTGGAGAGGCCGCGGGTGAGGAGCATGTAGACGAAGCGGTGGGGGCGGGTGCGGTACAGGGGGTTGATGGTGGGTAGGTCGCCTGCGTGGGGGTAGGGGATCTTTAGGTCTATCGTGGGGTTCGGTTTTGCGGTGGCGATGGAGGTGGAGAAGTTGGTTTTGGCAAGGCGGTAGCGGGTGAGTTGTGGGAAGGATTGTTGGTCTTCTTGGGTGCGGAAGAAGTGGGTGGCGGCGTCGTGGCGGTTGAGGAGGACGTCGTAGTAGAAGGCGTCAATGATGGCGCGGTTCGGGTAGTCGATTGCTTCGCAGAGGAGGTCGCCGGTGGAGGGGTCCTCGAACGCGTTGACGCTGTGGAAGAAGAAGCGCGCGGGGGAGGTGAACTCGGCTACGACGCCCTTGGCGTGGTGGCGGTCGACGACGAACCACCGGCAGGGCTCAGCGGCGGAGAAGGGTTTGAAAGAGTCGAGGAGGTTGCCTTCCCAGAGGATTTTGGCGCCGTTCCCTTGGAAGTGCGCCACGGGGATGCAGAGGACGACGTAGTTGGGGGTTAGGAAAAGGCTGTGGATGTAGGCGGCTTTGGCAGGGATGGTGGCGAGGATGTCGGTCTTGTCGGCGGCAGCGCTGACCTGAAAGATGCGGTAGACAGGCTGCTTGCCGACGTCGAGGTTGTAGTTGATGTAGTCGCCCGTCTCCGGATCAATCTTCCCATGGGCGGCGCTCAAGGGGCCCTTGAGGTCCGGGTGGAATTTGGTCTGCTTCGGGAAGCTGATGGGTTCCATTGTCTTGGGGTCTACCTCACACATGACGGCGGCGTCGGTTCCTAACACGATGCTGGCAGCGCGGTGGCCCTGCGGGTCGACGGTCGGTTTGGCCGGCGGTTTGAACGAGGGCAGGCTGACGTTCACCGTGACGCCGACGTTGTGGATATTGGGCTGCTTATTGAAGACGGCCATGAATTTCCCAAATACGCCCACACAAGGGTCCAGCCTCTGCGCAAAAGTCATGGACCGAAGTGTGCCTGTGGCCTTGATATCGGCCGCCATTTTGTCGGCCTGGCGGCGAGACGAGTAGTACATACGCACGGCCGGCTTGCCGGCGGCGTCGTTGTCATCGTCAGCCACAATGTCAAACCGATGGGTGTGCGCGAGCCCGTCAAACCAGTGCGAGAAGTGAAAGGTGCCCGACTTGGTGTCTTCGACCTTGGACTGGCTAGGGCCGGTCCGGTACAGCGAGCCAGCTGCCCACGCGGGGATATCCCCCTTGATTGCGAGTTCGATCGGGCCACGGTGCTCGGTCAGCCCATCAAACTAGACAACAACTTTTGTGTCAGCTAGACCCAGCGGAAGCGAGGCAGAGACAGATGGCTCACACCGGCTTCATTTGGCCATTCCTGAAAGGCCCCGCGCTTCCTGTTCTCCTGAGCAGTCCTGAACGAGGCAGCTTCGTCGGCGGGTGTTAGTTTCGTGGCTGTCCCTTGTAGAGTGTCTGGGTCCATCTTTGCCGGTCTCCACTCGGTAATAGCAGTGGCTGTGTTGCACGCCCAAGAGGGGAAGAAACTGATGATATTGCGCGTCCTTGATGTGGGTGATGCGTAAGGAACAGGGGGAAAGATCGTGAAGGATTTGGGCCTGGCCTGGCAGTGTGGGACCAAATGCGGGGCGCAGGAAGCAACCTAGATCCCACAGGTTGTGAATCAGGCGGATTGACGTTGCGGCTGGGTTGGAATGGCTGGATGGGTGTGTGCAATCAAGGATGAAGAGAAGCATGTTCTGTGAGGTGGATGGCTCTTATGCTTGTTGGCTAAGGCAGCCAAGATTCCGCCGAGGTCTGTGTCACGGCCTCGCACTCGCTACCGCAATGCCGGGCTGACTTCGACCCGAAGGGAAGGTGGTGTTTGTTGCCGAGGTGCTAGAGCTGCGCGTCAGATCGCTGTTGGGCGGTTGGCCGTGTGCCGTGTGGTGCGCAATCTATCATTGAGTGCATCTGTGACCGCAGGCGTGCGCGTCCAGCACCAACCAAATCACTCCCAGTTGGTTCTTGAAACGGTGATATCTGCCGCTGGGGAGGCCTCTGTCGTCTTGGGGTTTTGGGGAACTGCACCGATGGGCTACTTTTAAAGTCTGTCGAGAAGATAAGATCCACGCACATCCAAAATCCTATTTCAGTTACCTCTCTAACTATGCTCTCTGGGTCCTCTCACCAGCCTTGATGTCTGTTCGCTCACTCCTCCCTCACCAGAAACTCCAAGTCCATATTGTCTTCCTTGCAAACCCTACCACATACCAGCTGTCGCTCATATATTCGTCTCACTTCAGCGCTGACCCCATCTTTAGGGAGTGCCATGATATTGATGAGCTCCTTCAGCCGAGAGACGCGCTTCTCGAACCATCCCTCCCTTCGCACCTCACTGAGCGAGGAACTGTCCGGATTCACATGTTCGTGCTGTAGCCAGAAAGCGTATGCGGCCAACGAGCTTATGATGCGGCACACTAGTGGTGTAGAGTCCATGTAAACGCCCATTTCGTATGTGTCATTCTTGTAATCAACGTGGAAACGACCTGGTGGCTAAATATTCCGTTAGCCTTACATTTGTCCTTGTATAGTGCGTAAACCGCTTACCTTCTGAAGCTGAGGTTTGCGTTTGGCTTTTTCTTTGTTCACGGCTACGACATTGGCGTCGAATCGCGCCTTGATGGCGAACATCCACTTTGACCAGAGGCAATCCAAGGTCTCCGAGCCCAATTGCCGGATCTCGTTCTCTAGGATGTCGATGAATTCGCTTTGTTCGTCATGAATCTCGGTGATGTCCTCATCTGTCAGTGGCGACGGTGGAACTGCATGGTACCATGAACGATGGCAGATCCCACGACCTCGGTGACAACAAGTATGAGTGATGTCAATATCGGATCCGGTGCATTTGACCCGGCGAAGCAGTAACAGAAGCCCCTGTCTTGCAGCCTCGGCACCGCGGTGTTCCTCGACCAGCGTCAGCCACTCCAGTGTCCAGAGTAGTCCTGGTCGATACTCGGAATACGTCGAGGGAAAGTCTGTTGAGAAGATGGAAAAGATGGTGCAGCCGCCAGGCGAGCACGGACATCTGCAGCTGTCCTTCTCAAAGATGTCAACCCCGGCATCAAGACATACCCTAATGCCGGCAAGCGTATCGCGCGTCTTACAAGCAGCAGGACCCCAGAAGTTGCACAGAATGTCAAACAGGATACCCCGGTCTTCTTTGTCCTTGTTTCCAACGCCTGTGCCGTTGTCGAGGCAGAATTTGATGAGTGCAGGGTCACAATGTCGAGCCACCGAGTTGATGGCCAGCCTGCCGTCACTGTTCGGAGAGTTGAACTGGTTGAATCCGCAATGTACAAGAGCCGAGGCCTCCTCAACAGACAGGACATAATGCATCAGGTTGTTGTCGTCCGCGCCCGCAGGACCGTCCTTGAAGGACATGTTGACATCGGCCAAATTCTTGACGAGCTCCGAGAAGAAAGATGTCCTGGATCCCCTGGGAAACTGACGGGTGGATATCGCTATCATTGTGGCCAGCTGGCTGAAGTTTTGTAGGGTCTCATCGCCACATAGCTGTTGAATTGTGCCGAGGGCTTCGAGAACAAGATCCAAGTGACCCCGAGCAATCGCGTAATGGAGAAAGGTCCGATTACTGCTCTTGTAGCCTTTTGGGTACGAACGGAGAGACGGATCTGCGCCTGCGGATAGTAAAAGCTTCACAGTTTGTACCTGTCCCATGGCGGCAGCGTACATGAGGGGAGTTGCCCCCCATTTGTCGGTCACGTCCAAACCATGGCCGGCCTCAAAGAGAAGCCGACAAACGTCTGGGTTGGTGACAGCCATATGTAACGGGCTCTGCCCGAGAAAGGTCGTGTTCTCCTGGACTGACCGGGCTCCCAAGATATAGACCTCGATGTCTTTGTCCGAGCCGATGAGAATCGCGTTACAAAGGGGTGTTGATCCAGAAAAGTCTAGGACATAATCATACCAGTCAGCTATTCAGACTTTTCTCAAGGGGCGCTCTTCGCTATTTAGATACGCACGAGGGCTCTCCTTCACGAGCGTAGCAAGATATTTCACAAAGAACGGATCTGGCGTGTCCAGCTCCGAGATCCAGTTACGAGGCGAGCAGGGTGCTGGCCATTGTTCCCAAGGCGGAGGATCGACAACTGTTGGGTCAAAGCCATATTCCAAGATAGCGTCGAGGAGATGGAGATGTGGCCCTTTCCCAATCCACCTAGCGCACGTGGTCAGAAAGCTGGTTGCGTGGTCTGTCAGCAAACGCGTGTACAAACACGGCCATGAGGCGGCAAGCTGACCAGCTATCCTCGTCCGCGGGTGTCATGCCGAAGTCGTCGACAAACATGCGGAGCAGCTCGAGTTGTCCCTTAAAAGGAACACGTCTCAACGGATACTTTAAGAGGGTCTGCGGGAAATGTGAGCTTCTTGACTGATACAACAGGGCGCTGGACCAGGGTAATCACCTGTAGGTAGTTTGCTCCGGATGGATCTCGATGGTATTTGAGAGACGGATCCGAACGATGGAGCTCTACAAATCTCGTTTGGGCCTCCCCAAGAGAGATGTTGCCATCATGGAGTCGGTGGAGGGTTTCAAAACCAGGAGATGTATACCTGACAATCCTCTCGGCCCGAAGAGCAGGCTGAAGGGTGAATCCAATGGCATCGGTCGTGATGTTGAGCCCGGCGACGATGGCGAATGGAATGCCGTAGTTGGAGAGCGCGAGGCGGAAATGCAGGCAAAACCGAGTCGAGCCGCAGCCGCCATTCTCTGGTTTCTTCAGCAGGGTTGAGGTCGGTGTGTACTCCACGGCCCAGGAGTGTCCCGACGTTCTTTCTGTAAGACGACACGAGCACCCAGAATGCCGTTGACCGCGGTGGCGGCGGTTTGCTACCCTTGAAATGACATGCCTCTGTTCTCCCTGAGCTGATGGGGTTTCTATGATGGCCTGTCCAGGGGCTATCACAGATTCAGTTGCTGCTGACGGCGATGCAGTGGGAATTGCGGGCTCCTGTATCATTGCTGCGTCGACCGACTCCCCCAAAGAAAGCCCGGTGGCAATTTCTGACCCCTGAATCATCGCCGTGGCGTTCGATTCTTCCAAAGATGAGTCCCTGCAATGGACAATGACAGCTGCCCCTGACGTCTGAAGCTGCTGTATTGATAAGAAGACCAAACATGTGCTAAGAAAAAAAGTCCTTGTCAGAAAATCATCGACGCGAAGGAGACGATGAGCAAAACCTGCCTTTCAACATCATGGCACATTCCGTTGATGTTGGTTTCCGCCTTGTTCATTTGCTCCTCTACACGCTGACGGGAGAGAATCAGTTGGAACCTGGTGCGGCGAAGTCTGCCGTGGAGTTTCTCTAGGACATTTTCGACGACACAGAAGCGCTCAGAAGCCAGCTGGACAGCGGCTTTGAGTGTGGGGTGGCCCTCGAAAGGCTTCAAAAGGAGCAAATTCGTGCGGAACAAGTCCAGTCGATCGGAGAGACGCTGCAGCTGGCCGGCAAACTCGGCAGGGGTGAATTCTCGCAGGGCCCTGATGCTCTCGATGGTTCCTCCAATCTGTACAGTGAAAGCGGCAATGCCAATGACAAGTCCGATGAGTTCGGCCATGGCGAGACGGCGGGGCTCTGGCGGTGGCCACCCGGTTCAGCCGGCTTGATGGGAGTGATGATGGAAGGAGAAGACAACGGGCGCGACTTTGGCAAAAGAAGGCTCCTGGCACGGGTTTTTTTCGCCGTGATCTGCCTTGTCCTGCATGGTCTTTGCACTGCCACGGCAAAGGGAGGAGGAAGAAACTGATGGCCAACGAGTAAGAAGTGCGGCTGAGCAGCATCGACATGCAATGGTCCTGGAGGGTGTGGCGCCATATCATTGGCCTGGATCGTCCAAGCCCTCTGCATAAGGTACCCCAGATAGCCGCCCAGCACGCCGCGTGCGACTACAGGTGGCGGGCGCTTCGACGGTCGGCCCCGGGGACCCGGCTGGGGCAGTGAGACGAGATTCAAACAGCGCAGGTGACGCCACGAGCAGTGTTGACTCGTTACCGGAACCAGCACCGCTGATAGAAGCGAGAGGATCAAGACAACTGTTACTGTGTATTTATAAAGAGCACTGCGCCGGCCAGCGCCTCCAGCGGTCACGGTCTCGGCATCGACACCACTCTGAATGATTGATGTAGTTCCATGAGCAGCAGAGACGGTTATTATGGCGTCCGTGAGGCAAGATGATGGGTGAAAAATGGGTGGTAGCCAGGTGGTTTGGTAACTTTGGTTGTCGCTGGTTGAAGCCACGGATCACCCCGTCAAGACCAAAGAGGTCTGGCCGGAAACGGATCGCGCCTGGGCGCGCTTCATGTGAAAATGAACAATTTCGTCATCGAGATCATGGTGGGGCAGAGGTGGAGCGCGTGTTCCAAATGTGCGAGCGGGGCAGGTTGTTTGGGTCTTGGCAGCCCTGACCGGGGCCTGACGGGAGCCAAACAGGGATCACGCGGGGCCTTGCAGGGCCTTGCAGGCCGCGCTGCGGGCCGCTCTGCGCTGCTGTTGGCCGTGCTCCCAGCCACCCACCGCTCCATCCCGTTTGTGCTGCCCTCCATGACAAGACTCGGCCGTGTTGCGCGACAACAAGCTCGTCAGCTTCCCGTCGCCATGCTTCGCTCAACCTGCCAGCGCCGCCGTATCCGAGATTCGACTGGTCTGCGATCTAATAGTGTGCAAAAACCTGGCTAGCGGCCGCACTTGCGGCGAGACGGGCCCCATCCACCACCTCCACCACCTCCGCCAGGCACCCAATATAGGGCCGCACCAAGGATCCCTTACATTGCCGCCCCTCCACCAAGGGCGGCGAACTCCACCTCGATTTCATTGTTTCGAATCTCGACCTCTGACCAGCGACTCTCGAGTAGTCGCCGCCATCTCTGCGACCGAAAATACACCGTCGCTTTGCAGGCCTGCCAATCTTGCGTTGCCCGCCTGCGCAACACGACATCGTTGAGAGCGTCAGCTATCAACCTCGATTCCTCCATCGATCACGACGACTATGCGACCGCGTCTACCCGCAGCACAGATCGCGGTTGGCCTTCCTCAGCGCTAGGAATGGCAGGCACGCCGACGACGGGCACCACTCCACCGCTGAACACCATGGCCATTGTCGGCGCCGCCGGAGACCAGCCGGGGCAGCTCCGGTGCTGCTGCGGAAACGAGGAATGCGTCTACCTGAGACACAGCTCCTCCGTCCTGTCGAGCGTCGAGCGGGATGTCCACACGGCCGCGAGAATGGGGCAGGTCAGTCCATCCCGCCGCATTCCTTAGTGGCCCCTTGTTTCTTTGATCGAGTCGCGCGCCTTCTTTGTTTCCCGGCCGTGCTTAAGCCGCCACGAGCTCGAGGCATCCCATGCACCTGCCCGTGCCGTGCATGCGTCATGCAAAATGGCCGGAGCAGAGTCACTCTGGCGACTGCGCCGGGCAGGGCCCGATGATGGCTTCCCCTCGCTGACATTCACCCTGCAGACTCTGTTGGCCCGCCACGAAGCCTACATGGCATCTGCCGAACGCGACCGACTCGAACTCACGGCCCGGATAGACCAGCTGGAACGGGACAATGCTGAGCTGGAAACCAGCAACAAAACCGCTACCGACGACAACCATGGCATGCAGGAGGAGCTGGACCAACTGAATGACACCATCAAGGCTGCCGAGACCAAGATCGGCCTTCTCGAGGCCACCCTCCTAGACTCGCAACGGGAAGTGCGCAGGCTGGAAAACGCTGCCGATAGGGCCGCCACCCTCGAGCGGCAGATAGCTATCCTGGAGGAGGAGCAGCTCGTGTTGCGCACAACAATCACCCGCACAGAAGAGGAGGCCCGCTCCACAATGTCCCGCTGGAGGCAGGCCGAGAAGCGACTCAACGACCTTCAGGACCAGCTGGAATATATGGAGAAGGAGGCCAAGGAAGAGCGCGAACGCCATGTCGAAGTTATCGGCCGCATGGAGCGCCAGCGCGCCATGGAGAAGGAGCTGAACACGGCCGCCGGCCGGCTCAAGGGCGCCTCGGCCGTCAAGTCCATGACGGACGGCCGGAACCCCGGCAACGTCGTGTCGCACTTCGTGCGCGACCTTTTGCAGGACAATGCCAATCTGCAGGTGGGCATGGCCGAGCTGCGCGAGATGCTCCTGAACTCCAACGACGAGATCCAGATGCTGCGTGAGCAGCTGATGTACCACCAGCCGGCCACCAGCCACGAGCCCAGCTCGCCCACGACGTTGCACGCCGAACTGGCAAAGAAAGAACCCCCTACCCCGCCGCAACCACCAAGGGTTTCCCAGGAGCTGCACGTGCATCACCACTACCACGTCACCCACAAGCCAGATGCGCGGAAACCGAGGAAGAGGAGACAGGGGCTCACGCCAGGCGTCTTCACCCCGCCCATGTTTTCTGCCCCATCGTCGCCAGTGACCTCGTCGGCGCGTTTCCAGCGCGGCGCACTCGCTGGATCGCTAATGTCACCGTCAGGTGAAGCCGGGATGCCGTCGAGCAACCGCTGGTCCGTACAAACGGAAGACCAGTCCGACTTCTTCTCTTCGTCGGCTCCCAGCTCACCACGGTCGACCAACCGGGACTCCCTCTTTGACAGGGTTCCCGATCTCCCGTCCCCCGCGTCGCCCACAACAAGCGTAGACCCCGCGTCGCCGGGCTGGAAGACCACACACAGAAAGAAGGTGTCCGAATTCTCCCTCCGGAGCATCTCCGAAACAGCCATGTTTCCGGCTGACGCCTCCCTCTCACCCGCTGCCTTCTCACGGCCACATCCCCTGACACATTTTATCATGACCGACCCCCCCATTCCAGATATCACGGACAACCTCCCAACACCCGCCTCCCCTCTCGCCATCTACGAAGACTATGACACCGCCGACTCCGACCCTCCCACCTCGCCAGAACTCTACCGCCAAAACACCCTCCGCCGCACAGTCTCCCACGAGTCCATCATCTCCCTCGCCAACGGCCTCGACATCCACACCCTCAAAGCCCGTCCCAGCCAGCTCGCCTTGCGCCCGCTCGGCCTGAGCGCTGCGGGCACAAATCTGAGTGCTGTCATCGCCTTACCGACGCTTGTCAGTACGCAGGGCGGAAAGAGAGGGAGCGTCATCCTGCGGGATAGGATCGCTTCTTCCATGCCACGTCAGGAAGGGGGAAGAAGTGTGTCTGGTTCGGGGTGGTGGGGTGATGCAGAGCGAGGGAGGGATGCAGAGAGGGGCAGGGAATCCGGGGAGAGGGGCGCGTCCAGGCTGGGGCGGTTGGTTGCTTGGCGGCCGTGGGGTGCGGGTACCAGCGGTGGGAGTACCGATGGGAGAGATGCCACGCCTGCTAGTGGTGCGAGGGAAGAGGAGGAGGAGACGAGCCCGGCTTCGACGCCGGTGCTTGCCGCTGCCGCGATGCCGGCCCTTCCTCTACCAAAAGTTGTGGTCGGAGATGAGACCGTCGGATCGCCCACCAGCTTGGTCCTCAGCGCGTCGCCGCGGCAGGGCAGTGTGGCGTCGTCGACCGTGTCGGGCGGGACGATGGTGAGTGCCACGAGCGCCAATGCGGCCGTGATGGCGGCGTTGTTTCGGGCGCCGGGGATCAACCAGCCTGGCGCCGTGCCTGGGTTCTGGGCGGGGGCGAAGAAGAGGGGCGGGCCGAGTAAGGTTGCTGTTGGGGATGGGGAGCAGGTTGGGGTCAGGGAGGCGTTGAGGGAGGTTTTGGACGAGATGTGAGGGGTGTTTATTTGGTAGACAATCTTGCATGGTAGATGGCGTTTGGGATCTGGATGGGATTTACTCGGGATTTGTTTTGCATAGCATCGGTTTAGGGGTTTTAGTTGGGGTGTTGGTGGTTCCGGATACCCTGCGATTTACTCCGTACTCGTCAAGTACACCGCTTCTATTGAAAGGTCTCGTTCATTCAAATCATGATGTTGGATCCAAGTCACATGCAGGACAGGAGCCCCTGATTCCTCATCATGGGTAACACAAACATTATCCTGCTCCGTGGAGTACAATGCCGCTTTCATTGCAAAATACACGACCTCTACCACAGCATACTCATCTCCCCCGATAGTTCGCCGGCATCTCATACAACCCGTTGTCTGCCCCCGGTGCTTCCACGCGCTCCGGCCCGGCCGGCGCCTCGACAGGACTGACATACGACGGCGCTTCCACCAACCCCCAACCCGGCGCCTTCACTGGCACCTCGCCATAATACTGCGGCAGCCCCTCGCTCACAGCCGGTGTCGTCTGCACATCCTGCTGCGCCGCCGCCCGTCTCCTCCGGAAAAACATCCACGCAGCCGCAATCAACGCCATCCCTCCGACCGCAGCCCCAACCGCAATCCCCGCCACCGCCCCCATCGACAAACCACCTCCTCCACCCTGAATATCCGCTCCATTCGTCGTACCGTTCCCACCACTACTCCCACTATTACTCCCACTGCTCTGGCCCCCGGAATCCTCATCCTTCCCAAGCACGCTCCACACCCCGTCCCACGACGCCAGCCACTCGTTCCCGCCAGCCTCCAGCCCGCTACCCGTCTCATCCGCCGCAACACCCACCACGTCCACACCAGTCGGGATATTCGGACCGGGCGCCTGCGCCAGCCACATGCGTTTCGTCTCAAAGTTTGCGCCGACGAACGCGTCCTGGAAGAAGGCCCGTCCGAGCACGTACGCGCCGATGCCGCCCGTGAAGCAGGGGAAGTAGGGCACCGGGGCGGCGGTGAAGGGCGGGGTGAGGGTGAGGTTGAGGTGGGGCAGCGGGACGTGGATGGTCAGCGACTGGGTGTTGGTCGCGCCCATGAAGGTTAGGGCGAGGGTGGAGGCCGAGGAGACGGTCCGGCTGTAGAGCGGGGAGGTGGTGTTCCAGAGGTAGAGGCCGAGGGAGGCGTTGTAGGTGACGGGGAGGTGGGAGGCGATGGCGGCGCAGGTGGAGGCCGGGAGGGTGAGGTAGGGGGAGCAGGGGTCCAGGAGCACCGGGAGGCCGGCGGTGGGCATGGTGGTGTTGCCTTGGGTGAGGAGGTTGGAGGTCGACGTGGTGCTGCCGGTGAGGGTGGGGAAGGGGGAGGTGCCGTTGATGACGCGCAGGGTGATGGCTTGGAGGGTGACGGAGGACCAGAGCCCCTGCTCGCCGTCGAGCGGGAGGACGGGGCCCACGACGCGGTTGCGGTCGTAGCCGCCGAAGACGAGGGAGCCGGAGAGCTTGGCCGAGGGAGATGCGGAGCCGTAGTGCAGGCCGAAGGAGGAGGATTCGATGGTCCCGGCGGCCTTGAGTGCCCATGGGATCAGGCTGGCGTTGACGTTGGCCTTGCTGCCGCCGCCGGTGAAGACCTGCATCGAGTCGGGGGACCCGACGTTGAGACAGCCCGTAAAGATGGGATACTGGCCGCCACCGGGGTAGGCGAGCATCTGTGATTGGGACTCGACGAGGGCGAGGGAGTGGTTCTGCACGATGCCGGTCGAGCCGATGCCTAGGTCGATGGTGTCGAGATACATGTTGGCGGTGCCGAGGGCCTGGACGCCCGCCTCTAGCTGCTGTGTCGGCGGCTTGTAGTCGATTTTGCGGGCCGAGCCGCTGGCGGAGCTGGTTCCTGCCACAGCATTGTCCTTGAGGTAGGTGCCGGACGCGCAGTGAGGCACCGAGTTGTTGAATGCGCAGTAGTCAGAAGTTGTAACATAGGTGTGGAACATGCGCCCCGGGAACAGCGAGATCTTGGGCTGGCCGCCGATGGAGACGGAGACGGCGTTCCACGGCCCATCCGGGCTAAAGCTCCCGCTGGACCACACGGCCTGCTGTGGTGAGGCCGCCGCGCGGGCCAGCGGGAGGAGAGCAAGGAGAAGGAGCTGGATGGAGCTCGCTGAGGCCATCGTCACTGTGTCATACCGGCCGACGACAGGTTGGTTGTACACGGGAATTAGAATTACTGGCGGTGCTACAGAGAACACAGAAAGAAAAGAGAATCGTGAGAGCGTCAAGAGACCGAACGGCACAGTGGCGGGGGGATCGCCGGCAAAAGCGACGCGCTCGGTCTCCACGGGGTGGAATTTTTGATCCTTCGCCTCGCCTGCCTGAAGACGGCTTATTTCAGACGATGCCGCGTTGTGGCACAGCAGGCCGTTACCGTCGATGCGCCCCTGTTTTGCCGGGGCTGAGATCCTACGACGGGGGGTCGAGATTTGGGTGGAATCGTCAAAGACATGGGGTTGGTTGAAAGAACCGCGGTCACACTGTCGGCAACGGATGGCTACGGGTCCATTGGGTCCGACCCGGTCCCGACGTGGTGCGCCTTTGCCCCTGTGATTATCCAACAATATCAGGAATATCAGGGGCAACTCTGCCGCAAGCGCGCTCGCTGATATTCCGGGACCTTTGGGGGCCAAGTCAAGACACTAATGCAGCCAAGCGGCGGCAGCGACAAGCCTGTCCAACCACTGCCAGGGCCAAAACAGGGAATCCATCGGGAGCCAGGGGTGGTCTGAAACAGACGCCCCGAGAACCGTTGAAGGCCGTTGAGCAAGACGCCACTGCATCTTCCCACTGTCCGCGCTTGGATTCCCCTGCCTCTTGAGTCCTGACCCAAACAACAACACCGAGCACCCGCTTCCTGTCAACATGAGAAGCTCCAGTGCCATCTTGCCGCTGATATTGTCTCTCACATCGCGCTGCTGGGCACAGAATCAATGTTACTACCCAAATGGCGTCCAATCAAAGACCGACTACCCTTGCGACCCAAAAGCCGCGGATAGCCCATGCTGTGGGGGCGGCGCCGGCACTTTCTGCTTGACAAATAAGCTATGCAGAGGGCCAGATGGCAACATCGTGAGGGGGTCATGTACGGACAAGGACTGGAGTTCTTCGGATTGCCCACTGTTCTGCCTGAGTACGGCTTGCGACCAAACACTGACACTAACCTCCGGGATATGAAGACTAACTGTGGCCTAGGTGCATCAACCGGCGGGACGGACCTCATCTCTTGTTCCAACGTCACCGGTAGTAGCACATCCTACTGCTGCGACCACCAAGCCTTCTGCTGCGACCAAGGCGTGGCGCGCTTCGACGTGCTCCCGTCCGATCCGCAAGTCCTCGCTCGATGGGACACGAAAGCGTCCCAGTTCGTCGCTGTTTCGCAGACAACATCTTCCTCCCGCACCAGTAGCACAACCTCGACAACAACCGCTTCGACAACAACCACTTCGACAACCCCAGCCACAACATCCGCTTCGTCCTCATCCCCGTCTCAAACCCCATCCGACACAGCCGACCCGGCCCCCGCCCTCTCCACAGGCGCGAAAGCCGGCATCGGCGTCGGCGCAGCCGTCCTGGCCATCGCGCTGGCAGCGGTCGCGTACCTGCTATTCAAGCTGCGCAAAAAGAAGGCCCAGCTGGTGGATCTGCAACAGGAACAACACCAGCTGCACTACAACCGAGACGGCGCGGGGGTGGTGTATGGCTCTGGGCAGCCGGTGGGCAAAGTCGACGACATAACTGGGTACTATGGGAGTGTGGAGATGGGGACTAGCTTGCCGAGTCAGGAGATGGACGGACAGGGGGCGAGGTTTGAGTTGGGGTCGGAGCCGTCCACAGTGGGGAGGGGGTACTAATGAAGGAGAGTGGTTCCCGGCTTGGATTTCCTTTGCCCGAGCATCGGGATACCGCAGTGTTTTCGGAGAGAGAGTTGAGGGATCTGGCGACTCGAAAGATACACGAGACGGGACAATAGAACATACAAGGTGAGAAAGGGGGGAAGACACAAGACGAGGAAGAAGAGAAGAGTCGCCTCCTGTCTTCATTTTCTTTCTTTTCCTTCTTGGGCGAAGTCGCCGCAAAACAATTTATTGCTAAGAAATTAATACCCTACCTATTTACCAAGAACTTGTGGTAAAAACAAAGTGTGGCCATTGGGGTGATGGGCATAGGTGGGTAGGCAGTGGTGATGGTTGATCAGGCGGCGAGAGTACGGGTGCTGAGGGTCGCGTTGGTCTCAGGTTGCTGCTTGACCTCGTGATGGGAACTGCCTATTTGTGCGTACGTAATCTCGAGAAACAGGTTCAAGATCGCGGCAGCCAGCCCAACCTTAGGCTTGCCGTTTGTCCACTCAAAGCCGTTGTGGCGCCAGGGATGCAGGTTAAGGTTATTTCTTCGCAGCCCCTTTCCCCCTTTTCTGGGCTGAACTCCATGCCAAGACCAGAAGATGGACTAAGAGAATCGCATTGCTTTCCTAAAACGCCAAGCCCTCGACGCGCTGGGCCAATGGCCGGCGACTTTCCCTCAGCCGCCTTATTTCGGAGCTTGCCTGCGGCAGAGGTCACCCTGGAGCCGGCAGGCCTCCTTTGTGACGCTGGACTTCACATTAACGCTTTATCAACCAAGATGGCTGCCAAGTCCTCGGCGGTTTTGGCGACCTCTTGACTTCTAAGGTCATCATCACTGCTCGGTGTTGACAACTTGGGCACTCATTTGTCCTCGTTCCGCCACTCTCCCGGCAAGATGAAGAGCGGTTTCCAGCTTTCTCTCCTCCTCCTCTCCCTTCTCTCCCTGCTGAGCCACGCCGCGGTGGTCCAACGCGCTCCGAGTCAGTGCAATTCCCGCCCATCCTTCGACTCCGCATGTATTCCTAGGAGGACGGAACACCTAACCTATCTCCGAGCTCTAGTAAACCCCAATGATCCCGGATGCCCCGCCGGTCGCGTCTCTTGCGACGACTTCTGCTGCTCGCCGGGCTTTATTTGCTCCAGCACCTTCACTTGCGTGAAGAAGCCGCCCCCGCCGCCGCCCCCGCCGCCCGGAACCTTTTCGATTTCTTGGTTCACCGACCGCATTGGCAGCCCAAACATCATATCCGTTCACGGAAGTGGTTTCGCCGCTGGCGCCGCGGTCTCTCTCATCGAGAGCTGGGTTACCCACAACTCGAACGGCTCACCCGAGTACCACGAGTTTCACGTGTGGTCCAAGAATTTCACTTCCGGCCCCGACTTTGACTATTCGACCGGCTATCAGGATTGCTCGAGGCTGGGGAGCCCGGGGAATGGACAGTATGGCGAGCCGGCCCAGATCCTTGTGATGGACTGGGCACTGGGCGAATTCACGTACACGATTCCGGTGCGGACCCAGTGGGGATACCTCTGCACTGCCAACCAGGCTTGAGGTTTAGAGAATGGGTGTTTTAATTTGGACGTTCACTGTGTGGCGTATTACTGCCGAGTTACCTAGGTGCCTCCCATAATCTACCTGTTGCATAAGGATTCTTTGACATATTTACCGTATCCAATTGGGCTTCTGTCTCATCCCTCGACGGCACAGTTGAAAGCCATATGTCATGCTCCCCTCTTGCCCCAGGTTCAGGCAGTAAGGACCAAGTGATCCCGGCTGCATGAGTTGGTGGAAGCCGTTTTATCCAAGGCTATGGCAAAGATGGACGCAGCACACTCAGAGATTATTTCCATGCTTTGGCGGTGCAAACCAAAGCTAGGTATTACCTCGCTGGTCGATGACAAGCTGGCACAGTACTAATTATTAGGTACCTATCGTTCCTACGGAAGACTCGATGACTCATTGTCAGTGATTGGTTCAGAGACAATGATTTCCACAGACTAAATCTTGGAGCAGAGTCAGTAGGTACCTCAGTATCTGACGAAGTTGGCAGAGACTAATGCTCGTTGATCAAGTATATACGTAGTTGGGGTAATGAACGAAACAAGATACAATGTAAAAGAACAGGTAGCCCGTGCATGGCTTTGCCCTTTCCGTAAAGACAAAGAGAAATGGTAGGCTGCACAGTCCACCTCCAATCCCACCGTCCGAAGTGTAATCATCTCACCAACCATCCCCACCCCTCGCAACAAACATATGAGACTGGCCAACATTGACAGTGCATCGACGGCCAATCTACTCGTTCCAGCGCTTATCCTGGCAAGTGCCGACGGAGTAGCCGCACTTCTGTCCATCCCAGCAGTTCCAGAAGCACTGAATGGCAGATAATGAATCAGTATTTTTGCATTCCCCCTCCTGTCAGAAAACAGACTCACCATGCCAGAGGAGTAGCCGGAATAGCAAGTTGCGATGCAAGCGTCGGAAACGTATCCGCGCTTGGTCTTGGTGTTGTCCGTGGCCGAGATGGCATCGCTGGCGATGAAGGTGACGCCAGCGGGGAGGTCGCGGGCGGCCAGATCAGCGGCCGGCTGGACAGGAGTGGCCATGGCGGCGCCGGCGGTGGCGAGGAGGGCGGCGAGCTGAGTGAACTGCATGGTAATTGATGTTTGTTGATAGGCTTGAGTTTCCTGGGTGTTTGGAACTTGGATGCTTGGAAATATGGCTGAGGATTGGAGGTTGTTGATGTTCTGATGATCAAAAGTCGAACAGCATGAGGGGGGGGGAAGAAGGCTCCTTTATACTTGACGAAGGCCGCTTTCGAGAAAACACAGTTGATGGCTAGCCTCAACTCCCCTGACCTTACTCCCCAAGAATCTCGAACTGCTATTCCGGTCTGCTATCCGCCAAGACGGATGCTCGGGATCGTTGAGTTGGATCACGGTGTCGCCGTTGATATGAGCCACGCGATGGCTATGCCCCTGGCCTGAATCAAACAAGGAAACATGAACCTGGCTACCATACAATTTTGCTACCTGGTAGCAAATCAATTTCGACCAGTCTTACTGCCAAGCACCAGTAAGCCCTTGGGTTTGATTACAAGCATCTCGATGGAAGTGTCCATGGCGTCCGTGGTGTTGCGGTCCGCCTGAGCGTTGCAGCTCCGTGCCGCAAACAACCCAGGATGCGGACTAGAGGCCTTCTCAGAGGATTTCCGCGCTAGACAAACTACTCCCAGAGTACTACCGGGGGAGCATTGAAGCCAACTACACACAGATCTTATACGATTGGACGAATCACAGGGATACATGCTGGCAAGGGAGATATCCGGCTGAAACGGCATGCTTGCAAACAGGGCTGATGCGCCAGGCAGCAGCTGATAGTTTTAAGCGAGCTGAGGAGCCTCAATGCAGCAAGCTAGGAACAATTCCCGCTTCAGGTCACCGACGACGACGGATTTGGACTTCACAGCATAGCCGACAAGTGATGTTCTGACAATGTCAAGATATGTCCTAGCACCTAACACCTCCCTATCCATCAGGTATCTCGGGAGCGACTCCCGTCCGTCGGCCTACCTGGCCAAGCTCCGGGCATATCGTTACCCCTTGATTTTGTGTCGGTCGCTTCGTCGCCTGGTTCCGGACCATACGCTTGCAGTCAAAGGTTTCATCAGTAGTTTGCTGGAATCAATCTAGGCAACAGCTCGTAGACCCTTCATCTCTCAATATCTCGCTGATGCCAAGGGGCATTGTCGTCCTCTGGCCGGTTGAGCGGGAGAGATCCCGGAGCGAACTCAGTCTCTGGTCTCTCCCACATTCTTGCCTTCTGCCTCCATTTTTTCTCTCCATCTCCCGTTCTATCGATTTGGAAATGCCATGAGCGCTTCGGAAGTCAACATGTGGTGATTTATACGACTCGACCAACGAGTGTTCCAACCAGCTTTTGCGTTATAGTTGACTTGAAAATCAGCCCCCTGTCCCAGCTTGGGTCATCGCCCGCTTGCCTGACATCGACTCAGAGCCAGTCATGACCAACGACTGAGCCCAGATAACGAGCTGGACTGTCTCTTGGGAGGCGGTGAAGGCCATCTCTTGACTTTTTTTTTCGAAAAGGGGGTTAGATAACCCTAACCCCGCTCGACAACACCAACCCCCTCAGGGGCTAGGGTGGTCGGGCCGCAACCCAACCCCAACCAACAATCCAACATGCGCCAATGCTTCTCGAACTTCCTGTTCCGCCCGCACCGCCCACACCGCCCAGGCCCGACCCCTCTCGCCGATCGCCGTCCAAGCCTATCAAAATGACACCGCAGTTGCATGAGTCGCCTCGCCCCTCCAGCTTCCTTCTTCGCCTACCCCCTCCCATTCGACGGCGCATTTACCTCTACCTCGGTCTCGCGCGCTGGGATGGCACCCCCCCAGAACTGCTTGACCTGGACGGGGCCGTTCACAAGGCCAAGCAGGAACATCTCCGAGGGCTGATGCTGTCTTGCCAGGCTATCTACAGCGAGGCATCGGCACTGCTGTTTTCTTCCAACCAATTCGTCATCCACTACAGGAGCGATATCGAACGGTCGCTTCAGCCGCTCCAAAACCTCACCGCTTCATCGCTTGCATCATTGACCAGCCTCAAGATCGTGCTGAACCAGGACAAATGCCATCACCGGAGGCATGGAGAGGGGTGGAGTACATGCTGCGACGATCCACGCTTCAAGGGCACCCGCGTAGACCATGGCAAGCCGCTACAAAGTTCACACTATCCCGGGTCGATGCTCGACGAATGGCTCCGAACGGCAGATTACCTCTCTCTGAGGATCAGCCCCCGAGTCCTCCAGCTTTCCCTGGTCTGCGACCTTGACCAGGAAGATGTCACCACAGCGGCAAAAGTGGTCGCGCCACTTGCCTCGCTTCCCGAGCTGAAGAGCTGCCATGTTCGACTCTGCACAAGCCCAAATGCCGAACTCAGCCAAATCGCACGACACGCGGCCCTCCAAGCCTGCCGTAGGCTAGAGCCCCAAGTGCGCTCCCCATCCTCTGGTTCGAGTCTTGCTCTCCTCAACCTTGCTCGGGAGCTCCGCCATCGCATCCTCGAGTACACCGATCTTGTGACCCCCTGGAAAGAAGTCATGTGGACCCGGGCAGAACGCGGGAGGTATGTGTGTGCCGCACAAAGATGTTTCGACTCTGGCGGTATCCCGGGCCCGCCGTGTTCTCCCGCCAGACACCACGGGTGCCGATTTCGAGCATGCCATCGCCAGGAACGCATCGAAAAGGGTCACTTTGCATATCCGGACTTCTGCCACATCCGTCACGCCGCGTTCTCACCCACCTGCAGATGCTGGGCGCCACCCACACCCCTCTTCCTCATCTGCCGTGCCCTTTGTGAGGACGCGAGATTTGTCTTCTTCTCCATGAACCGATTCGTCGTGAGCGATACTTTGGCATCGCGCAGCCCCTACGATGCTGTCAATGTTTTCAACAATATCGAATTGGCCAAACATGGCTTGTATTGGGAGTGCGACAACTGGCTCGGGGCACAGCCGCCACGTTCCTACCCGGCCGAGGGGCTTGCAGTCAGCCAGTTTCTGAGGGAGGTGGTCCCCACCGACTGCCTGGGCCATCTTCGCTTTCTCGAATTGGTCTTCCCACCATACAATCATGAGTGCTGGCCGCGCGACGGGCATCCGGCTCTGCGGGACTGGACCGAGACCGTCGACTGGGCCAAGGACAAGATCAACACCCCCGGCATCACACTGCGGTTAACCATGGCTGGCTCGCTGTTGTATCCTCCCCAACACCCCGACCAGCGTAAGGAAGTCACGCAGGCGCAAGGGGACGAAGTGCTCGCCGGGTATGACCGCATCATAAAACCGTTGGCTTGTCTCGGTGCCGAGAGCGGTCTCACCCGATTTTATGCGGACTTTGCGTGGCCCTGGAAATGGACAACCTGGGCGCATGAGACGCATCTGGCTCTGGGTGGCCGCGAAGCGGCTTTGAATTGGACACGGGAGAAAGAAGACGCGTTGAACGAGCGAGCCGAGCGTGTCGTTCTGGGAGACCGATACGAGGGGTTTGGTTCGAGCGACGGACGGCTGGAAGAAAGGTTTTGGAAGCAAAGCTGCTGAGCCACAGCATGAGTGCTTGTTGAACGACGTCACAAAAATCGTGGAGGTCCAGACAGCTGACTGAGGACTGCCGAACAGGTGCGAGAGAGGGGGGGAAAGCCTGTCCCATATACACAGAGAGGGAGCTCCACACTGAAACCCGCGAGGCTTTGCGGCCTCTGATCTTCTCAGTGCTTGTGATTTGCATCTCAGAAGCAGTTCCCGAGCAGGAACGCTTAATCTCAGCGGAGAGCCGAGCTGCTGCCGCGTCCTGTATTGATCTAGAGTTGAGTTGCCGAAAAACGGCACCTCCATAGAGCTCATGCCCCCATGGAACCCCTACACCCTCCCCGCCGCCCTGTTGGACGGTGGCCCACTCCAGCGCCTTGCAGCATTCAGCAGGATCAGACATACAAACCAAACAAATCCCACGGCTATGGCGACCGATCAAATCCCCAAGTTGGATCCCACTCCAAAATGCCGTACGTGACCAGCGCGCCGATCCGCATGCCAGCAGCAAGAACCGTCACCGTAGCACCCACACAGTTCGGCAAAGGCCCGGCACATTGCGTAGCAATGGCACCCAAAACCACCTCATCCGACCCGTCAGTAGCCCAGTTAAAAGTAGGACCGCCCGACCAGCCATGGTCAGCAAAGAACCCCGTCTTCAGCAGACTACACCCGTCATTGTCATCAGGATCAACCTCGTTGATCTTAAACGGCCCGTCCACCGCCGGCGAATTCCCGCCCTTGAACGTGTACGGATACCCAATGCTGTACCAAGCGCGGCCGGTGTACCACGCCACCGGGTCATCGCCCTCGTCCGGATCGGGCCAGTCGTACATGGCGTAGCCCGACTTGGTGCCGATGCTCCAGCTGAGCTTGCACGCCGCCATGTCGCGGCCATCGGGCATTGGCGGGTTGATGCCCACGCAGTTCACGACCGTCGCCTGGCCGTAGAGCGCCGGCGGGCCGGCGGACGCGTCGTACGCGGGGATGAACTTGATGGACTGCCAGGTGGAGTGGGATGAGTTCCACGGCAGGCAGTGGTCGGCTGTGACCATGACATTTTCCGACACCATGGTGCCCGTGCAGTTGACGCCGGTCGGGGAGACGACCTTGCCGACGGTCGGGTACACGCCGAGGGCGCGCTGGGTGGGGTCGATGCCGCGGACGCCGGGAACCAGGGCGGCGGTCCGCGGCTTGATGACAGTCCGTGTCGTGTTGAATTGGCGTGGGCGGAGGTTGTGGAAGGGGGGCAGGCGGTCCTTGTAGAGGGGCATGTATGGCCCGACGAGGTGCATCAGCCTGTCGTAGTCGATGCGGACGAGGGTGGTGTTGCGTGCGTTGGCGGCGGCGGGAGGTTGCGGGGGCTCGCTGCTCCGCAAGCTCAGCAACACTGCGATGATGGCCACGGCAGCCGCTACAATCACGGCGGCGAGCGTGGGAGAGGAGAATTCGGGGTTGCCTTTGGCGCGTCGGTCCCCATCTCCGGGTCGGGGTGCCCCCTCTGGGGGCGGGGCGGGGGGGTCCATTCTTGGACGGAGAAAGGTTCACTCAAGGAAGAATGGACTGGTAAAAGGGGGTTGCTGAGATGATTGATGACTTCAAGTGAACATCTGCAGGTGACCCTGGGTCTAATTATGTGATGCCGAGGTGCGATATGGCCGACAACATCAGGGGTTATGACGCGGAGAGCCTTGTCGTTGTCCGCGAATGTGTACCTCGCGCGCTGCTGCGCGAGCCACATGCACATGCATTCTCTGGTGTGGTTTGGCCGACAGCTCAGCCGCAATGTCGGCGTCGTTGGCTGCACCCATGCCCGGTGTGATTGGAGGGTGGTCCGATGACTTGGGGGCTGAGTGCGGGAGGACACAGGCAACCAGGGGAGAATTCATGATGGTATTGGCCAAAGTGATGAACGGGAACTTCCCTGGCGTTCTGGGCAAGGTCGTTTCACGTCATCGTCAAGTTCTCGGCTGAGTTCCTTATCCACGAGGAAGTGTTGTGGCGCCCCCCTCTCCAACAGCCATCAATGCCTCATCCATTCTCTGGACCGGCAAACAGGAAACAATTGGCCAGGACCCGGAACACCTCCATCCTGCCCGTTTGTCCATCTCCCAGACAATGGCCAGTCCGCTGCGGTAATTGGTCGAGTAGACGGGTGACGCACTCAACGGCGTCCTCCCATCCTCAGCTCAGGGGTCAGAGGCGGGATGCAACGCATCGCGGTCTTGGCCAGTCCTTGGCGTGGTTGACGACGAACCGTTCTCTTATTATCATCAAGTGGCGCCGCGCCGGCCACGGTCATCACGGCAGCTCTATACTTGACGATGCAACCGTTTTCTCGAGCGTAGCGGCCGCGGGCGATGGGGAAGAGACGGTCGAGACTTCGTGAGCGGACTCTGCCGGCGACGCGGGGATACTATAAGCCAACACCGCTGCGATGGCCGTTTCTGGTGACCCAGATGGCCTTGCTGGCAGCGGTCCTCGGTGTCTTGGTGGTTCTGCAACGCGCCATGCCAGACAGCGACAACTCGGCTATCGTCGATGGTCGCCCCCTAGCAAGGAGCGTGATCATCCCTCTCGCCGGCCAAGGTCCTGTCCGCGGTTCCTGGATTCCTTACGATCTTCGACCCCGAAGCTTTGCTCCTCTCAAACGGCAGACAAACGACTCCGCGGCGGAGACTACATCGCTCACTCCGGCGCCCTCCACCGTGCTTGCAACAGTCAGTGGCGGAAACACGCCCATTACGACTACGTCTATAACAACCACGAGCCGCAAAAGCCTTCCAAAACCGACCAAGAATTCAGCTTCCTTTCCGAATGGAGCGGGTGCTGCGCCCTCACCTCCTGAAGAAACCACAACCTACACGACCCAAAGCATCACAGCAACAGGGTCCGCCCCCCAGATTACGACGATCTCCGGGTTTGTCACAACGATATCTGAGTTTATTGGTCGTTCAAGTGCCGCATTTGCCGACGGCGGCGCAACCCTCGTTGTGGAGGCAGTTCCGTCGCCAGATGAGAGCGGTGGGCCGGATTCCACTTCGAAGACGGATGTGGTCATCGCCGGCGGGACCACGACGACCATCGCAGCTACGCCGCCGATGAAGACGGACGTGATCATTACTGGAGGAACGACGACGGCTATTGCGATAACGGCAACGGTAACGCCCTCTCCGCACACGACAACCGATGCCGCCGGAAGGGCCACTGTCGTCTCGCCACTGCCAGTCCAGACCTTACAGACTGTCACAGGGGTGATTGGCGGGCACACTGTCCAAACAGTCCGACCCGACGACGGCCTGACGGCGCAGACTATGACCATGACAGTTTTTTTGAGCGGATCATCAGTCACGCTGTTGGTTGTCTCCACGCCGGGCCAGCCCACAACCCAAACCCTCGTGTCTGTCGTCGGCGGCACAACGGTGACGGTCACACCACAGCCAGAAACGTTCGTCAGGCTTCTCAGCAGCGGCGTACCCACAACCATCAAGGCCGTCGTGGACCTCCCAACCCCCTACGTGACCACGACTGACGGCACAGTGGTGACGGTGACACCTACACTCAAGACGTTTGTCAGGGTTCTTAGCAGTGATGAAGCCGCACCCATCACAACCATCACAAGCCACCCGGCTCCTTACGTGACCATCATCGGTGGCACCACCACTTCCATGGTCGTCACCACAACACCAGGGCGCGTGGTTACCACGCGCGTAGCCACAACCGTCAACGGCACCCCCACTACCATGGAGACCATCATAACCATCACCCCCACCCCCACACCAACCAACACCCCACCGCCCTCCACCAACGGAAACCCCGATAACACCCGACAGCGCGCACTCCCAGGCTTCACCCAAGCCCAATACCTAGCAATAACCTTCCTCCCCACCCTCCTCGCCACCACCCTCTCCATCCCCTTCACCATCATCGCCACCAGCGCCAAGCAGATGCTCCCCTTCCGCGCGCTGGCCAAGAACCCCAAAGGCAGCCCCGGCCGCGACACACTCACACTCGGCTTCCGCCTGCACCACGCCTTCACCGCGCCCTTTGTACAGGCCTTTGGCCGCGGCGAGCCCGTGCCCTTGGTCGCTTGCCTCGGCGCGTGGCTGTCTGCGCTGCTGGCGCCGCTGGCGGCGGAGGCGGTGGGGTTCAAGGTGCATGGGACGTGCAGTCATTTGGATATCAAGGGGTGTGGCATCTCGCCGGGGGTGTCGCCTGGCCCTGCGAATGCGCTGGTGGCGCTGTTGGGGGTGTTGTTGGGTTTGATGGCGGTGTTGTTGCTGCTGCTTGGGCGGTGGGAGACGGGGGTGCATGCTGATCCCTGGCCGCTGGCCGGGGTGGCGTCGTTGTCGATGAGTGCGGAGCTGAGAAGGTTGTTTGAGGGGGGTGAGTTGACAGACGCGGAGCTGGAGGAGAGACTGAGGGAACGGCGGTTTCGGCTTGCTGTGTTTGAGGCGGCGGCGGAGGATGACGAGCGGTATGAGAGGGGAGGGCTGTGCTATGAGTATGGTATTGTTCCCGTTGAGGTTCTCCCGCCCGCTGGTGACGGGTACGAAGCCACCACGACAACGGTGGTTCAAGCTGGGGACCGGCGCTCGAGTCACCATGACCAACGCAACATGCCCTTCCTGGCATTGAGGCGCGGGCCGCGCGTCAGCTTCTCCCTGGTTCTGGTGGGCTTGATCGCTCTGCTGGCGTACTACTTCCAGGAACTGGACGACAGCGCGTTTGAACTGTTCATGGACAGCCAGGGCTTCGGCGTCAAGTTTTTGTTCGCGCTGCTGGGCACCATCGTCGCCGTCTTCTGGCACGCTTTCTTCGAGGGCGTGGCTGCCGTGGCACCCTTCTCACGCATGGCGAGGTCTTCACGGCCCGCCACGCGATCTGTCTTGCTGTCACCGGCCACCAACGTCGTGTCAGGTGCAGCAGCGGGGGTGCGTCAGCGAGATTTCCACTTGCTGGCTGTGTCGATCATGGCTGGTGCCGCCGAGCTGCTGCTGCCGGCGCTGCTTGCGAACGTGCCATTTGCACTGACGCAGACATACGCTGGCCACGTGGGCAGCACCATCGCGGCACTGGTTTTGTTGGGGGCCATGTTAGCCGTGCTGGTGGCGTCCCTGGTGTTTGTGCGCTGGCCACATCTCCCCGTTGACCCGCGTACACTCGCGGGAGCCATTTACTACGTCGTCGGCTCGCGGCGGCTGCGGAGCGACTTGCGCGGGCGCAAAGTGGCTTTGCGGGACCGGGTTCTGCGCGATGCTGTGGTGGTGGCACAGGACCGGCGGTACGTGTATGGGCCGGTGGCAGAGTGTGAGCCAGGGGGCTCGGCGAGGATGGGGGTGGAGGTCGACGACGACCACAGGTATCGGGAGTCTGGATGAGTGGCGGGGAGCGATTCCGGTCTGGCAAGGCCGCTGGCCGTAGCAAACACTTTTGGGGGTCTCCGATCAGAAATTGGCCACCGTTTGGCAGGTATTTGAAAACATATGTCGATCATATGCACCTGGCGAGGCTCGTCAGGATGCCACCCAAAGCACCTTAATCATTTTCATATTGCCAGCATTTGGTCTTCTTTTAGGTATCTTGGTCGAAGATTTGCAGATCGTTCCGGCTCCAGTCGTGTTCTTTGGCTGTGTTGTTGGACAGAGACACGCTACACCCTTTCAGATGCTATAGTTACAGTCGTGGCGTCTCTGGGAGATGTCTGTCCAAAACGAGAGGCGGCTGAGGCGCTAGGTGTTCTCGGTTTTGTCTCGATTGGACGCCACTCTGATACTTGCTGGGGCTGTGCGGACTTGTGACGCACCGAGAGGGGAACACAGGGGAGCACCTCCCTCTTCTGCTTCTCTGTACCCCCTCCATTTCATTAAACAACAGATCTCGACTTCTTCCGTTGTTAGACAAAGCCGCCGCGTAGTAGCTACCCAACCCTATCTCACGTAATGGGCTGCTGCGGGCGGAAGAAGGCCACAAGAGCACAGAAGGCGGCGCAGCGGTTCGGCGAGTACCAGACTTGTCTCGCAGGAGGATTACTTGCGTCTCTTGTTGTGCTTGGTCTCTCGGCCTTTGTCATTTCAAAAGTTCCCCGCAACGCTGCCATGATATGGCACTTGTGTCTGGTAAGAGACCTGGTGTCTGTCCTCAGGCACATTTTGTCGTCCGCTCGCTGATGGATACTCTATAGTCAATCCTCACTGCCGCCACGATGATCACGCTGCTCGCCCGGGTCGGCAGGTTTGCCCCCGATGCGGGCTGTCCGACCGTCACCAAGGCGGGTTGGACGTACACAACCCTGTTGTTTGTGGCCGCGCTCTGGGGCACAGCCATCGTCTCCTTGTTTTTGGACTGGCCAAGCGACTCAGAGGGTCACCAGTATAAGAAGAGATATGATTGGGTCGGAGGCATTCAAAATGGGGCCATTGAGGGCCCGGTGTGGGGATGCTTCGCCGTGGATGCATCGTTCTCGTACGTGTCCTGTCGTCTTCTCCTCCCATCCCGACTTTCAGACTAGAAACTCACTGCCAACCTATTCGTCAGCATTGGGGTATTTCTCCCTGTTTTCAATCTTGCCAGGGCCATGCATCACGCCAAGAAAAGGCACCAGGGGCCCGTCAGGGTCGCTGTTTGAGTTCAGGAGGGAGATGAATCACTGCTTCCAGTCATTCGAGACTTGTCAGGAGGGTGCACACTCTCATAATACAACCCCCAAATTGTCTACAACTGAACTCCATGACTGCTGTGAAAACTCCTTGCAGCATTATTAGTGACACTGCCGCTGAAGGGTTTGGGCCAGCCGATTGCTTGGAGATATCAACTCAAACAAGAGCGAGCTCCTACCTGACATCTCCTCGTCAATGAAAGCCACTCTGCCAGCGCATAACCAGCTACAGATGCACTATTTGTCGCCTCCCTTTTGACGAAAGGCGTTTCTCGGCGCTTGCTGTCTAAGGTTGGTGAGAGTTGCCCCGAAGTTGTGGTTAGAGTTGGAAACGTGGACGTGGAGTATACATCGCTGACGGCATCGTCGTAGCCGAGAATCCGGTATCCGTTTCCCGTCTTCTTGTCCATGACTCCATGACTCCATGTAGTCCCCTGCAAGCCCCTGACGTTGTTGACCATGATGGGCATATCTGCTGTGAGATAAACTGGGACACTCATACGGGAATGGCCGGTTATAGCGCCGCCTCAGGCTCTCTCGAGGCTGTGTGTCTGGGCAGTGTGGCGCTGCAGCCTGGAGCACCCGCAGCATAAATTCTGAGAGTCACAACTCTCCAAGTCCTTCTTGCTTCTCTTATGTTTCGCACACTGTCAACTCAACTGTGCCACTCGGTCACTCTTGTACCTCGACCGCCTGCGCTCCGATACCCACACCACCAACGAATGTGCGTTCATACACCTTTCCCTTGATCTCGTCATGTTCCAGTTGTGCTGACGATCTCCAGCCGCCCTTCTCCGAGAATGGCGCCTCAACTTGAAATCTACGTCGACGGTCAGGGGTCCAGCTTCCGGACCGCTGAGCGTGGTTACCTGCGGCTCAATATCTCATCTACGCGCACAAATCAGTCGCAGGCTGTCCAGGAGGTCCAGGGCGCCGTAGCGAAGCTTACTAGCACCGTCCGGGCGCTCGCCACCAAGAACCTCGATGGAAGCCCTCATCCCGAGGCAGCCGTGACCGCCTTTACCGTGGCCCCACTGAGCACCGTGTCTCAGTTCCAGAGGGACGAGCACTACCGACAACTCCCGGACCGCCCCAAGGAATATACCGTCTCGGCCTCGGCCGAGATCATCTTCCGCAACATGGCCCGGCTCGCTGACGTATCCGACGAATTCGCGCAGATGCCTTATGTGTCGTCCGAGACGGAATGGCGCCTGACCGACGCCACGCGGGCCGAGCTCGAGCGCGAGGCCCGGAGGAAGGCCATCGCGGACGCGGTGCAGAAGGCTCAGGACTATGCCGGCGTGGTGGGGAGGCGGGTCGTCGCCGTCGAGATCAAAGACCAGCACCAAGCGTCCGGGCCGGGCCTGTTTTACAGGCAGCCCATGGCTCAGCAGGGCATGATGCAGCAGCAGATGCAGATGGCGCAGGCACAGGCTCAGGCCCAAGCTTTACAGCGTCAGCAGCAAATGGCGCAACAGGCGACGCAGGGCTCGGTTATGTCCACGGCCGCCTCCGAGGCCCTGATGCTGGAGCCAAAAACCATCACTGTCTCTGCGCGCGTCAGTGTGAAGTTTGTCTCGGCGGATAGGGATGGGAACGGGGATAGCATGGAGGACTGATTTAAGGTACCTCGACTGCGGCAGCCTTTAAGTGGTATTGCATGTCGAGCTGGTTTGTTTGCACGAGTCTTGTCACCATTTTTTTTGTATCTTGGGCGATCCATGAACCCCCCGCCAATGAATTTGTCTCAGTTCCCAACCGTCAACAACCACATCGCCGCTGGTCGCAGGGCAAGCCAGAGTACCTATTCTGTACAGCTAGGCACTGAACTTGACGGTTGTTCTTAGCCTGGACTGAAACACTAGGGGAGATGCGAGTTGTGGACGCACTTTGCGCGAATCGCCCCGAAACGAATAACGCTGAAGTCTCGCGTCGGCCAAAACGACAAACTGAAAGGCGGCAGTTGTCTCCAGGAAAAAGCCTAAAATTGCGACGGGAATTCTCAAGCTGCGCAGGAGCGATATGATCCCCAACAACGCCGATACTTACCAGGGTTGGCGGGAAGTGTCTCTGGGCGGCCAAGTGCTCCGAGATCTGAACTGACGCCCGAGGTGCGAAACCGGAAGTGGGCTGAGATGGGCCGCCTGCCAACTGGACTGTGTGCCTCTCGTTTCCGATGCGAACCACTGCAGTGTTGCTGCGCCACTTCGGTGAAATTTGAGTCGCTGGCGCCCCGAGGGTGCAGAGCATCGAGTCCGACCAACAACGGAACAAGGAAAACGCACCCGACCCACGAGTGTCACACAGCATCTAACAACTTATGCACCCAGGGATATCCACGCTGTCCGTCGGGCGGGATAGCCGGTGATTTGCCCCAACATGCAGTCAAATGGCGAGGAACGAATGACAGCTGACTGGTGGTTTTGGAGTCTCTCCCCTTGGGCTCTTTGCCCCTGGATGACCTCGGCCTCTTGACTGCTCTTCGGGACCGTGGACCACCGAACAGGACGCGAAGGAATGATAGCCTCGCTGCCACGGGCACCAGAACCCAAGCAGCGCCAGCCGGTAACCTCGAGTGTTTGATCTTGGATTGCTTCTCTGCATGCCGGCTTCGATGGATCCCGTGGAGCAAGCCTCTCGATCGGCCAGCAATCTTGTTTCCGGCCAGATGCCTGCTGGCCCGGGCCCTGAGACATCGTTTGCTTCCGACTTCCGTGCGTGGCGCCCGCAGCCAACCGGCCGCTACTCGCAAACAGCTCCAACACTGGCCAGAAAATGCAGAAATGCAGCTTGCTTTGGCCTGTATGGCTCGGGACCTGGCAGGACGGCAGCGGACCCGACACTGCGATCAGCAGCGCACGGCAGCTTTATTGAGATGCTGCATCGGAGACAAGACACCGCCGTCAATCTTATGCCAGCCTCCATGCGGCCACCCGGAAGCCACCATTGGGGAAGTCCCGGACTCGGCCAGTTCCTGGCGAGTAACCCGACCGGTTCTCATAAACAGTTAGACTGCATGTTTGCCTGCGGAACGTTGAGATATTAAAGAAGGACAGTCTGGTCCTTGTGAACGGTAGTCCGCCATCCATTCTTCCCAGTCCATTTCGCCCGCAAAATATCAACAAGATGCTTCTTACCAGCTCTCTCTCGTTGTTCACCCTGGTAGGCCTAGGCCTTGCCACCCCCGTCAACGCGCGGAATGATGTCGCCGTTCCCAGGGCCGACCCCTTGAGTGGCCTGGGGGGTTTGACCAACAGCCTCAACGTCTTGGGCGGTCTTGGCCTGCGTGATGAGAAGAAGCAGGGTGTCCGTCGCGCAGACGACGACGAAGGTAGCGGCAGCGGCAGCGGAGTGCTTCTCCGAGCCCCCGAGCCTGCTCCCGGGGTCATCGAGAAGCCGGCCGCGCTCGATGTCCGTGAGGAGCCGACCGAAGCCCAAGGCAAGCCCAAATCTAAATCCGACGGCAAGAGCAAGGGAAAAGGCAAAGCCAAGGGCAAGGGCAAGTCTGAGGGCAAGGGGAAGGGGAAGTGCAACGACGCCAGACACACCCCCTGCCTCCACACCGACGACGTCGACGTGCTCGTTGACGCCTACGTGCGCATTCTCTCCAAGTGGAACGATACCGATGCCAAGTACCTCGCCGACTCGTTCCGCGACACGTCTGACAGCATCAACATCCTGGCCGGTATCCCGCTCGGCAGCCCGACCTTTCCGACCAAGCAGGCCTTCATCGACCACCAGCACAAACAGGTACGTCCTAACCTTAGAGGCCAAGCGGCTGCTCCCTCCGTACCGTCATCGCGCTAAACTGACATGGAATACTCAACAGCCCGACAACCTCCCGCTGCAAGTCACACACAAGTCACCCTACTCGTGCGACGAGATTGCGCTCATCTGGAAGGCCACCTTTGGCGCCGCCGAGAAGTCGGTGCGCGGCGTCACCATTCTCGGCGCTACCAAGGACAAAGGCTACTGGCAGATCAAGACCATCGACGTCGAGTTCAACAGCATCGCGTACCTGCTCGACATTGGCGGGACGTACACTCTGCCGGGGCAGTAGAGATTTGAGGTTCTGCTTCGCCGACCGCGTTTAGGGGGAGGGGGGTTGCTGGGGTTGAGGTGACCAAGATGTAGAGAATTACAAAAGGCAGGGTGAGGTCGAAGAAAAGACGGCGGGATGGAGCGACAAGACTCATCAATGTAATTACTAATAATCGTTGTCAAGTATCAAGTCCGTTTGTTGGCTCTCGTCAATACTCAGACTGCCAAGCATTATCGAGGAGCGGGATGCATATTGAACAGTCCAGCGTTCTCATACCCGGGCGGGTACGGGTGTCGAGAGATATTCAGCCCCCCTTCTATACTTGATGGCCCTTGATATGTGTCCTCACGTCTAATCCCACGACATTCAAGCAGTTCCAAATCCCGTTGAAGTCGTTCTCACAGAGCCATAGCTTACACCCACATCCCCCTTCCCACAGCACCGTCCCCCTTAGCATCACCACACGCCTTACTCACATCCGTAGCAGCAGCAGTCTTCTCCGCCCCTGCAGTAATAGCGTCCTGGTACCGGTGAAAATGCGTGCCCATAAGAGCCGTCGACGGCGCTCTCGACGTCGAGGTGCCGTCCAGGGCCACGGCAAACGTCACGACGCAGCTGGCTGCCGTGGTGTCTGAGATCTGGCAGGATTCGACGGCTGTTACGGTCACGTCGTGGTGGGCGACGTGAGTTGAGGTGATATCAGCAGCTGACTTGGTAGAGGTAGGGGCCTTCGGTAAGGGCTAATGATCGAAATGGTGCAACCATTCTCTCCTTTGTCCTTTCCAGCCTAGGCCAACTTCATGATTAGGATTTCAAGCCATACAAATCGAGGGGCCCCGCATTTGGGGCTCTAACATTCGACTCGACGTGTAGCCGAGATTACGCCTCATCTTCACTACCTACTGCGATGTAAGGTGTCAGTTAGTTTCGACCACGAAGCGAACTCAATCTGTGTTGCCGTCAGGTGAACTCGGATAACCCTTCGGGGCTTGGTCAGGGGCCAGGATCACGGAACATGAATTTTGAGACCCCTATTATGCTCAAGTAAGATCGAGAGGGGATGCGTATCTCAAGCATTAATATTACAACAAGACATCACCAGCCGAAGTGGGAGTCGCGCCGCTTCTGCCTATGACCCCCTGGCGCCGGTCCTTCGAGCGCCGTAGTGTAATTCTTGATTTCCTCCATGTATCGGTCCAGGTCCACAGCCTGAAACAGCTCCGTCGGTCTGCGCCAACCAAGATGCCGGGGAAACTCTTCGTGTTCTATTCGAGTGGTGTGAAAACGTGATTAGCTCTTGCGCCACAACCATATCTACGCAAGAGGCCATGTAGGAAGGGGTTCAAGAGAAGCCAAGGACAGAAAATCGAGAAATGGACTTACCGAATAGCCATTTAACCCAAGACCTCTTTACCCTGCCCTTGGTCTTGTCACCAAACACGACGACGTAAGCTGCCGACTCGCCGTAGGTGAAAGCGTCTCCGAGCGGCGACATCTTGTATGTCGGGTTGGTGGCGTTGGAGGTCTTGATGCGAGCCAGTCTTGCTTTGGCAGCCATCTTGATGGTGACCCAATCATCCGTCCAATACTTCTTGGTCTCGTCGAAGACGCTCTGGTTGAAAACAAGCGCATTTCCAAAGTAGGCGTCAGATCGGCTACGTACGCAGATTAGGTTTGAGACAGAGTTTGGGAACGCGGCCGCCAGAGACCGTACCTGAGACTTGCGTCATGTTCCAGAATGTTGTGGTTGCCGAGGTCGTTGAGGGAGAAGGTGGTCGCGTTCGCCGTCGGGTTGGTGGTGATCGCAAAGTCGAAGAGAAAGCTTCCCAGGGTCTTGTTGATGTTGAGGGCGTCGAACAGGGCATCTTCGGTCACCTGTCTGGTGATGTCCTTGCCATGGTGAGGCAGAAACCCGTGGTTGGCAAGCGTGTTGAGCATAGGGCATGGCGCTCGCACTGGGTGTGGTCGTCTCGGGTTAGCAACTTCTCATCAACATTGCTACCATGTATCAGCTGTTCAACAGTACCGTCATAAGGTCCCGGGGGCGACCAGGTGTCAAATCCGGCAAGCGCCGGGCTGACCGCTACAGAAGCAAGAATGAAGGCTTTCATGTTGGCTCGTTGGCCGTACAAGGCAGCAGAATATTGGGTTGGCGGCCTACACGGCGAGTGCAGAATCCGATGTTGCAGGTACGCTGCTCCAACTCTGAACGCAAAAGACGGAGTCTTGATGTCCTCCCCGCGCATTATATACTCTCGCACAGTCTTGGTTCGGTCTACCCCTCCGCCGGGCGACGAAACTGCTCCGTTGGAGTCCTAGGTTGCTCCGCCGCCTGAATGTTTCTGCACAGCCTTCTACCACCGAGCTGCGGTACGCCTTGGGTGAGGATTGCGTAGGCCCGAGCCCCAGGTGCCGACGGTCCCGGACGCGACCTAATAACAAGCCGCGTAACCACTGGGTGCCAGAACGCCTAGTCCGACCTTCCCAAGGCGGTACGTTGCAACCTCGGGCGGCAGAAGAGATCGTGGTTGGCTGGCCGGATCTAGGAGCTACAGCGCAGATCCAGGTCGGCTTACATTTGTCGGGCCTTTTACCTGTCCTCGTCACTTTAGCCAGGACACCGCCTGCAGCGTCAGCATGATTGAACGGACATCGTGTGGTACGCAAGGATCGCAGCGGGACAATTGTGCCTGTGGCACCCTAGCTTGTGGCAGCATTAAGGATTCCGAAGGAGCCGCTTCATATGTAGGTAGATATTGTCAAGTTCCGTACATGACAATCTATCACCGTGTATTCTTTTGACTCTCCCAGGAAAAGAGCTGCAATACAAACAATACACCTTAACTTTTATCGCCAGAGCTACTGCGACCTCGATACTTGAAATACCGAGTAGCGCATACACTTGGAAATGCGTCGCTAGGACTGGTGGACTTTTCCCTGCGTAGAGTAAACTATGTAGGGGGATTTATACTTGCAAGTCAACAGCAGGTTTATTGTGAGAATCATCCATCTTGATGGGCGTTCAGAAGGCTCTTGATGAGTTGCTGATTCTGGCGCACAGGCAACATACAGAGTGTGCGTACTGCACTCACTGACGGGGGAGAAAGGTATAAGTACAGCAGTTTAGCATATGTACAGCGCTCTTCTGGGACCATTGAAATATGTCATACACTCGGCTGCTTTGCAGCAGCTCGCCCGTTGAGACCTCGACCAAGCTAATCCGTTAGGCGTTTTGAGGCGAAGTTCTGGGACTGTATCGCAACCTTGAGCTTGACTAAC
>FTCU01000278.1_pt1 | contig 49824 bp, 31 predicted proteins | sample 1639521 | NCBI WGS metagenome assembly FTCU01 (sample SAMEA3914864, study PRJEB12502) | metagenome | biome: forest; material: soil | place: USA | collected 2012-03-12 | depth 0.3 m
AAGAGGGTGTTTTGGATTGCCTACATGCTGGACAAGGATCTGTGCCTTCGATCAGGTCGGCCACCAGCGCAGGATGACGACGACATGAACGTGGAACTTCCCGATGCCGATCCCGTGGACGGCATCGGGAACATCCCGTTGGCGGACGGGAAAGGCAAGATGAACCTGTTCAGGGTAATGTGCGAGCTCGCTATCGTCGAAAGCAAGGTGTATAAAAAGCTCTACTCAACAAAGGCAACCAAGCAATCGGATGGCGAACTCCTGAATACCATTGGCGAGCTCGACAAGGAGTTGGAAGACTGGAAGGATCGCATCCCCATCGATTTCCGACCGGAGCACGAGATCTCGGCCTCCCATACCCCCCTCATCCTTCACATCGTCATGTTGCACTTCAATTACTACAACTGTCTCACCACAATCCACCGCATGTCGATACACCACGGCTACTGGACCAGCCGGCTGTCCGACTATGCTATTCAGGGGCTGAATGCGAGACCCCTGAATCCGCGCATCTTCTCTTCGGCGGCATTGTGCACGTCTGCGGCGAGAGCATCGATATCGCTGCTCAAGTACATTCCGCAGGGAGATTTCTCGTGTGTCTGGTGGGTTGCCCGTGGTCCTTGTTCTAGATGGCTTCTGTTGCTGACTCGTTCGCAGGATGGTCTTGTATTTCCCGGTAACGGCGCTCGTGACCTTGTTTGGGCATATTTTACAGAACCCCCTCGACCCAAGGGCACGCTCCGACACGAAACTTCTGAATGTGGTTGTCAACTTCCTTTCGATGCTCGGCCACGAGGCGGAGACGGGTGGCGTCCACCGCATGCTCGGCGTGTGCTCCGAGTTTGACCGGATCGCCAAGGTCGTGATTGATAAGGCCGAGAAAGATCACGCTTCGCGACGGAAACGGAAGAACCAGGACCAACCGCCACCCAAGCCGGCCGCCAACTCTACCACCACCACAACGGGCGAGTCGCCATCCTTCAACCCGCACCCGGTCCCGCCAAGCTCACGGCCGACCACCTCGAGCTCGGCCACCCCGCAGGCGAGTGGAAGTCACGTTACCGGTAACCAGCGACACCTTTCTCCTCCAGTCAACGACCACAGGTCGCCGCAAAACACGGCCAACTATAGCCCCTTAACAGGGACGATGAGCCAGTCACCATCACCGGGCCTCGCCCCGACCGGCTGGCACAACGATTTCACCCCAGACAGCTCGGACTACAACGCGTATGCGGATATGGCAGCGTTCAGCGCTATGGGCGCGATGAACACGCCGGGGATGGCGCCCGGCGGGCTGGGCAGCCCGCCACTGACTGGCCCAGGGGGAGGCGCCTTGTTCCAGCAGCCCATGTTGCCGCAGGATCTGTTCAGTTTGCCGATGACCCTGGACTGGAACTGGGCCGAGATGAGCGGCGGAGCGTACCCGAGCGTGGAGAATGGGAATTTTGGGAACATGGAGGGCGTGTGTGCGAGCCAAGTGGGGGCTGATGGGCCGGATTCTCAGGGGAGGTGACGTTAGTGAGAGGTGGGACGAGAGGGGGTAATGTGAGAGTTTGTGTGGACGGATGAGGCGTTGATAGGATTCGCTGCCGCCCTTAGACTGGATGACGGGTTGTTTCACGGATTACAGCGGGCGCAGGTGCTGTTTTTCTCTTTCTCCCCCGATTTCTTATTTTTTCCTCTTCGTTTTCCAAAATATTCTTCTGGAGCCAATTTTGGATGGGTTTGTTTTCCGAGACTGGGTTGTTCTGGTATTCTTGGGGAGGGGCTCGGATTCCTCTGCCCCTGCGATGATGCGGCTATTGTTGCTCCCTGCTTCAAAATCTCATCTCTTGAATTCCTGCCATATACCCACCTCCCTGTAGTGTAGTGTATGGTGTAGTTTTTGTCAATACCTACCCTACCGGCTTGACATGTCCATTCCGAGCCGCCGAGTGGGCAGCAGGAGGGCGGTGCAACCCATCGTCCGATGACGTTGAAAGCAGCTGAGAAAGCAGCGAAGCCCGACCGCACGTGACCTTGAACTAGCCGCTTCAGGCCTAGTCAGTATGGTGGGCGTCGCCGGATTTCCCGCCCACAGGCAGATCGATTGGCTCGCTGGACTGCTGCAGGGCCTGGATTTTCTGACGCAAGACGCAGTGGCAAGCTGCACACATCAACAGTTCAACCGACATCGTCCATTTTTGACGACGAGAGAGGCATCGCCAGGGAACGCGGCAGCAGGGCAACGAACTCAGGAAAGGATTGTGTGGCCGACAGCAGGAAAAAGAGAGAGGCAGGGGACGCAGGGAAGAAGGGGAGAGAAGGCCATCAGCCACCATCTGCTGTGGGCGCCGTGGCTCGGAGTCCCGGAGCCGACCCCGTTCGATCGACTTCCGCGCGAGAAGGACCCGCAATCTCGACAGAGTCCAACTACCTATCGATCGACCGACCTTGGCTTCGCGGCCTCACATCACCTAACCACCCACCACCGCGACCATGTTCCGCACCTCGGCACGCCAGCTGGCGCGCTGCTCAAGGCTGTCATTGACACCATTAACGAGACCCGCATTCCGAGTTGCGCGCCTTGCGCAGACCGCGCCCGCCGCCGCACGCCTAGCTCCTAGATTCAACTCAACCAACTCGCCGACACCTGGGGGCAAAAACGAGCCGCCGAGCGAGCCGCCAAAGAACCAGAACGATGCCGCCGATGCGAACCAGACACCGCCCCCCCCAAAACGGCAGCCCCCTCCGGGGTTTGTTTACCTAACCGAGAAGGAAGACAACGAGCTTAGGAGTTTCCTAAACGTTCTCCCGTCCGAGCAACGAACTCAGATGGAGGAGATTTTCAAGGACGTGAAGGAGGTCGGCGTCCCCGAAGAGCTCCGAGACATCCTGCGAGCCAAGATGCACGGCGAGCTCAGCATGAAGGACGCTTTGAAGATCCCGCGGATAGCTTTCAAGATGGCATCGGAACAAGCAGACCACCGCCAGTCCCCGACCTTCACCTCAAACAAGCCTGGCGAGGACGGGAAGTCGGGTTCTAGCACGAGCCAGCCAAGACAGACACAGTCCCAACAGGAACAAGATCAGCAACAAGACCAGCAGTATCAGCAACGGAAAGCGCAAGACAAGTCCAAGCAACAAGAAGAGTCGAAGCAACAAGGCGGCCAGGAGCCACCAAAGCGCTTCGACTCCTCTGACACGCTGACGTGGGTCATCACCGCCGCTCTGCTATACCCCTTTTACTCGATGCTCTTCTCCTCCGAGTCGTCTCGCGAAATCACATGGCAGGAGCTGCGCAAGAACTTTTTGGACAGGGGCCTGGTTGAGAAGCTCGTCGTCTCGGGCGACCGGGTGCGGGTCGAGCTCAACCGCGACGCCGTTCGCAGCATGTATCCTGATTCTCAAGCGGCGAATCCCAACTTCGTCTACTACTTCTCCATCGGCTCCGTCGACGCCTTTGAGAGGAGGCTCGACGAGGCCCAGCAAGAGCTTGGAGTCCCAACCGCGGAGAGGATACCGGTCAGCTACGCCCGCGAGGGCATGGCGACCGGCCTCCTCATGGCGTTTGGGCCGACGGTTCTGCTTGTCGGCCTGCTCTTCTGGGTGTCGCGTAGGGCCGGCGGCGGCGTCGGCGGCGCGAACAGCATGTTTAGCTTCGGGAAGAGCAAGGCCAAGATGTTCAACCACGACTCGGCCGTCAAGGTCAAGTTTTCAGACGTGGCGGGCATGGACGAGGCCAAGACCGAGATTATGGAGTTTGTCAGCTTCCTGAGGACGCCCGAGCGGTTCCAGAGGTTAGGCGCCAAGATTCCCCGTGGTGCTATCCTTTCCGGCCCGCCCGGTACCGGTAAGACGCTGCTTGCCAAGGCGACGGCCGGCGAGTCGCAGGTGCCCTTCTTCAGCGTCAGCGGCTCCGAGTTTGTCGAGATGTTTGTGGGTGTCGGCGCGTCGCGTGTCAGAGATCTCTTTGCCACGGCGCGTAAGAGCGCTCCCTGCATCATCTTCATCGACGAGATCGACGCCATCGGCAAGTCTCGTTCAGACGGCGGCGGTTTCCGCGGCGGCGGCAACGACGAGCGCGAGGCCACGCTGAACCAGATTCTTACGGAGATGGACGGCTTCAACACTTCGGAGCAGGTCGTGGTTCTTGCGGGCACCAACCGACCCGATATTTTGGACAAGGCCTTGATGCGACCCGGCCGCTTCGACAGGCACATCCACATCGACAGGCCGACCATGAAGGGCCGGCAACAGATCTTCAAGGTGCACCTGCAAAAGATTCTGACCAAGGAGGACATCGAATATCTGACGGGCCGTCTTGCTGCTCTGACCCCTGGCTTCGCTGGCGCTGACATTGCCAACGCCGTCAACGAAGCTGCGCTTGTCGGTAAGTTTCTTGACGACTCCCAAGTTTATACCAAGACGTAGGCAGAAGACTAACGATTCTGCAGCTGCCAGGGCGAACGCGGCCAGCGTCGAGATGATCCACTTTGAGCAGGCCATCGAGCGTGTCATTGGTGGCCTCGAGCGCAAGTCCTTGGTCCTCAGCCCCGAGGAGAAGCGGACGGTCGCGTACCACGAGGCCGGGCACGCCATCTGCGGGTGGTTCTTCCGGTGGGCCGACCCGCTGCTCAAGGTGTCCATCATCCCCCGCGGGCAGGGCGCGCTCGGCTACGCGCAGTACCTCCCGTCTGGTGACGCGTACTTGATGAACACCAACCAGCTCATGGATCGCATGGCCATGACGCTGGGCGGGCGCGTGTCCGAGGAAATGCACTTCCCGACGGTGACGACGGGCGCGAGCGACGACTTCAAAAAGGTAACGCGCATGGCCACGACCATGGTGACGCAGTGGGGCATGTCGGAGAAGCTGGGCCCGCTGCACTTTGAGAACGACCAGAATCAGCTGCACAAGCCGTTCGCCGAGTCGACGGCGCAGGCCATCGACGGCGAGGTGCGGCGCATCGTCGACGAGGCGTACCAGCAGTGCAAGGACATGCTGCACGCCAAGAAGAAGGAGATCGCCATCGTCGCCGAGGAGCTGCTGCGCAAGGAGGTGCTGACTCGCGACGACATGGTTCGGCTGCTCGGGCCCCGCGAGTGGCCTGAGAAGGAGGAGTTTGCCAAGTTCTTTGACGGCAAGCGCGACGGTGGTGCGCCGCCGGCGCCGTCCCAGACGGAGAACACCGACTCCCCGACCGAGCCACAGCCTGCGCTGTTTGAGAAGACAGCCGAGAAGTCGACCGAGAAGTCGACCGAGAAGCCGACTGAGGCCGAGAGGTGAGATGACTAGGGGCGATGATGTGAGCGCTGGGAGGAGAACGAGGGGAAAGCGGGCCGGTCTGTCGGAGAGAGACGGAGCGAGCGCCAGAGGGACAGAGGGACACGGTTCTATCTTAAACTACTCAACTCGTACATGTTTGTATCAATAGGGGAATGGCATGGCGCATGCAGCAGGGAAGGGAAAGAAAAGAGCAAGCTGCTAGAAAGACGGGTTTTTTGGCTTCTTGATTTGACTCCCTTCTCTTCAATTGCCCTCGGGGGGCAGCTTGTGTGTAGATAAAGGTAGATTAGTGTCTTGAGGGAGCGCCGTGTACAATATTCTTCATGTTCATCTCAAGTTTCATTTGCATGTATGTAGGAAACGGCCATCAAGACTTATCATTGTCGATGTGTGTAAATAACAGGTGCATTTGCTTCGTTCCTTTACCCCTTGCCCAGCCAAATACTGTTAGTGTCTGTCCACTTGCAGCCCCCTAGCCAAGTCCGACAACCACGCTTCGTTCCTTTGTTTCCGGGCAACGGAAAACCGGCACCTCGATGGCACGGCTCCACGGCGAAGAATGCTTTCAAAAAAAAGCAAAAAAGATGGGGGTTTGTTAGCGCCATGCCGCCATTCCGTCATTTTCTCACCAGCCGGCGCTGTGGGGACCTTTTCCTCCGCCCCTGTCGTTGCTCTTCAACGCGACAGAAGTTGAGCGACGGGATCCATTTCCATGTCCGGATTGATGATAAAAAAAAACCTGGAGTTGCAAGGATTATGTCCCGTCGCTATCTTCTTCTTTTGCAATTGACATAGTGCTGTAGACATCAACGCGACTGTGGCAGCCTTTCTGCTTCGATCAAACCGAAGACTTGCCTGAGCAGATTGACGATGACAGCGCGTTCGATGCGGAGTGTCAGCGTCGTCAAGATTATCTTGTGACGACAATATCGTGCTTAAACCCTCTTTTTCTCTTCATCCCCTTCACGACTCTCATCATTGATTTTCCTCATACCCGCCCTTCCGTCTCCACCACACCGGACTCCTCTCTCCGTCCAGCAATGGCATCCACAGCAGAGAAATCCACCGGCCTCGGGCCCGGAGACGGACTCTCATTGCCCACGACCAATAGCCCCCATCATCATCACCCCGGAACCGGTTCTCGGGTCAAAAGCGGTCTGCGAATTCGCGACTGGGTTCGGTCACCACGCTCCGGGGAGCACCGCCCCCCCGGCCATGACACCGCCTCTGGCTCCGGCCCCGGATCCGAACCCGGGGCTCGCACGGCGCCGGAACGGACCGGGAATCGTCAGGCCCATGACCCCTGGTGGAAAATCCACCTTTTCCGGGGCATGGTGAACGACCTCCGGAAGAGGGCCCCTTATTATCTCAGCGACTGGACCGACGCGTGGAACTATAGAGTTGTCCCCGCGACCGTGTACATGTTCTTTGCCAAGTCAGTTTCGCATCCTTCCTCCTCCTCTTCCTTGGTCAGTTTCGCCCGGGGCTGACGACTCTTTCTTGATTCCTCGTAGCATCCTGCCTGCGCTGGCCTTCTCGCTCGACATGTTCAACAAGACAGGAATGCAGTACGGCGTCAACGAGGTGCTGCTTGCGTCGGTCCTCGGCGCCGTGGTGTTTTCTGTGCTGGCCTGCCAGCCATTGGTGATTGTGGGCGTGACGGGGCCCATCACCGTGTTCAACTAGTATGTATTTCAGCATTCTTTTTTCTCCGTTCTGGTTGTTGAACTAACGTTTGGAAGTACCGTGTACGATATCATGATGCCTACCGGCACCAACTATCTAGCATTCATGTGCTGGATTGGGTTGTAAGTCCGGCACTCACACACCGAACCTGCTGATGGTAGATGAGATGTGATACTGACTGCTCGCCCAGATGGTCTCTTGTCTTTCACTGGATCCTGGCCGTCACTAACTCGTGCAACTGGTTGCGCTACGTGACGCGCTTCCCCTGCGACATCTTTGGCTTCTACGTCGCCTTCATCTACCTGCAAAAAGGCATCCAGATCCTCGAGACTTTGGGTAACGACGAGCCGTTTTATCTTTCCGTGGTCGTGGCTTTGCTCGTCTTTGCCGTCGCCTACATTTGTGGCGAGTTGGGGCAGAGTAGTCTGTTCAGGCATCCCGTGCGCGTCTTCCTCAAAGACTATGGCACGCCCCTGACGGTTGTCTTCTTCACGGGCTTCGTCCACATGGGGAAAATGAAGCAGATTTCGCTCGAGACCCTGCCGACGGGGATAGCGTTCATGCCGACTGTGCCGGACAGGAGCTGGTTCGTTCACTTCTGGGATATCCCGGTGGGCGATATCTTTATCGCCATCCCCTTCGCCCTTCTGTTGACGATTCTCTTTTGGTTCGACCACAATGGTATGCCTTCCCTCTTGCCCTTGTCCTTTCACCACGCCCAAGCTCAACCAGCCTAACCACCCCGCACAGTCTCCTCCCTCATCGCCCAAGGCACCGAATTTCCCCTCAAAAAGCCCGCGGGCTTCCACTGGGACCTCTTCCTCCTCGGCCTAACCACCGGCGTAGCCGGACTCCTCGGTCTGCCCTACCCCAACGGCCTCATCCCGCAAGCCCCCTTCCACACCGAATCCCTCTGTGTCACCGAGGTCGTGCACACCGACCCGAGCGACAGCTCCAGCCCAGACGGCACGAAGCGCTTCTCCTTCCGCGCTGCCTACGTTGTCGAGCAGCGCGTCTCCAACCTCGCCCAGGGCCTGCTGACCCTCGTCGCCATGACGGGCCCTCTGCTTACTGTGCTGCACTTGGTCCCGCAGGGCGTCCTGGCCGGACTGTTCTTCATCATGGGCTTTCAGGCTCTTGAGGCGAACGGAATCACCGCCAAGCTGCTGTTTCTTCTGCGCGACGAGGCGCTGACGCCTGCCGGCCACCCGCTCCGCCGCTGCCGCAGGGCTGCGTGGGTGTTTGTGCTTGTTGAGTTGGTCGGGTTTGGCGCCACGTTTGCCATCACCCAGACGGTGGCTGCCGTGGGGTTTCCTGTGTTTATCTTGCTGTTGATTCCTATCCGTGCCGGGTTGCTGCCCAGGTTTTTATCTCCGGAGGAGTTGGCGGCGCTGGATGAGCCGACTGCCAGCCCGTTTACGATGGAGAGCGTCGGGGGGGCTTTTGGAGGGAAAAGTGGAGGGCACGGCGTCTTTCTGGAGGCACCTGAGGGTGAGTCGGGAGAGGACGCGGATCGGTCGGGGAGGAAGGAGGACGGGACGAGCGGCGGGAGTGTCGAAGGTGTGTTGGGTAGAAGAGTTCCAGAACCGAGTGAGGAGGAGCTGGCGGAGCTTGGAGAGAGCCGGTCGGGCGGCGTGAGGAGGAGACTGAGCATGCTACATCGCGAGGAGAGTGCGTAGAATGTGGGTAAGGAGAGCTGTCGCAAGCATGTCAGTTCTTTCACATAGCGGCTGACTGCCGTCCCTCCCGTCGTCCCTCCCGTCGTCGAACGTGAAGCAGTTCGAAAACCTGGGCGGCCCGCATCGCTCGGTCACGCTTGGTGGTCGCTGTCGAGAGCCTTGATACTCGAAAGATCGTCGCTGGTGAATGGCCGAGGGCTTCTCAATCGTCTTCACCGGCCCCGAGACCTCGCTGGCAAACCATTCCGGGATTGCCGCCGGTGTTGGCGTGCCAGACTTGCAGACGAGCGACCACGGCCTTCGTCGGGGATGAGAAAAAGAAGACTGGGGCCCTGAACTCGCGAGAGAAGCAAAGTAGAAGACGACACCAATCTTCCGATCACTCCCTCTCGGCGAGGTCACACCACTCGAGACAATCTCGGGCTTCATCTAGTCAAATCTCCTCCATCATCTTCCAAGACCCCGACACGAGGCGAGCCGGGCATCACCACAATGCCAACACAAGGTGTTCGAATGATTTCATTAAACACTGTATATACCAACGCCGGCCTAGAAATTCACGCCATCTCATTAAATTCTTTGCAACTGCTGATCGCCATCACTTGACACATCGCCAACCGCTAACCGTGATTATCGTCATTGCCTTGGGCGCGTTGGGCCCAACGGTGGTTATACACAGGGCACCAGGCCGATTACCCGCCCCCCTTAGGCCTCGCCAACCAGAAACATGGACGCCGGCTTAATTTGCACCGGACAATCAAAACGCATTAATGCAAATGGGCTGTTGGACTGTTCTTCATCTACAAAAATCACCATAGATGAACGGGCGCCTCATCACGAGTCCGAGGCGGCTTTTTGGCCTTATTGTGAGCTGATGGGAAGCGTGGTCGAAAGGGCGTCCTTGGAAGGACATAAAGGGGCTTGTTTTCCCTGAGCCAAACCCGGTGGTTGTAGGAGGAAAACTTCATCGCTGCAACCGCAACTGCGACTACCCCCCGCCGTCGCCGCGCCGGACCCCCAGTGGGTGGGGGCTAGGCAAAGTCTGGGAGCCGTGGTAGGTCGCTGGTACATCTGCTCGCGTTGGCAGTCCATCGACCCATCTCCAGCCGAGCGGAATGCAACCCTTCAATGGACGGAGAGGAGCCATGGTCCGGCTGCTCGTCAACGGCACCTAAGGTCTCTTGAACCAGCTCCCGCCCTCGGGTGGCTGAGCTCCTCTCTCTGCACGGTGCCGGCGTCTTATTCCGAGATGATCACCCCGGTCCTAGGAAAAGAAGTCTGGCTCACGGCGCACGACCACCACGCATCACGACTCCGGTTGAGAAACGGAGGCCCGAAAGAAAGAGACTTGAGGAAATCGGCAACCCCGAGCGAAGGGACGGAGTCGAGTGAAGCCCCGTAGTGATGGCATGCTTTCAGGGCGGACCAACGCCTTGTGGGCCTGTCGCCTTTCGAACACCCGAGAAACTGGTCCCTGTTGGTGGCACGAAGACCTTGTGTCCTCCGTGAGGATTAGCACTGGGCCTCTGACTGGCTTCTGGTTGGATCAGCGAGGTCAACGATATGGACGACAGCCGTTGAGCATGTCCAGCAACCTAACGGCCCAGCAGCAGTCTGCGCCGTCGTTGTATGCAGCCATCTGTCGCGATACTCGGGTCAGCACGACGAGGCAGCCGAACGCCATGGACGGCGGCAAACTTGCAACGGCTGAACGGAAGCTTGCCGGTGATGGACGGCGTCGGCTGGGCTGAGCTGAGCCTTCGAGATGCGGAGACCGGTGTTCTCAAGAAGGCAGGTGGCGAGCACCAGCGACGCATCTCATCACTTGCCGCTCGAACTCATCACTCACTAGGGCTGTCAAAACTCACCCCCTTTGATGCATTAGCTCGTGCAGACTGAGATTGCGACACCTCTCCTCTCAAGTCCGGACTAGGACGCTTGTGCATGATGCCGTGATGGATTGAGCCGGTGCAGGCGAGTGGCCTCTGAGGGATGGACTGGACTGGTGGACTTTCACCGGCCGATACCTTCTGCGCCTGTGCCCCGTTCACCCGCCGCCAGGAAGGCTATTCAGCTTCCCCGCCGCCCAGCTTCGGGGTTGGTTTTGGCGTTTGCCGGTTCCTGGCACCCCCTTGGGACGGCAGCCCCTGACACGCACGCCAGTCACGCCAGACCCGAGGCATAGATTGAGTGCGGGCGAGAAGCGGCACCGGGGGTATGGGCGGGCATCAGGGAGCGGGCAGCAGCGCTTCGGACACTCGGTCTTCTCGTGGGCACGGCCAAGAGATGGGGAGCTGTCAGTGTCGGGCTGGTGCCATAGGGTAGGCAGCTCGCGTCCACCCAACAACGACGCAGGTAATTTAGCCGAATGAAGTGTAGATTGATTTTTGAACCACCAGACCACTCAACCAGGTCATGGGTCAAGGGGAAGCGCAGGAGAGCCGGGAACGGGCGGACAATGTGTCGACGAGGGCGCAAAAACGGGGCAGAGGGGGCAATACGAAAGACTTGCCGCAAGCGAGAGTTGGGATGCTCGCATGGCGGTCTGCAGCATCTCGCTGCAGGTTTCCTCTGGGGCTGGTGTTGAACAGCTGAACAGCTGAACAGCGGACAGACAGCGAGCGCCTTGGACTGGCTGACTCGGCTCCAGATGATGACCCCGAGGGGCGGGTCAGGCACCACGACGTCCATCGGTACCGTCCTTTGGTCGTTGTGCGGTGACGTTGCAGACGTAAAGGTTCGGCTGCGACAGAGACAGTTCCACCGAGCCACCCGAGGCGACGCTCTCATGTCACATCACCTCCTCTCCGCGAGTCTCGCGGCTTTTGGACTGGCTCACACGTGATGGGTTGTTTTGTTGGGCCCGACCGGCGAGGGTGACAAGAAACACAAAATAACAAAATAGAATACAAAAGGAGCAAAAGGAGAAAAGAAAATCAGAAAACGCCGAGTCCCCAGCGCGAAAGACCGCCTCATCAGCTTCTCTGGCAACAGAGAGAGGCATGGCATGGTATTTTGTGCGGAATATGTACCGCGTACTCGACGGCCGAGGCTTGCAGTGTGCAGTGGTGGAGTGCATGCGGTGCAGTGCAGTGCAGTGCCGCGGTTGGGAGTTGGGTGAGGTTGGCAAGTGTTCGGTGGGTGGACGAGGCAGCAAGAAGCAATGGACCTCAGGGGATGCCCTGGTGTGTGGTGACTGGCGACCCTTGCCGCCAAGGGCTGCTGTCAACATGGAAGCGTCCGTTCTTACCGCTTCCAGCAGCAGCCAGGCGTCTTATTAACGTTAGCGCGGGGCGCGGACTGCCCTCTCCGGCGCAATGGTCAGTGCGAGGCCGGCAGGCATCGAGGGGGCACCACAGGGGCTTCAAAGGGCCCAGGGCGCTGTGATCGGACCATGCGGGTCCAGATCGTGCCACCCGTGGACCACCACAGAGGACAACCAGGCAGGCGTTGGCACTTGGCAATTGCTTCGTTTGCACTCCATGCACTCCTCTTCAGGCCCCTTGCAACCTGCAAACTGGCCTTCGCACTCGCTGCTTCCGGGCTCGTTACCCTCCCGTCGTTTTCTTCGTCTCCGCTCGTCCATTCCATGCTCCCCTTTCACCAGCACGCCGGAGTTGCAACCAACCCAACCTCAACTCGCTGTGGCAGGCAGCTCGAGGAGCGCGACGAGAGCGACGAGCGACGGCATCCAGGGCCCCTGGCATCCCGCGGGAGTCCGCAGATTCTTCGAGGCGCTGTTGTAACTGGTTCCGCGCAGTGCATGCTGCCGTCTCATCCTCTGCTGCGGTCGTCGTTGTCGTCCCTCCTGGGTTCCTTGAGATGTCTCACTGCGAACAGCAGACAGGACAGAGCTTTGCTGGTGAAACCGGTCTTCATTTTGCTGCCCGGGAAATAAGACGCGAGACTCCCGGACCGCCCTCGATGTTTCTCCGGCAGTCGGACCCGTTCGATCTGCCGTGGTTGGACCCGATGAGCGACGCGGCGAGCACAAGGCCGCCCCGCAGTTCTGCAGCCCCCCCCACCTCCAGATCGCCGCGTGCGGACTGTAAAGTGCGAAGCCTATTCGGGCAGCGCCCTTGTCTTGCCGTGCTCGCTTGAGGTTTCGATGCGAGACATGCTGCAGGGCGAGCCATTTCGCCGAAGCCTATAACGTTGTTGTACACAGGAGACCTCGGCCTCGCCATTTCCTCCAAGTCATGGAAACAATCTGGCCCACGACTTTCGCCTTGCCACCGTAGCAGGGCCGTATCGTGCTGTCCATGTGCAGGTTTCCATGCAGTCGTTGGAAGGGCTCCTGCTTTTGCATGGGGCAACACCTCCGTTCGCCGCACGAGACACAGGCAAGGTCACAGCCTTCTGTCTCGTTCCCATCAAGCGTATCCCTTCGTCGTGGAGAGAAGAGCAGGCGGCCAAGTCAATCGACGGGCCGCCAAGTCTGCCACCGCCAGGATCTGATCCGGTTCCCTTCCGACCATGCAGACATTTGTCAGATCGACTGGCAAGACGTGCCACCGCAGCCTGCATCATGCAGCTTGGCTCGCTGGTCAAACGCACCGGTGTTGCCGGCTGGCATGGAACCAAGAAGCTGCGATGTGGCTGGGACTCTTCTCCTGGGAGACGGCGGATGAACGGCTTTGTCTCCTACAGGCTCGCTCTTGCACATGTCAACCCTTACCGTATGCTTGGGCACCGGTAACGCGACCGCGGAGATATCCGGTCCTTGCGCTCGGAACCTCACAACGGACGTTGCTCTGCCGTTTCGTGGTATGTCCTGGTCCCCCCTCCGATCGATGCTGTGCCCGGGAGGGGAGGTGGTGCTGCCCTTTCCGAGGGGTAGTTCCACGACGTACACAGTGCACGCCAATCCTGTCGCTTGTCCCGCCCCGCGATCTGCAGCTTGCCACGTTCAAGACAGGCAAACATGAACCGATTCGGTGGGCTTTCCCCAGCAAGGCCGACGCCTTGCAGATGATTCTCATCACTTGCAGACCGACCTGTGGGGTGGACGAGACGCAAACACACGTGGCAAGTGCTCGCGCTAGAGGCATTGCGGTGTCTCAGATGGCCATCATGTACTCGGGATGCTGGGATGTCCGATTCCGATTCTCCTGTTCAGAAGCCTGGCCTAAGCCGGCCGAAGGAGAATCCCACGCAGCAGGTCGGAGCGGTTTCGAACCAACACCCCATGACCACACAAGGGTTGAATGCAGAATAGTCCGGGGCGGGCAAGATGAGCCGGCACTTGCATGAACCCCTTGGACGCCAGCAAGCCTCCCCGCGTTCCGGCTCTTGGCCCAGGTCCTGACCCTCGCCCTTGGGGTGTCAACCAGGGGGGCCGCCGCAGGCTGATGGGCAACAGGCTGTATTGACGTAGCAGCACCACACGCTACCCAGCTCCGGTTGCATCACTAAGGCAGGGTGGTCGGCCCTGGCGTTTTGTTTCTTCAGAGATCTTCCAATCAGAGGCTCCAGGGACGTTCCATTCCGCAGTTAATGACGGAGACACGTTTTTTAATATGTCTTATTTTCCGATCCAAGCCTTTCCCCAGACGGCGCCAATGGGAGCGGGGAGCCAGCCGATCGTTTCCCCGCGGTTTCAAGGAAAGTAGACGATACTACAGCGGCCGGTTCCTGGGCGACAAAGAATGGAGAGGGCATGACGTCCAGCCACAGTTTGCGAACGGGACGGCTGGCCGGCTGCAACGACGGCCGATGTGGTTGGTGGTTGATGGCTGGTTGCACAACGACTTGCCTAACAGGGAAACCTTCGAGATGCTCCGTCGAAGGCCTCACCCATGCGCCCACCCTCGGCACCAGGCACGACGTCCGTGCCAACTGTGGCCCCGTTAAGGTTTGGGGCGGGGTGTCGATCTGCGGCCCTTGCCCTAGCGTTAGCGCACCGGCAAGGGGGGGGGGCGTGACGGGGTCTCCTCCCCCCCCCCGGCTTGGCTGTGGTGGTTAGGTACCCAGGTGTTATGGGGGCGCTAGTTACTCCGTGCCTGAGGGGTTTACTGCATTTCATGGTTCCTACGAGGCAGGTCAGTGAATCTTCCGAGTGGCTTGGGGCACGCCCTGGCTTGCAGTTTGCATCCCTTGGTCATGTTCGAAGGGCGCGGGACGGTAGAGGAGACGTTGACCGAAATGAGGCCGTCGCCAGCACCAGCCAACCAGGACCGGTACCAAATGATGCTGCCCTGGCAGCAGGTTCCGGGAACGGCGGGCAGCCACAGAGAAATGGCGACGCCGCATGACACTTATTTCAACAAGCCCGAATATTCCACCGAAGCCGTCGAAGCCGGCCGGGCTCGGGTCCGCCGAGATGCGCGACAGCCAGGAGACGGCGACAACTTAATCGCATCTAGCGTTCCCTTGGGTACATACCATAGTTAGTACGTGCGTCCGCAGTACGGCAGGTGGCAGAGGAAAGAAAGCAACGCAGCCCAGGCTCCGTTTCCCAGACGATTCGAACCAGGGTTGGGGCCCGGTCAAGGTGCCATGTACCTGTCTGTTCTCCATTTTATGCACGGCAATTAAATGCCCGCAGCAAATGGGAGACGTCGTTCGGCGGCTGCATGGTATTCTGCATGCCAGTGTGGAGAAGGCCGCCATGCAATGTGAGTGTCATCCCATCTCGCGTCTCTCATCACGTCTCCCCCTCGCATCCTACCTGCCTGACTGGTTGAGGCAACGCAACGCTGAGTCAAGCTCGGCAGATTCTGTCAACAACTGCCCTCCCGGTCTGCTATGGTACGTTATGGCGGGTGTGTTTTATTGCTGCCGGATCTGGGCCCTTTCCAAGCGGCTGCAACCTACCTTGGTGGTTGACCTTGCAGGCACGGCAGTTTTCTTCTTAGCCAGGTTGAATATTCTCTGGAACTGCACAGTACGTAGTTAACGAAGAGTGTCTTTGAGCTTGGGAGGGCCCGGAATCGAATGCAAGGTACCCGGGCAGCCGTGGTTCGACTCGTTCTGGGCACGTCTGCTCGGTCGAGGTGACCAGGTAAGGGAAGTTCGGTCCAGCAAAGCCGCACGCACATCATCTTTGGAAAGCTTTGGGAAAGGGGCCAAGAAAACACGAATTCAGCCAGTCGTGAACGCCCATGGCCTGTTGTTCGTCTATCTTATGTACAAGGCAAAGGGAGTAGACAGAGAGGAGACGAAGCCAAGATGGTTGCCCCCTATTGCTCTCAGACGACAGTAACGAACACACACCCACACTCCCAGAACCAGACCACCCCAAAGCCACCCAATGCAAACTCCCCGCCAACAACCTGCCCCCGCCATTGAAATTTGATTTGTTTTCGGTTTCCTTGACACCTCCCTGGCCCATCCACCCAAATAAAAAAAAAATATCTCCTCCACCCTTTTGCCGGTCGTAGAAACGTAGAAGTATGGTTATAACCATCGCAACACCCCTCCTTTAAAGCCAAAACTGAGCTTCCCCGTCGACAAGGACCAGTGATATCGCGCATGCCGGCCGTGGGAACAAAGGAAACGAAACAAATAGCCGAAAGCTGAGGTAGCATCCGATCCGAGATCCCTGCTCCGTGTCTCGAAACGGGAAAAGGCCTCGCAAGAGTGACCCATCCCGGAGTTGCCATCAATCTTCTGATGCGGCACCAAAAGTGGTAGTGAATAAGGTGCTATTGGGTGGGTTATCGAACCGATAGTTAAGGAAGAAAACAAGCCGATCGATTGAAGTAAATATGGCAAGGAAGCAAATCGGGTATTGATGTCGGCCCCCGAGGACAAGAATTGAAGATCGCACTGAGAAGATGCAGAAACGGGTTTGCCGTGCTCAATTGGAATATCGCCAGCCATCCCGATGTATCTTTCTGGGCCGGGCTCGATTCGAAAAAGCTGTGTGTATTGCACGACCTATGCCGTGCTGCCATAGGGGCCGGCCCCTGCCGTCGTAGCAGACGCCGGGCTGGTGAAGCTTCGCTTCCGCTTCATACCCAGCGGGTCCGAGTACTCGTCGCTGCGATCCCCCGAGGACTGGCTCTGCCCCAACCCGAGTGGGCCACCCCCAAAGGAATCCCTCATGGGCGTTCTGGCGCTCGAGTTCGACATGCTGGCCTGGAAGGCTTGCGAAAAGTCGTTGGGCGGCGCGATCGGCGCGCTCATCTGGGGCATCGAGTAATCGGTCGTCGACGTTCGGTATCCAGACGTCCTGGGCAGGGAAAAGTCGACGGGCGCCGTGAGGGGCGCCGACGGGAAGCTTCCCGTGTAGCTGGATGAGACGCCGCCGAGCTGCGACGACGATGCGGTTCTCTGAACTGGGGAGTGTCCGGATGTTTGCAAGCTGCCAGGTCCGATGGCTGACCTAAACTGTGTTCGGAGATCCAGGCCGAGGGGTAGGGAGGCGGATGCGGCCCTCAGACGCGAGTTCCGCTGCTGGCTCGCCTGGATGCTAGATGACTGGAAGCTTGAATAATGAGTTGGTGATTGGACAGTGGAGCCTTCAAGTTACGGTCAGCCTGCTGTGCCCTCCATTCTCACCCTCCTTTTAAGGGAACCATGAAGACGTACCGGAATAGTGGCTTGAGTCGTATGGCCCCAAGCCGCCCGCGGAACCCGCGCTCACTTGATCTTGTGGATAGAGACCATGCTGTCGGCTTCCGATCTGAGATGGCGGGTTCCCACCGTGATAGGTGGTGTAGTCAATCGCATCGCCCTTCCACGACATGCTCGAGCGTAGAGGCGATTGAAGAGTATCCGAGCGCGACCTAGTCATGGTATCGCGGAGCTGGAGGGGCTGTAATGGTCGAATTTGTTGCCGAGAGTGGTGGCTATGCATCTGCATCCCCGTATCGAGACTTGTCTGCCGCGCGAATGGGTTCGATGTCCGCGGCCCAGCGCTCATGGAGCCGGAGAGATGGCCTGGGTAGCCATACCGGTCGGTCGAGGTTGGCGAGATGGGTGAGAGAATGTCTGGTGTACTGAGCCCTGCGGAGGGGTTGAAACCGATGCTCCCAAATGCCGGGCTGAGGCCGGTTGGCGAGAGATGATCATCTCCATCGTGGCGCCGGACATCCACCATCAGCGGCCGCATCATGTGGTCCGCGTATGGAGAACCGCCGAGATCTACCGGGGATGTGAGGGGTGTTCCCAGGCCGTGAACCGCGCCATACGGGGAATGGAGTGCGCTTAGGCTGTCGAAGTCCTCCGGAACGGCCCTCATCTTCATCATTCGTTCGCGATCGTCCGCCGTCAGGCGCTTGATTTTGGCACGGCTAGCGATCAGTCAGTACACCACATCCCTCCCACGCCCGCAACAAGGCAACAACTCTCCCAGTCGAGGAGACGTACCGGTTTTGAAACCACACCTGCACTTGGCGTGGGCTGAGCCCAGGAATCTCTCGCGAGAGCCGCTCGCGGTGTGCGGCGTCAGGATGCGGTTGCTTTGCAAATTCGCTCATCAGGAACCGCGTTTGCTGGTGTGTGAGCCTTGAAAGGGATTAGCTGCTGCTTGTCAACCCTCGAGTGACTGTCCAGAAGTCATGTACCTGAAGCGCTTCATCTTCCGCCGCTGCGCGGTCCTCTCGGCCGCCGTTTGAGGCTGGGTTTGTGCTTCTCCATCCCCTTCACCCTCAATCATCTCCTCGTCCTCGATTACCTCTTCGTCCTCCTCTTTGATGGCAGCTTGTCCCTCATTTCCGGAGTGGCTCGGGTTCGTCTCGGAGCCTTGTCCCGCCGATGAGACTGAGCTCAGGGGATTCGAGCCAAGGGACATGCCGGGGGTCTCGGTCGAAGTCGACGACTTTTCATGCGCCAACTCGGCCTTTGGCGGATACTGGTCTCCCTGGGCTTCGGCCTGCTCCGGAATCGGTGACGGCTGTTTTGGTTGCCGCAGACCGAGGGGATCCAGGCGATGGCCCAGCGGAGAGTTCTCTGGCTTCGGCACCTCAAGTGGTGCAGCCACACTCCGCGGCTGTGCCTGCGATCCCGAGTTTTCTGTCGAGCTCGTCACATGCTCGTATGGCTGCGAGAAGATGGTATTGTCGCTCGGCGGCAGAAACGAGTACTGCCCCTGCCAGTCGGACTGCGTCACCGTGTCGAAGTTGGTCGACATGCGTAACTTCTCGGCAGACTTGCGAAAGGCGGTATCGAACTTGTTTATGGACCAAGGGCTCTGCTCCGTAGCGGTGTGTCTGGTAACAAGCATTTGGAATCGGTTGTCGGTCGTCGACGTAGATAAAGGCGTCTCTGATGGATGTGAGGGGGTAGCAATCACCCCAGTTGCGCAAGCTGATACCCGCGAATCTGACTGAAGGCCTGATGGCGAAGCGACGGCAGGAGTGAACGAGTGTCGGTGCTGGTGTACGAGGGATCAAGAGCCACAGATGCACATGGCCAGAGGCAGCACCAGGTAGGCGGGCCTGCTACCTCCGAGTGACAAGTCTGGTTCGTGGTGATCTCTGCTCAGCAGATCCTCGCAGCTTCGGAGCAAGGTAAACACAGAGGCGCTGGGGGGTGAGGGAGTTCTCGATGAAAATCGTCCGCCACCGCCGAAATCCAGGGCCGCTCCGAAGATCAAACTTGAAAGCTGTGACCAGGGGAGGAACGAGGCGTCGGGCTCTGAGCGAATTCCTCGGGATGATGTGTGGGTGCGTCGTACCAGAAGACAGGTTCCCACCAGTCAAAACGAAGATCAGACAAAGCCGCCGTGGGTGCTAGATGGGTAGGGTTCGCTGCTCAGTCCAGTGATCTACGAACGATCTTGAGCCAGATCCCGATCAACCGTGGTCGTCCGTGGGGTGGGATGATGGTGGGAAGAGTCTCGTAAATCGACAGAGAAGGGAAAGCCAGCTCTGGCCTGAGGGTACCGGAGACAGGAAGATATCTTGTATGAAATCTGGGGGGTGTCAACCGATGCGCGGCGGGGTCGTTCGGCTGGTGGATATCCTCGAGAAAGGATTAGACCCGGGAGTTAAGGTGCTCGTGAGGGCTGCCCTTGGTGGTATTAAGGCCCGTCCCCCTGGTCCCCTGTTCTTAACAAAGGATAGAGGTGGGCTTAATACCGGTGGAGAACCCAGCCCACAGCGGAGGAGCGCCGAGGCCGCATCCAAAAAGCAAGACGGGGTATGCACGGGCAACCGCGACAATGGATGGGACTGGCGGGGGTTTGGTCAGGGTACCTGGTACCTGACAGAGGACGTCTGTTATAACAGCGGCTCGTCCAGGATGGCGTTCAAGAAGGGGGGGGGGGGGATGCCTCGATAGACAAAAGCCGCAAGCTGTGGGCTCCGCTATAGTAATATCGGGTTCTAGCAGACGGACTGGCTGAGCCACACCACCCTTCCTCTGTGGTCGAGAGTCGAGGCGAACAACAGGGCTATAGTGAGAGACCTCTGAACCGCACAAGATCTCGGCTGAATGGCTAATGCCGCCCCAGGGCAACAACGGAACCAACTGAAGGCACTGCTGCCATGCAAAGAAGGAAGCCGAGCAAAACGGACGGAGAAACGCTCACGCCAAGGCCAACGTCTCGTCACCAAACGAGGGCAAGTGGCTGAAAGAGGAAGAAGAGGCAGAGGGGATGAGTACACAGCAGTCATCGCTGGAACTCGGACATGGGGCTGCGAGGATGTACTGCGTATGCATGAAGTCAAGGCAGTACCAGAGATAGGCGGGTACTTGTTGGGCCAATGGCGCCAACGCAAACATCCGATACCCAAGCCAAACAGGCGAGACAGCGTCGTTCAAGCACGAGGTCGTGAGCAGGCATCTGCGGAGGCCCTCGCGGGAGCATTCCGACACCTCTCGAGTGGGAGACACTCATCCGGTCCTCCTTCCAAGCAAGCCAAACGCAGATGCAAGCTCCTCGAGTGAAGAGTTACAGAAAACCTCAGCAAGGGAGCAAAAAGCGCCCACAGAGGTGCAGAGAAGGTGGCATGGCATCTCGGCTGGGCATTTGCTAGCAACTGATTGGCTCTGGCTGCACATTAGCTCTGCATCGACTCCACGGAAAACCGTTGTTGAGCTTCCAGCTGGCCTAACCAATCGCGGACGCTGATCGTTCAGGCAGGGGGGGAGAGGAAGGGGGGGGTGGCGCTGGCAGCAACAAGTGAAGACGGCCCAGAGGGAGGTGTGGATGCAGATCGGATCACGAAGCGACAGGGCACTGACAGGTACGCTGACAGTGCCGGATGCCCCCAACAAGGCCAACTGCTAAGATCGGGGCAGCGGTTCCTCGAAACGGCAGCTTTGGCTGGGGGATGGTGGTGTTCAAGGTGGAGAGGGTCAGCTTGGCCGCTCGACGCTTGGCCGAGTTGGATGGAAGTGGACAGGGGACGATGGAAGATCGCTGATGAGCAGATCTTTTCTCCCCTTGCCGGCATCTGAACCAAGCAAGTGGCTCGAGGGTTGAGCTGGTCGTGGCAACGTTGTGTAGCAGCGATGGTGACGGTGGAATGCAGCCGTGCCCTGTGCCGATTAGGAAGGAGGATAACCCGGCTTAGATGTACTCAGCTCCGAGCGGTAGCGTTCAATGCCTGAGGATTTAGCCTGGTAGAGGCAGCCCTGCATCGACCGATTTTGCGCACTGTTTATGTCCCATGAGCTGAACGCACAGGAGACGACGAGTGGACGTCCTTGCAGACGACGTCTAGGCCAAAGCCTGTCTCTGCCCTTGGGCGAGGTCGGGCTAAAACGGCAGCGCGGCAAGCGCTGGAGGGAAGGGAAGAGAAAAGGGGGGGGGGTGGAGACCGCGCGCCTCGCATCCGCCTGCCTGCCACCGACCCAAGAGCAGCCTTGTTGATGGGTCGCAGCAGAGGTGGGTGGTCGGCTTTGACACTGGCGCGGCATTTCATCAGGCTGCACCGTCGCACCAGTCCCTGTCTGTCTTGCCCACCGAAACCAATGCCGACGCGACAAGGGAGGGAGCCAGGCGTCTGGAGTCTGGGGAAGCCGCAGCCATGACATCCATCTCATCTGAAAACAGGGCCCAAATGGCCAGTCGGAGAGGTGGGAAGCAGCGCCGAACAAGCGGCAGGCTGATATGGGGTGCTACCACCCAGGCACTCAGACAGCAGAGACGGGTTTCGGTGGGGTTTGGTGTGACTGTCTGGTGGGAGATACAGGAGGGCTGTGGTAAGCGGGCCTGAAGCAAGGTGTTGTGCATCCAAAAAGGTCGCATTGAAGTGGGCAGCGCAGCGAGAGCGCGAGACGTGTGTCGCGACAGGGCCGGACCGACCGGGGTGTCCGGGTGGCTGCCAACGGTGGAAGCTTCCAAGGTTCTTTCGCCGTGGCGCGCCTTGGTGTGGGCTTATTCATGACAGCGGTTGGCTGCGCAGCTGCAGCGCGCAGCCGAGAACGAGATCGGAGACCGTGCGTCGTTTGAGCCCATCACGGCTCTGTCGAGCAGGGGTGGCGCCCGCCGTTTCATCAGGGGTACTGTGGTGGTCTGCGAGGGGCTGACCACGGGCTGCGGCAACGGGCTGGCGACGCAGGCGTCCTGTCCTAGACGGATCGAACAACCACACACCACACGGCCGGAGACGGCAGCAAGATGTCAGGAGTGACAAGTGGAGCAGCGAGCTGTTTGTGTGAGATCTCGTGCAGACGGGCATCCTTCTAGGCGCCTTCCACGGGAGCGCACAGAACTCGGGAGCCCTGGCCACGGATGTTCCGATGATCCGTTGCTGCATCAGATTGCCAGGCGACGCAGCCGGCTGCGTTGTTCTCGCTTGCTTCCTTGGGACTGCGCTCCGCCCAGCCATGTGGGTTTGTGGTACCGTCTGTCCAGTTCACTCCCGATTCCCGCAGTCGAGTGGCTTGAGCGGCGTGGCCATTGCGTGTTCAGGCTCGGCTGTTGGCAGCCCGATCCGGTAGGAGGGTGTTGAGGCAGCGAGAGCAGTCCGGTGACCAGTCGGCATTGTTCGGGTGATGGGATGACTGAGCAGCTCCGACATGCAGTTATGTATTCTGTATGTCCTATGTAAAGAGGAGAGCCGCAGACCTGGCTGCTGAGTGTCAGGGTCGGCACACCAAGACCAACCCGAACGGCGGTTTAGACTGTCAGGACCAACGGCCGACTGGCGGGATGTAAACGTGAGCATCCACGTTCTGGCGAGCATGGCGCCATGCCGTGCAACAGTGGCTTTGACGACAGACGGGGAAACCCAACCCGACGTCGACAGTATCTTGCTTGACATTCCAGGGATCTGGCTCGCCAGCAGACGGGGGCGCACAGTCGTGGAACGGACATGCTGATTGTTTCTGTCGGTATTATGTACTTGAAGGGGGGTTTGATGCACCTATTTGTCAGTCCCGTCCTCCTTCGCTCCTGTGTCCCTACCAAGCAGCGGAGGGTTGCTGGCGGGAGTTGAAGGGCTGGCTGCGCCACGAGAATTTGAGTTTCGACCCTGGCTGCTGCAGGGCTCCCGGGCGGGTCGTGGGGAAAGTGGGTGCGAGCTGCACTGTGAGTGGCCTGAGGGGTCACGCGAGAGTCGCTCCGAAGCCCATATCCCCATGGTTGGCACGTTGGGTAGCTTGTTTGAGGTTTGAATTTCTGGAGACGAGTGAAGTGTCTGATGACGAATGGAGCATGTCCGGACTGTGCCTGACGGAGTGGTGTTGGTGGCCCAAACGGTCCGGGGTTGGCCCGCAGTTGGACCGCGACGGACTCGGGGCCGACCGCAGATGGACAATGGAATTTCAACTTGGAAGCTGGAATCCAATCGAGCCCGGAAGTTCCAGGTTGCGGCATGATGCAGCTGGTGCAGCCTAGAAGCGCAGGTGGTTGCCTTACCCTTCCTGGCCTTGCCCTTTCCTGGCCTCACATGCGCTGCTGCCTCTTGCAGGCTTCAATTCGATTTCTTTTCCATCTTCCGTCTCGGTTCCGCGCGAGAACGTAAGGTACCTGTAATGAATTACTCTGTGCCTTAGGCTTGTTCGGAATATTCTTGCGACTGCCAGTTTCAAGACAGCCATTCTGAAGCACTAGCCTCCTCTTGCAACCCATCTCGGCGGCAGACAGCTGGGCCCAATTTGTGTAGGGTTGGGACGCCATGCCATGCTCCGGCGTGCGTGTGTTCGTACATACATACAAACGATGCTCTGGCGTTTGTGGGAGCCTGAGATAGGCGCACGCCGGTGATGTGCCTAGTGACATGCGTCACTGGGTGCGGCTAACCGCCAGATTAAGGATCACAGGGTCCCGGGGCTTGCGGGCAACGACCGGCACTGTGCCACGACCCACACGAGCCGTTGGCGGGTTTTTGTTGAAGCCGCGACATCGACAGAATCTTCCGTGCCGCGGAGCTCGGCCTGATTCCACTACGCAGCAAGCAAAGCAGCGAGCAAAGCAACGAGCAAGGCGACAGCCGCCATCCAGCTGCCGACGTGAGCGTCTTTCGAGGCCGGTCGGCCAACTGTCCTGCACGGTACGTCACGGACGGTAGGCGTGCACTTTCCTTCCGGCTGGGGCTGCCCGCCCTGGCTTCAGAGTCGGCGAAACCCACGGCGAGTTGTGCGGATCGGCTTCACGCGAGGTTCTGCCTTCTGGAAGGATACACATCGGGCATAGCGCAACGGGAAGGCGGATGGCTGGCAGCCGGCACGCCGCGATCCCCCCTGTAAAACAGCCACCGCGATCTGACCCTGTGCTGGCAAGGCGCCCTTGTGCTCTTCCCAAAGCCGCCCCGGTCGCTGAAGATCATGGCTGCAGGGCCCGGAGCCCGGAAGCTCAGGATGCGAGTTCCGTTTCACGCCTCAAGCACGCCCAACTCTTTCGCCCGACTCTCCCCAAACTCGTCCGGGTTGCTGGCTTCTCGGCGGAGCGCGGTGTTTGAGAAAAGCGCAGGAATCCATGTCCGCCGTGGGGATTCGGAACTCGACCCCCGATGCTCGACGACGGTGCGCGTGCCTACCACATCCGCTTACCGACCATGCTTCTTCACCTACCTAACTGACTGAGCCTCTGTGGAGTTCATCGGCTCGGTCAACATGGCTGACGGTACCTCTCAGGGCCGGGTTCTGGTTTGGCAGACCCGGTGAGGTAGGTGCCTTGCAGCTGCAGCAAACCTCGGCTTTGGCGCGCGACGATGCAAATGCAATGAGACCCACGAGCTCCTGGGCTTCACCAGCCTCGCCCGGCAATCGTTGCCTCCAAATCACGAGCTGCTTACCCCGGGCAGTTTGGGTTTGAGCCTCGCTCTGTTCGGTTGGGCGAGACTACTCACCGACAACACGAGCACGCAAGCTTGACTGTTTCTAGCCCACGCACGGCGTACTGCTTCGGCGCGTGGGGGGACATGTTTACGATTTCCCGACGCCCTCGCTAGCCTGGGCCGGCTTGAGGTCTCGGAAGAGACGGGGCCGAGGTGTTTCCACAGGACGTGCCGTCTTGTCGGTCCCGAAGGTCACCACCAAGAACGATCGCGACGCACGTGCCTCGCCGAGGCTCGTGAACTCGGTTGTTTGCTTGCGGCAGTCAACTGCTCATCAGTGCAACGTCGAAGAAGTCTCCATTGGGGGCTCTGGGAAGGCTGGCCGCGACACAAGGCTGTCTGAGTGTGCGCACCCACTCGTGGCGCTTCGAGTCGAGCAACGACCGCAGTCGCCAACAGGCTCTGGTCCTCGCGATTCCCTGCCCTGGAGATCAACTCCTTGCTTCATCAGACATTTCCGCCGCGGCTTTCCGCAGTGCAGAGACTGGTCACCGCAATGCATGACGGGACAGACTTCAGGCACGGGCAAATCAGGCCAGCCATTGTCTTCGCGGCTGAAGACGTTGTTTCTTCGTGCGAGACCCGCCCCCGCTGGCAAAGCAGCCCTACCGATTCTTCGCGGCGCCCCCGAGTGTTGTGTGGATGAAACCAGAGCATCGGTTACATGCTCTGGTTGCGCAAATACGAGCGTCGCACCACCACGCTTGTTCCGGGCTGCGGATGCCCACAGAGGTGTAATGGGTGGAATGGACCCAGGAGTTCCAGTCATGGCATCCCTCTCCCCCTTCCCCGACGATGCACTCAGCCGTCTGATTCTCCAATCAGCTGGAACTCTCACCGCGGCCTTTCGGCCCAAAGATGAGGCACAGGGGTGGCCTTGGATTATGTTCTCATCAACGCGACTGCAGCCTGCCTGCGGGATGTGGAGGAGACGCAGAGCTACATCTCCAAAGGGCCTTTCCCCCCGGAACTCCCAGTCTCTGGACTGCTGGCTCCCAGCTCCCCATCCGCAAGCGCGGTGCGAAGCTTTTGTTTCCGTACCCAGTTTGCCTGTTCCTGTTGCGAGGGGTGAATATGGATCTTCCCACTGTTTGCCACCACCTTTTCCCGCATTTTTCCCCTGTCAAGAGTCATGCGAGCGACTCGGTCCGCGAGGCAGGCTCGCCGTTCAGTGTCAAACAAACGAAGGGCTATTATAACAAACCATATCCACGAAGGTCCGTTATCAATACGGTGACCACGAGCCTCCTCCTGCTGTCCCGCTGTGGCCAAAATCTCCATCGGATTGACGTTGTTGCTGTGGGGTGGGGGGGTCACCGGTCACGTCTTGGATACGGCGGCATTCTCCGCGCCCGGGGACCAACCATATCACATCGCACAGCGGGCTCAAATGTACAACATCGCGCAGACGCGGCTGGCGGCGTGCAGAGCTCGCGGCGCCGCCGACGGAACCGCTTGCCTGGCTTCATGGCTTCCCTCTTGGGCCCTTGTGCCGTCTCCTGTCAACGGAGGTTGGTGACAGATGGGGCCGAAGCCACACGGTTAATCCCAAATGGCATCGGTGACTCTCAGGGCCCCGTGGCTGTACTCTCTTCTCACTAGATGCATCGTCTCACCTTGTTGCATAGACTCTTGCTTCAGTTCCAATCACGAGGTCGGCCCCCGCCCCCCGGCGCACCCTAGGCATCACATTAATATCGGCCCGTGTCGACTGCATGGCGAGGAGCTCGGGTTTGGCGGCTGCAGAAGTCGATTCGCCAACTCTGGAACCACGGAGGCCGGAAATTCGTACTGTACACGCGGGCTCCTGGCACCTATGAATGCAAGCAGTTCGTCTGGCTGGAGACAGTGCGCGGCCCAGGCTTCGCCGTGAACACCCCTTGCGGTGTAACGCTCGACAGAGACGGGTGCACTGCTCCGCGCTCTTCATGGCGTTCGACCTTCCCTTCGCGGTATGGTGGGTTTGGGTCGCAGACCTGCGTCCCGCCGCCCGCCGAAGAGAGACATGCTATGTGTTGTGATATGGACTCCACGCATGCCACGATCCAGCAAGCACTCCAGTACCAAGACCGGCATCATATCCTTGGCGGAGAGACTGCTGGTCCAGTTTGGCCCGGGCCGTGGCTCCATCGACGCGCGCGATCGAAACTGCGCGACCTAAAGTGCAGCAGAATCTGCGGATCATGCTCAGACTGAAGGCGTCTTGCAGTATCGAATCTGCACGAGCAAGGAAACTGGCTACGACTACGGCACTTTGGTATGACCTCAGTCAGGCCATCTACGCGTGCCGGCACACCTGCTTGTCTGTCTGGCCACCCCTTGTATCTCGAGGCGGCTCTCCATCGGCCCATTGCCCCTTTCGCAAGGTGACTCCCTGGGACTTTGAAGCCGCACATCGTTCACCGCTGAGCTGTGCTGCGCTAGACAACGTCGTTCGGATCAAGTCTCGACGATTGTGGTTGATGCATGGCTGTGAGGACGGAAGCTCCCACAATGTCCTGTGCCAGGCATTGCACTGGAGGCGGTGAAGAAGATGCACCCACGCCCTATGGCATGCATCAAGACTGAAGTCTAAGCGGAGTGCCTGTCTCGCTCACGGTTCTACAGCACCCCATCCCTCCGAGTCACATCTTTGCTGCCAGACACGCATGGCAGGCACAGGCCGCACCCTCGCTGTCCTGCCTAGGCCTGCGCTATCTCTGGCCCTTCCATCCGTGAGAGGCATCAGTGATTCGAACCGCCTTCGCTGCCGTTGGCTATGAGAACCTCTATTCTTAGGGATCTGCGGCATCCGGTCATGCCGCCACACTGCTTTGGAACATGCCGACGGATAAATGGCGGGACAGAAGCTCTTGTTTTTTTACAAACCCCATCATGGTCTTGGGGTTTGTTGCAGCGTCTGGATCCTGCTGGCCGGTATTCTACGGCTTGTGTGAGGTCACTCGTCGCGCCCACTCGTCAAGCTCGTTTCTTTCAACACCCACACCCCCCCGCGCTCTGCCGTCCGAATATCGTTCCGCCGTCGGCCCCAGCAAACCAGGATCCAGGCCCCAGTGCCCGGTCCTGCTGGCAGAACGAGGAGAGCCGTGTGAAGCCGGCGAATGGGAGCACGATGGGTCGCGAGCGAGAACGTGCCGCCCCGCGTCTTCCTCGCATGGCATTGATCTCCACGCAGGAACGGAGTGCGTCTTTCGCCGCTTTGGGGAGGATGTGATGAGGCACGTTGCTGCTGCTGCAGAGCGGGCTGGTCTGTGGCTTGACCCCCCGCTTCCCTCGCCCGGCGCGTGCATTTTTCCCTGTCAGCTGATGGTGATGGGTGACCCGTGATGCTTGGGCGACCTCCCGATTTAGGAAACGAGCTCCTCCTTCCGCATGCGCGTTATCTAGGCCGCGGGTCTATATCCGAGCCGTCACGGCCTGTCAGGAGCGCGGACAGGTTCGTTGGGTTTGGAGCCGTTGTACCGGAAACCTGCGTTCACGTCTCCCCCTGGCCCGGAGACTCATATACCCCTATATCAAGGTCTAGCTCCTTCACCTCTTCCAAGCAACGACTCGCGACTGACACGTTACACAGCTCCTTGGTCCCTGGGGCTGGAATGAGCTCGAGCGTGTGGTATACCTCGCTGAGAGATCCCGCGCCGTCCCCCAGACTCTGCGCCTGCGGCCCACGACCCGTCAGAGCTCCCGGTTAATGAAAAAATATATTGCCGGTTCGTGCTCCCGCATCACTGTGAGTGCTTAGCCACCATAGTCCGGTCGCGGAACAGGGCTTCTCGACTCCTCATTCGCGCCCGGCCTGCTGCTCTGTCGCCACGCCTGGCGGCGGCTCGAGCCTCTCTCGCTTCTCACACCCCTTCCCTGCCCTTAACGGGGACTCCAGAGAGTGGCAAGCGTGTGGGAGGAGCAGAGCAAAGCTTGTGACAGCCTGCATGCATAAACGACCTTGCGACCTTGCTGAGCGATCCACCGGGAGGCGAGGATAAAACTTCCGAACGGGCGGGAATCTGGAATCCCAATCCCGGCAAGAGCATGGATGGGACAGTGTCTCCCGGCTGGTATGCTGCCAATGGCGAGAGTCCCTCATCCCCGGATGTTTTCCCCACGGGGCGTTGCTGTCCGGAGCGGGAGCAGGACATTTCCTCTCTAGCAGCTTTGGTCCAGTTCACCCTGCTGGTAACGTGCTGGGGGCTGAGAAGGAGAACAGCCGGCTCCCATGGACGCCGGGCACCTACCGTTGCAACGGCAGCCCTCCGCTAGCGGTGCCAGTGCCGATTTCTCAACCCTACAAGTGCTGCTAAGCTTGATACTCCTTTGTAGCCCGCCACAAGAGCTTTGGGTGCTCTCATGAGAGCGGCCCCCGGAAAACGGCAAGGCCGGATGACTTTGACAGATTTAGAATGTGGGAAGCAATCAGTGAGGGTGCAGGCTCCCCGGTTTCTAATGATAGCAGCAATTCCTGCTCAATTTCCTGACTACCGATGGTTTGCGGGGAGAGATTGACAGATGTGCGGGGATGCAATCTGGGTGAAATGCTTGCTGCTGACTGCCTCTGCTGTGTTGACTCGGCTAACTGCGGTGCTGGGTTTACGGAGCAACGGGGCAGCCCCTTTTCGTGATGCCCCCCCTTTTCTTTGTGTACATCACGCAGCTAAACGCCATGCTTGTTGTTTTTGCGGCGGACCTTCCTCTAAACTTGACGACGAGCATGAGATGTAGTCAAGAGTGCTCGCGCGGTTGTGGCGGGCGGGTACAACGGCGGCTGACGGCTGCACGAGAAGCCAATAGTCGGGCGCTTGGGTGGTAATACCACGCTTACAAACACGGGATATCCTACCCAAGATCCAAGACCCAAGATCAGCGGCAGCGTCTAAGAATCGAGGTTACATTTTCTGTGCCGTTGTCGTGTTGCTTCGTCTGTGAGTGAACGGCCGAGTTCTGACGAAATTTGTACATGTGATATTATCAACATCTAATCACCAGCTAATAATCGTAGAAGCCCTTGCCGCTCTTCTTCCCCAGCCACCCTGCGTCCACCATGTTCCTCAGCAACACGCTCGGGCGGTACTTGGAATCGCCCGTCTCGGTGTGCAGCACCTTCATGATGGACAGGCAGGTATCCAGGCCGATGAAGTCGGCGAGCTGCAGGGGGCCCATGGGCACGTTGGTGCCGTTCTTCATGATGGCGTCGATGGAGTCGCGGTCGCCCACGTTGGTCTCGAGGCAGATGATGGCCTCGTTGATGTATGGCATCAGGATGCGGTTGGCCAGGAAGCCCGGCGAGTCGGCGGACACGGAGGTGACCTTGCCGAGGCGCTTGCAGAAGGCCACGGCGGTCGCGAGGGTCTCAGCCGAGGTCTGCAGCCCCGAGATGATCTCGACACCCTTTTGCACGGGAACGGGGTTCATAAAGTGCGTGGAGACGACGCGGGAGCTGTTGGAGGTGTCGGTGGGCTTGCCGCCAGTGGTGGCGGCGGCGATGCGGGTGATGGAGATGGACGAGGTGTTGGTGGCCAGGATGGCATGCTTGGGGCAGACCTCGGCGAGCCTGGAGAAGATGTCAAACTTGAGCTGGGGAATCTCGGGCACAGCCTCGATGACGAAATCGACCGAGGAGAGGTCGTCGATGGTGGTGCTGGGCTGGAGCAGGGCGCGGGCGGCATCAGCCTGTTCCTGGGTGATGCGCTGCTTCGAGACATCCTTGGCGAGGAGCTTCTCTGCGGAGGGGGGCTGTTTAGCTGGCGAGGTTCGGGGAGTGTCGCGAGGTCCAGGTTCTCACCAACCTGCAAAGGCGATCCCCTTGTCCAGGGAGGCCTGTGACGAGTCGACCAGGGTTACGGGCACCTGTGCCCTTTGCGCTGCCACCAGTGCGATTCCCAGACCCTGCATTCGTTCATGGCACGTCAGCGATTTGGACAAAAAAAAAAGAAAAGAAAGAAGAAGAGAAGGAAAGAAAATTTACCATCTGCCCCGCGCCAATGACACCCAGGCGCTTCACCTCAGCAGCCGGCCTCGCGGCCGTGGAGCTGAAGTGTCTCGCGCGGCTTGAAAGCCGAAGAGCCTGTCGTGCCGACGTCATCGAAGCGGCCATTGTTTGTGACGAGGATTGTCAGCTAGAAACGAAGCAACTTGAGAATCTCGAGAATCTCAAAGTCGTCGAAAGGGCGGGCTTGAGTTCGGGGATGAAGGAGCTCAAGCAACGCCGGAGCGGCTAACCTCGGTCCGGGCCGAGCTGCTGCTGGAGAGTGGGGCCCTGGAGCCCGCTGTCTGTCTCCCGTCACATGCGACGATTGGCGGGACAGTGCGAAGAGCTGAATATCCATTCCAACACTGTAACTTGCACTGCTAAATTAAGCTGCTGAGCAAATGGAACGCGTCGCGCTCCTTGATGGATTTCGACGCGTCTGCGCAGGCGCCAAGCAAACGCCGGCTCAACCCACCTCACAGTCTCAACTCGGTTCTGTAGTGGACGAAATACCAAGCAAGTCACCACCACCACCAAAGCTGAATTGTCGGCTTGTCCCAACCCTGGGCTTCACATGCCAGAGTTCTCTTGCACTCTGCGGTCTCCGTGATCTTTGCGCAAAATGGAGGACGCAGAGGGCAGCAACGACACAGTGCACCCGCAAGTCCGAGCACACATCAACAGCCTGGTGTCCGCTGTACGTCGCTGTTTGTTGTCGCTATTGTTGTGGTGACCAAGGACCCATGGACCTGAGACTGACGTGATGTTTCCGTTAGCTCGGTGGCTACAGCATAGACACTGACGACGAGGGCTACAAACTCGGCGACGACGCCCTCGACGTGCTCCGCGACCTCAAAAAATGGATCCGATACTACGACGAAAAGACGAACCGCATGGACGTGGCCCGATGCCTGGCCGAAGCAAACATTGTCGGCTCCGATCTGCTGCAAATCCTGGCAACATGGCCGCCAAACGACAACAGCAGCAAGTACAAGGCGCGCATTGCCTTGGCCTGCTTCGAGGTCATGGTGCCGCTCACCTGGCCCATCGAGAAGGACCGTGAGACCATGACCGTCAACCACTACCGCCACCTGCCCGTGCTGCAACTCGCACAGCTGGGCTACAAGCGCGCCATTCTGAACTTCGACGCCGCCCCGATCCTCAGCACCGCTGTCAGGGTGGCCCTCCCATCCATGGCCATTCCCAACGGCGACCGCTCTCCTCGCGACCAGGGCATCATCAAGTTGGTCTTGTATTTTCTGAGGAACATTGCCGTCATCAGCTCCCCTCCGGGCGTCAAGCTTGAGGGAGACGAGACCCAAGTTTCTCGGTCGGCCCTCATCGACGCCTTTTCCTACCAGGATATCCTGCTCACTCTCCTGACGGTGGCTTCCAACATGGGCGAGGACTTCCGGACCGAGGACGTGATCGTCATGGAGATCATCTTCCACCTCGTCAAGCGAGTCGACTCGAGCAAGCTGTTTGTGAGCGAGAAGAGGGTACACCAGATCAAGGCCGACGAGCTCGCCGCCGCCATGAACAAGGAGGCCGCCATGAAGAGATCGTACGGCAAGAACGCGCCGACCCGGCACAGCCGCTTTGGTACCATGATCTGGGTCAAGAAGGAGAGTGGGAAGCTGGCAACCGTCTCGGGCCAAGACGCCCTGCTCGATGCCGCGACCCGCGAGAGGAAGATGGATAGCAGCAAGAACTTCAAGCCGCCAAGACGAGCCAGAAAAGAAGACATGGAACCCAAAGATTTGGGGCCTCCGGTTACCCTTGATGAGAGAGCCCGCCAGCAACTTCAGTCTTTTGTTACTGAGTTCCTCGACTCGGGCTTCAACCCCCTCTTCTCACACGTGAGGAAGTCTCTCGACCGTGAGGCCCCGCACGTGCTCAACTACCACCACGCACAGTTTTACTATCTAGTTGCCTGGTTTCTCGAGGCGGAGCGGATGCGCCGAAAGGCCAACGCGGACTCGAACCAACTCTCGACTGTAGCTGCAGACGAGGAGGTGGGGAGTTTCAATCTCGTCGCCGAGGTGCTCAACCAGGAAATGTTCATTACCATAAACCGAGCTCTAGATCGGGGCTACGGTGACAAGGACTGGCGACTATTGACGACAGTCATGCGTTGTTTCACCCAGATTCTCCTGACCGTCCAGGAAATGTCCGATTCTGGAAACGAAGAGAACGAGGAGATTGCCGACAACATTCTCAGCCGTCTCTTTTACGAGGAGACGACGCACGATGCGATCGCGAACATTGTGCGGTCCTACAAAGACCAGGGGTTCGAGTACCTGGATGCCAGCACAGAGCTTACCCATACCTTCCTCCGCATCCTCGAGGCGTATTCGAAGCAGAACGTCGACCTGCAAGTCCGTTCTCGCAAGAGGACGCGGCGGAAGAAGAAAGCTGCCAAGGCGCTGGACGACCAAGGGGGAGATGGGGACAAAGCAGACGCCGAAGACGACTCCGCAGACGACGAGAGGCAGGCCGAGAAGACGACCCAGGAAAGAAAGTTCGACTTTAAACGATTTGCAATGCGGTTCATTCCTCAGGGTGTAGTTGACACCTTTGTCAGCTTCACCCAGTATTATCGGGATCTTGACGACTCTCAGCTGAAGCGTGCCCACCGGTATTTCTACCGGGTTGCCGTCAAGCAAGAAATGAGCGTCATGCTCTTTCGCCTGGATATTATCCACCTCTTTTACAACATGATCAAGGGACACGAACCACTCGACAAAAGCTCGCCTATTTACAAGGAATGGGAGGAGCTGGCGAAGCAGATTATCAAGAAATGCATCCGAAAGCTCGAGGAGCGGCCCGCCCTGTTCACGGAGCTGCTGTTCTCCAAAATCAACAGCACTGTGCACTACCTAGAATATGGGCACGAGAAGCAGACCATCTCCAGCAACCCCAGGCCGGCCGCCCAGCTCGAGTTTAAGCGTGAGGTGGAACGGGATCAGCAGATCGCCATCGTCGTTGGTGTCCTGCTAGACAGGAACCAGACAGACCACCTCGAGTGGATGAAAAAACAACTCTCCGAGGCCGAGAGCGAGCGTCGCGCCTGGGAGAACGCTGAGAAAGCTCTGGCAGCCGAAAAGCCCGATGATGCAGCGGTAGGCGGGTCATCCGAAGATGGCCCTGGGAAGACCGCTCCGCACTCCACCCTCCGCCCAGACAACGACGCCCGCCGCACCGCCATGTTCAAGAACCCGCACTTCCGCCTTCTCATGAAACTTGTCGGGGCGGAGCGCCTCGCCCCAACTCTCGACGAGTCCCCGGACTCCATCTGGATCGTGCCCGGTACCATCACTGCCGACGCCCTCAAAGAGAGCATCTCCCTGATCAACAAAGCCGAGTTTACCCCGCCGACCTTTGAGGACGGCGAGTTAGCCGAAGACCAGCTTCGCCGCAAAACCGCGCCCCGAAAACGCGCGGTCTACGACGACGATGACGACGGGCGTGAGGGCATCAATGGTCTCATAAACGATGGCTCCGATGACGATGACGGGAGCGGAATCCTCTTCCCCGCAGGCGGCCCAACAGCACGCAAGCGCACGGCAGAAGACGGGCCGCCCAAGAAACGCAGACAGCGGCGGCGTCGCGAGGGGAGCGAGGAGCCGGCCGGCCTCACGGACGAGCAGCTCGACGCAAAGGCGCTCGCGAGACGCAAGAAGGAGCTTGAGAAGGCGCGCAAGATCAAGAGCGAGATGTATGTGGACCCGAGAGACGACGATTCGGATCTGGAAGGGGACGAGGAGTTCTTTGCCAAAGAGCTGGCGAGGCAAGAGGCCAAGAATGCAAGCTTTGGGCTGAGCTCGAAGCCATCCGGCGCCGACAGTTTGACTTGGGAGGCGTTGCTTAATGTTGGCGAGGATGGCAAGAACGACAGGGCGCCGGCGCCACCAGCACGAGCGAAGAAGAGTAGAAAGAGGAAGTCCGATGCGGTTCTTGCTGAGGGAAGCGAGGACGAAGAGGATAGTACCGCTGGGAGTGACAGTGGGTCATCTTCATCTTCCGCCGAGGCACCAGCGAGCCGGCCAACTAAGAGAAGGAAGCCTCCTCAAAAGAAAACAACCCTCGTCAATCTCAGCATCAACGACGACGATGAAGACATGGATGTCGACCCGGTGGATTCCACCCAGTCCAGCAAGACCGCGGCCAACGACACACCTCTGTCATCTAGCCCCAGCCAAGGGGCCAAGGCACTCGCTGATAGATCTGCGGTTGGTGAGCGGGGAGAGGACGAGGATGATGACATGCCCATTGCCAAGGCAGCCGCCAGGGCTCGGCCAAGGGCCAGGGCGGGATTCATTGTTGACGACAGCGACGAGGAGTGAGTGATGTGTCACGCACGAAATGGTTTGGATGGGGCTGCTGGAAGGGCATGAAGTTGTACTATCGCATTTTGTGAAGGCGGTCATGGACATAGCATGGAGTTTCGGTGGTAATGAGGGCCTTTCGTACCAATACTTGATTCTGGCATGCTCGAGGACAAAAGCATTTCGTTGTTTTGGATTCGTTGTTGGTGGCGCCGTCAGCCGAGCCGCGTTGTGGCAATGGCTCCACCAAGAAAAGGGGTAAAGTACACAAACGCACGCCCCTTCCTTGGGAGAGGGTTCTGCCCGAAATTGGAAATCAAGGGCTTGTAAACTTGAAATGCACGCGAGAGGTTAGAATTCCTGGGAATTTCTGTGAACGTTCCTGGTCGGTTGTACGCCAGTTGTATGCTCATGTGTGTTGAGTTGGGTTCCCATCAACCGCGGCTAGGAGACCTCTCGTGCCTCGGTGCGTTGCTAATGACCAAGCTGCTCAAATAATCAATTGTAGGAAACCGATAGAACATTCAAATCGCCCTGAACTCGGTTTCATTTGCATCAGGCTAGATCAGTCAACCTTGACGGTGGCTTGCAAGCTTTCCATTCATTTTTCCACGATTTCTACCAGTGGTTTTGATCAACCACAAATCCAACTCAAGTCTTTCCCCTGTCTGCTCGATCCCTCTTATTCCTCCTCTTCCCGAGCCAGATTCGAGTGCAGCTTATGCTGCCTCATCATCGAGCCGGTGATCAGGGCCGCAACAGTCAAGGCCAGCGCCACAAGCCACACTCCCCTGAATGCCTCCATGAACGACGCGATCACACCCTTGTACCATTCTTCAGGCAACCTCCCGAGCTCGGTCAGGTCGTCGCGAATACGTTCAATCTCCTCGGCTGCCCCCGGCAGGTCGCCGAACCTGTCCCACAGCCGAGCCTTGAGAATGTTCTGATACACGGCCGATGCCACGGTGATGCCAAGTGTCGCACCCACAGAGCGGAAGGCATAAGTCGCCGACGTGATGACGGCTTGATGCGTGTGGTCAACCGCCGCAATGCAGGCGAGCAGCGTCACTGTCAGCATTCCACCGTAGCCGACGCCTAGAAGAGCCATGGCGACAAAAGGAACCCACACTGGCGCATTGTCGTCCAGTGTGGAGACAAGGGTTGTGGCGACGGTGAATATCAAGAGCACGGAAATGCCAACGCCGAGATACTTGCCCGTCTTCTTCATGATGAGGCCGCATCCGATTGATGAGACGGAAACACCAAGGGAGGACGCCAGGATTCGGAGACCAGCCTGGGTGGCTGAATAGCCGAGCACCTGGAGGTACAGGGGAATATAGAACATTGTCATCATCACGACCATGGTTCTGAAATTTCTTGTCAGCCACAGTGCACAATCACTTCCCATAGCGATCGACCGGCAAGAGGGGGAGACATACCCGAGGAAGTTGGTGATACAAGCCGAAAAGACCGTCCGGTCGAGAAGCAGACGAACGGGAATAATGGGCTCCTTAGCCCGGCCCTCCCACCAAACCAGCACAACCAGCATCGCAACGCCTAGGGGGATGGTTGTCAGGACAAGAGGGTCGGTCCAAGGGACAATGTTTCCGCCGGCGTTCAGGCCGAGCAGCACCAGGACGAGGAACCCGACAGTCAAAAACGCGCCGCCGAAGTCGATGCGCGCAAGCAGCGACCTGTTGGAGATCTTGGGCGGAACATCGACGAGGTACCACACCAAAATCCCCGACGCCACCACAACCGGCACCTGGAAGAGAAACGCCAGTCGCCACCCCAGAGCCGACCTGTCGTTGATAAACCCGCCCAGCACACCACCCATCATCGCGCCCGACCCATACGCAATGTTTCCCACTCCTTGAACCACGCCCCTCTTCTTCAACGGAACCAGATCCGACGCCAAAAACGTGCTGATACTCATCAGCCCGCCACCCCCAACACCGGCAATAACCCGCCCCAGGATCATCCCCCACTCATCCGTCGCCAGCCCGCACACGAGGTTTCCAAGCGCAAACATGGCGTTGCTAAACACCAAGCCCGGACCGCGGCCAAAGATGTCGGTCAGGCGCCCCGAGAGCGGCTGGAAGGTGGCGTTGGCGATCAGGTAGGCGGTGGCCAGCCAGGACATGAGGCTCAGCGAGCGGAACTCGCTGGCGATGGGCGCCGAGAGGGTCGCCATGATGGAGCCGTCGATGGCGCCCAGGAAGACGCCCACGTAGGTCGCCGAGAGGGTCAGCCAGAGGCGGGCGGGCGAGAGGGCGGTTGTGGGGAGGACGGTGGTTTCGGCTGGGGGTTGGGGTTCATCTTGCGAGGTGATGGAGGAGGAGGAGGAGGATGATGATGAAGATGAGGAGGAGGAACGGGATACTGCAGAAGTAGAAATGGGTATCGGGGGGATATGTCGGAGGAGGGGTGTTGTTTCGTTGGCCAGGTCGTCGGGCTGTGAATGTGAACCTGACGCGCCGACGCCGGCCCCGGAGATCGGCAGCCCCGGATCGGGCTTGGATCCGGAGGTCATGGTCGCTCGATCCTGGGAGTGAGGGGCTCAAGAAAAAGAAAAACCAGGATGTAATCAACTGGCTAGAAGATTGAAGGGGAAGGCGTGAATCAAGAGTACAGGAAATGCGAGGGAGTGGTTTTATGGATTGAAGACATCGGAATTAATCCACAAAGAGACAGTTGCGTGCTCAGCCGCTAGCCATTTTCGCTTTGTCAGGTCGATAGAGGCCCATCAGCATGATTGCAGGCCGTCGTTGAACCCTAACCCTGTTTTCTCCAACCCCGACCGCTGCCCCCGAGAGCACCTCCTTTTCACCACCTGCCAGTCAGCCATGAAGGATCTCGACTAGGTATGACCTGCGAAAAAGAAGTTCATGATTTTCATGCCCCTAAATGCCGCTCAGTGCCACTATCCAACGTTCTCACCACCATAGGTTTTGTAGTTCGGATTACCCCTGAGCCTGACACATATCAGTCCACCGGCTCTTCCTCAACACGGCCACTACTCCCTCCCCCTCCCCTAGTTTCTTCCAACCACATCGTATTGTTTTCCTCACCGACGCGTGCCCCTCTATCAACAGGAGACTGCGCCAGCTAGTGAGGACCTGAGCTCTTCGCTGCCTGCCACGGCGTTATCCATGCCTCTAGCGGTGATTCGTGTCTCCCCAAGTCCGGGTTCGCGCCTCGGTCAAGAAGCAGAGAAACCATATCCTCGTGGCCGGCCAGCGCCGCGCAGTAAAGCGGGCCTTCGTAGATGCTTTCCTGAGTCTCCAAGTTGGCGCCCAAGCGAAGAAACATCTCCACCACTTTGATGTGGTTTCTCTTTGCTGCAATACGGGGAGCAGTGCCTTCGGCTCCCTGGTAGTTTTAGTACGAGACGGTGCAAGCCAGGCTCGCAGCCGTTTCCTTCTCGGTAGTGCTGCGGCCAGTTGTACAACGCATATTGAGCCAAGAGGCCTCGCACTTCTCCTCAACTCCACCTGCAGCTCAGCCACCCTCCATTAACTAGTCCAATGAGGCGGGTGCGCTGCGTCCCGACGACAAGGCTGTGCTATTCTCCCAGTGGAGGTTTGGCAGGCGGCCACTCCAAGCCCACCACCATCATCGAACAATGAGCTGGGTCGGATGAGGACTCATGACCTGCTGCTAAGGAACGAGGGTTCAATACAGTACGGGAACGCCGTTGCATTTGCTCCAAATACTACAGATTCGACGAAGACACCTCAGACCAGCTTCCAAGCGCCGTCATTGCACTCAATCCGAACCTCCCTGTTCTCGTCAATACTCCGCCGTCCGGCCTCAAGGATGGCCGTTGTCGCGATGGTGTTTCTCAGGGTTGGGAGGCCCTTCGCATCCAGATCTGCGGGCTTCAGCTCGCTGGCGTTGACAGACCGGCAGCCGTCGACGAACTTCTCAAAAGAGACGTAACCGTACCCGCTCTGGCCGTTGAAGTTGCCGTCCTCATCGGGAGCATACCGCATGTAGAACGGATTGTACCACATCAGCTGCCCGGCCGCATCCTCGGCCACATCGTACCCGCGCTTGGCTTGGTTGATGGTGATCTCGCCGCCGTTGGCCAGATAGTGGAAGTACTGGTTGGAATGCACTCCAGCTCTTTGCGGGGCCGTCCACGAGGCAGTGTAGACGCCGGTGGCCTGCTTGGACGGGTCATCCTTCTTCTCCCAGTGAACCAGCAACGAGATTGTGTCTTCGGTGGATTCGTGGCACCCCAGGCTCGCGGCGACGCCCTTGGACGCCGAGGCCGACACCTTGGTTGGGACGTAGCCGAGCTGAGACACCATCGAGTCGCAGATGTCGACATGGTGGCTGTTGAGGTAATATGAAATATCCGAGTCGATCCCGGCCCATGCCTTGAAGGTTTCAAGTTGGAACTTGGGTTGCGACATGTAGCTGTAGAAGTAGTTGAAATCGCCAAGCTTCAGGGCGCGGGCCTTCGCGTCCCAGTAGGCGGGGTCGAAACGCTTGTGGTGCTCGATGTATACATAGACGCCGTGCTTCTCGGCCGCCTCGAGCAGAGCAATGTGGTGTTCGAGGAGTTTGACGGCCGGCTTGGTGATCATGACGTGGATCTTCCGCTCAATGGCATACAGGGCAATGGGGTAATGCGTGGTGTCGGGGGTGAAGATGGTGATGGCATCGCCAGGCGAGAGCGCATCAATGGCCGTCTTGTACGCGTCAGGGTCCTTCGCATCGTCGGCAGGGTATGATTGGAACGAGGTGTCCAGGTTGTTGTAGGCCAACGTGATGTTCTGGTGGAGGTGCTCCCCTGTCGAGGTCGTCAGTCAGGTGCCGTCCTGGGGCGCCATCGTCGTTTGTCATGAGCTTACGGATTGCTGGGTATTTTGTGCCATTGACGCCCACCATTCCAAGGTTGCCCACCTTGCCTCTCCGGCGGAGGTCGAACAAGGTCAGGCCCACGACTCCGACCTTCTTGTCTGAGCCAGAAGCACCACTACCGACGAAGCCGGTGGTGTACTCGCCGGTACCGACCTTTTGCTGTCAGTTTCTTCAAAAGAGATGGCATCGGATTCAACTTACCATCAACACATTGAGAGGCTGCATCCTGACCGATAGTTGAGGTTGCGTTGTAGGTGAGGGTGAGGTTCTTGTCGAGAGGTGCGATCCCTGACATGCAGATGGAAACTGGGAATGGGAGCTGGCTCAATTATTGCAGCGACGAGGACCATGTCAGCCAGAAGCTGGATCCCAAATGCCAATCCATCGCGAGGACGGGGTCTCGCAGGACGCCAGGCACCGCCGGCCGGCTTGGCCCGTCCCGGAAGAATTCAGGATGAGGGGTAACATTGACGCAGAATCAAGTCCAGATCGAAAAGAGGGGCCGATTGGGGCGTTGGAGAAGCGAAACATGGAGTCCCTTTCTGTAAGACTGCGTGTGTCCAAGCATTCCATCAGGAGAATTTCGTCGCCAGGCATCCTCGCCACGGCCGTCAAGACAGTCGGGGATGTCGGGACTGTGCAGCTAAGGGCTGTCATTTGTGGAATGTCCCGCTCGCCCCAAGAAATCCTGGTGCGGTGCAACTTGGAGTCGTTGAAATCTTTCAGGGGATCGACTGTCCGCCTGCCGCCCTCCCACTGGTGGATTGAGGGGAGTTTGGAGAAGCCAAGGTTGGCTCCGCTTGGGCTGGGAGGAAGTGGATGGTTGGACCCACCCCCACGTTGCCTTCCCCGCATTCAGGTCAAGCTCAACTCGACTCTGCGTCAAGCTTGTGTGCCACCAACAACCAAGACACGCTTCGAGTCGACGACCGGGAGCACTTCAACCGCGTCTTTCTTCGGTCACTCCTCGAAACTTCAGCCTCCAACAGGCTAAATGGCCAGGTGTCTTCCCGTCCCTCGCTCGGTTGCATCCTGTGTCTCGCTGGTTGCAGTGCTCCCCTCAGTCAGCTCACCGATCTGCAAGGAGGACCTCGCTGTTGCTAACCCTAGCGCCTGACCCGATTGGAGGAAATTATTTTTCCGTCGCCCACCGAGCACGAGATCGATTCCCGAGCATCCCTTTGTCTCTCAACATCCGCAGCATGGCCGAGCTGTCTTCTGGAAAACACCATTGCGGGGAGCATCTCCATTTCTCCATCCGTCTCTTCAACCTCGCCTGGTCTCGGCCCACCATCACTGTCTCGAGCTCTCCTCTTCGCCTCGATCTGACCCGATTCTCTGCTTCGACCTTGATCTCCGCCCGCTCGGCTTCCTGCAGCTCCACTGCTCCAGAGTACATAGTATTACCGGCATCGGTGGGTGTCATGTCATGTGGGGTAAATGACCCAATACCCATCGACGTGCCCTCCTTCCGCTTGCCGTACCCCGCCATTCTACCGCCGTGCCGCACCCCCCGACGACGAGGTCACCACCATCTCTGCCCGTCCGGCTCTCCCTCGACGGTTTCAGGCCGCTTCGGTAACACACGGGCTTTTGCAGTGGTGTATAGTAGCTTCTCCTGCTTCCAGACCGCCCATTGCGTCTTCTCGGCCGTTCTGGCATTCACGGTGAAACTCGGGTTTTCGTGGCCTGCCTGAAAACGTGGCAGGCCGAATGCCCACTTACAGCCCGCTTGGTGGCTTAAACCCCGAGCCAATCAGGTGTAGTACCCGCGGATCACCTCTACACCAGGATGTTTGATCCTGGCTCGCGCCCTGAGTGGGATGTTTCCCAGGTGATCAAGGATATTTTCCTATCCCAAGCCTCCGGCTCCTTCGTCTAGTTCTCCCATGCCGTTAGTTCGAGCCAGCCACTTAGTTCCCGTAAATGGCCCAGACAAGAGCTTCTTGATTGGAACGGCCTCTCTAGGCTCAGTGGTCGAGCTGTCGGCCGCCTCTTCTGCCGTTCTACCGGATCTCAACATCAACACGCCGTCGTCATGGTACACAGGTGCGTTATTTCTTTGCCCCATGGACTTATATATCACTTCGATATAACTGGCCCCGAGCCCACTTGCCGAGTCTACCACCCTGCGTGGAGCTGTGGTGGCTCCCCTTTGGCGCCTCTTAGCGGTGCCCCCCCCCCCCTTTCCATCCCGCGTCTTCCCCAGAATTTCACACCGGCTCGCGTCCGATGTGAGCTGTTCGGCAGGCCTCGCCCAACGAGACCCGCATGTCATGCATGTACTACCCAGCTGTCCGGTATCTAGTTTGGGCCCCTCGCAGACCCCATATGTACAAGTATCATCCATCCAGGCCCGGAACCCCACCAGCCTTGTTGAGTTAGGTCATGGAACACCTGCTCGCCCCCGATTTCGGTTATAAGCCGTCATCTTTCCACCTTTTCCGTCTCGTCCTCCTTTGCCCGGCATCCTGACCCTCTCCCACGTGCTCCTCACAGTTTCTGGTATCTCTATCCCCCTCCTTCCCTTCCTCTTCACCAGCATCTTCTTCCACACCGTTATTCCTCCCAGTACCATCATGACTGTAGGCAACGGCACTGCCAACGGCACTGCCAACGGCAGCGGGGCCACCCGGCGGCCGCTCCCGTGCGGCATCTACGCGCCCACCATGACATTCTTCGATTCCGAAACTGAAGACCTCGACATCCCCACCATCAAGAAGCATGCCGAGCGTCTCGTACGGGACGGCCTCGTCGGCCTCGTCACGATGGGCTCCAACGGAGAGGCCATCCACTGCACACGGGAGGAAAAGCTTGCCGTCACCCAAGCAACACGAGAGGCCCTCGACGCGGCCGGCTTCACCGAGACGCCCATCATCATCGGCGCCACCGAAGGCAGCGTCAGGGGCACGATCGAGCTGTGCAAGCTCGCCAAGGACGTCGGGGCCGACTACGCCCTCATCCTCCCGCCATCCTACTTCCGCCTCCTCATGGACGAACAAGCCGTGCACGACTACTTCGTCGAGGTCGCCGACGCGAGCCCCCTGCCCCTCATCCTGTACAACTACCCGGGCGCCGTGGCGGGCATCGACATGGACTCGGACCTCCTAATCCGGCTGGCGGCGCACCCCAACATCGTCGGCACCAAGTTCACGTGCGGCAACACGGGCAAGCTGACGCGGGTGGCCCTGGCGACCGACGCCAAGACGCCCGCGCACGAGGGGTCCGGCTACATGGCGTTCGGCGGCGTGTGCGACTTCACGGTGCAGACGCTGGCCAGCGGCGGCAGCGGCATCATCGCGGGCGGTGCCAACGTCATGCCCAAGGTGTGCGCGCGCGTGTGGAACCTGTACGCCGAGGGCAAGACCGACGAGGCCATCGCGCTGCAGCGCATCCTGTCCAAGGGCGACTGGGTGCTCACCAAGGCCGCCATCGCGGGGACGAAGCAGGCCATCCAGAGCTACTTTGGCTACGGCGGCCACCCGCGGCGGCCGCTCAAGAGGCTGGACAAGGCCAAGGTGGCGGCCATTGAGGAAGGGGTGAGGGAGGTGATGGAGATTGAGAAGTCGTTATAGGGCGGGGGAAACCGTGAGGTTGGACCAGAGATGAAGCCTGCCATCGGCTGCAATGAGTACCAGGCAGGGATTGTGAAGTGGCTTACGTTATGAAGAAGAGGCGGACACCTCTACGTTGAGGATTACATCAACCTAATGCATTTGGGAAAAGCGGAGAGCATCTGGAGGTAACACTATCATCCAAGTCTATTTGAACTTCAACTTTGCCTATGAGAATCGTTTTGGGTCTTATCTTTGAGAAGCGACCGGCGATTAAGTTTAGAGACTCAACTTGACTTGGTATCCGTGAAAGCAGGCGGTTGTTGAAGCAGAGATTTGTTCAGTCCGTAATCGTGTGCTGCCTCTCTTATTCCAGCCTGAAAAGGGCAGCACATAATCATGCGCACTATGCACAGCGCAGGCTAGGCAGTTTGACCAACATGGCAACAACCTAGAATGGTGGTCCCGAAGCCAAGAGGACAGAAAATAGGGAGCAGAACACCGTCCCCAAAAACGGGACCTGCTGGGCTCTCAGATTGACAAAGGACTTCGGAAAGAATTAGGCTATGCGCTATATCGCTATCCTCCCTCCCTCCAAATCACGTAAATAAATAGCATCCCTTTCAAGATCAAAAATGAGCCACCTCCCCAATAAATCTAAACCTTAAACTTCCTCGGATCCAGCTTCCCCACCTCCTCGTCCACCTCATCGCCAAATATCATGGCCGCCATGAGATAGCCCGTCCCAGGGCCGTTCTGTATCCCCCAACAGGTGTGTCCCGCGGCAACCCATAGCCCGGGGACGGAGGTCGGCCCAATCAACGGCGCCCTCTGCTCGCCAAAGCGGATGTGCTGGGGCAGATAGCAGGCTTGACGGGCCTTTATGGGCGCCGAGGCGAGGGCCGGAGATATGGTGCCGATGTAGGCTATTAGGTCGTCGCATTGGGATTGGTCGACGGCGACTTCGTCGGCGGTGGCGGGGAGGGGAATTGTTTTGTCAGGTTCACCTTTCTTCTGTTAGTTTGGGTAACAAACAACGCAAGCATAGATGACTTACCGCATGCGTAGACTTCCCCAAAGGGGCGGGCGTATATCTCTGGGTCGACGTTACCCTTATGCCGTCGTTTTTGGCCCTGGCTGGTGCGGTGGTCGGGTACGTAGTCGGTTGGCAGCTGGATGTCGGTGAAGACGGCATAGGGGCTGACGTCGGCTTCGAAGACAACGCTGTGCGCCCGCAGGCCTTCCACCCTCGTCCGGGGGAGCAATCTCCCTGTCCACGGCCCTGCGGTGACGACGACGTCTGTTACATTGTCAATGTCTCGGAGCTCGCCTGTGTTGCGGTCCTCATATGTGATGCTTCGTATCCCTGCGGTTGTGCTCTCGTTGATTCTGGTCACTTTTGCGCGCAGGCGGATGTCGACGCCCTTCTCTTTCGCGAGATCGGCCAGGGCGTTGGTGAAGTGGAAGGGGTGAACCTGGGCTGTTTCGGTGGACCCGGGCGAGCCCATCTCTTCGTAGTGCTGGATTAAGCTGCCATTGATCCAGTCTAGATCGTGTGGTAAGGGAGAGTCCTGGAGCAACCCGGCGGCTGCGTCGTCCTGCTTTGGGAGCTTCTCCCAGGCCTTGGTCTTTTCGTCTGGGACAGTGCTCTGTATGGGGAGATTGCCGTTGGCGCTGTTATTTTCGGAAGGTAATGATGGCTTCGCTTCCCTCGGGTTCTTTGAGTCTCTCGATCTGAGGTCGCTTGCCGTGACTGTGGCGGCCAGACTGCCGCATCCCAGGCGTCGGTACCCCCATCGCTCTGCGCCATTGTGTTCGGTGGCCAGTTCTCTGTGCAAACGGTATGATAGAGGCACGAGGCAGCTCGGATAGGCCCACAGCGCAAGCAGGCCGCCAGCCTTTCCAGACGCGCCCGAAGCAATGGCAGTCGCTTCGAGGAGGGTGACGGTGTGCAAGGCGGGGTTGAACTTGGGGTGGCGTGTCAGGAAGTAAGCCGTCGTGCATCCGATGATGCCGCCGCCTGGGCAATTTGGACTGCATAAGCTTCCAAGCTCTTCTGTGCCTGCATCCGACAGGGTTGAAGGGGCTTCGGTTGACGTACCAACAATCACGATGTTCCTTTTCTGCTGCGCATCCATGGCTACGGCGGCTGCAGTTGCGCCGGGAGGCTGCAACGCCGAATGCGGGGTCGGGTCGGGATGCTGCTGAATGAGAATCCCGCAATTTCTTCTCTTGAGCGCGGTTGAGATTCTTGTTCTCCTTTTCCCCAAGAAGAGGCCTCGAGCTCGGTTTCTCCAGTTCTATTCCCAAAGTCTCCTGGAGTGCTCTGGTTCGCAACTACGGTAGGTACCAGCAAGGTTGCAAGGAAGGGAGTGCCCGTCGTCGCAGACCCCTGGCCCTGGCCCGCGACCAGGTGCTGTTGGTTGCCGTCATTGTTCTGGCCCGAGCTGCTCACCGCGGGAGACCCACGTGGCGGGGTAACTATCAACGATCTCGGGTCCCGTCAGCACTCAAACCCGAGGCCAGGCGGGCTCGTGCTCTTTTGACGCGAACAAGAGAGACACTGACGGACACCCAGGGCCGAGTTTACCTGCACACCCTCGGTACATATGCTTGAGAAGCATTCCATGCCGTTCTTGAGCCGCCGCGAACAGTCAAAGGCTCAGGTGATGGTGACGCCAGCGGCGGCCAACAGGGACCAGTGGGGCTCGCCTAAGTGCCCTTGCAGTCCTGTTGATGCGGCGCGCCTTGGCGATGGAAGGCCGTCTTTCGCAAATTCGCAAACCTGCCTTTCTGGTCCCCAACGAATACACTACTTGTACTATAGGTAGTAAACCAAGACCTTGATCGAGCTGACCTCCCCGGCCAGGCATGTCCATTGGCGTTCAGGATAGGCACCCGGAACATACCGCAACATGTGGACCTGTCTGAGGTGTTAAAGCCGGCCCAGATAAGGTAAGGTACCTCGGCAAAGGAATGAGGTGGGCAAGAAATGCGAGTGTTCGAGCATGAGAGGCTTAAAACAGATCAAGCGCCGAAAGCACGTTCGCGTCGATCTCTAGCGTCCGTCTGGCGACCACACAAACCTGAAAGGACCAGCCAATAGGAATCCCTGGGAGTTGCGTGCAATCCGTTTAGAACCAAAAGGCTCGGTCGGACTCCGACTCCTTTAATGCGCCACACCTCCCGAGTTTGCTTTGACGTCGGAGGTTTCGACTTGTAACTCCGCTCAAAACTCTATCGATTTTGCGCCGCCGACCTGCAGTAAGGTTACCTGCACCTCCCGGTTATTCGCGGGTTTAAGGACTGCGTCATTTGCCCGACACCGTTCCCATTGTTTTCCTTTGTCGTTCTCGCGCCAGAACCCCAGATCCAAACCCGCCGTTGTCACTGGTATCACCATCTTCCCCAGACGACACTTCACAACCATGGCCTCTGCGACTAGCTTCTACGACTTCAAGCCCCTCAACAGTGCGTAGTCTCGCCCACACAAGCTGCTTCCAAAGTGCCACCCACGCTAACCCACCGCAGAAAGGGACATCGAGGTTCCCCTGAGCGACTACAAGGGCAAGGTTGTCCTGATCGTCAACACGGCCTCCAAGTGCGGCTTTACTCCGCAGTACAAGCAGCTCGAGGCTCTCTGGAAGTCGGTCAATGCCAAGCAACCCGACAGCTTTGTCATCCTTGGCTTTCCCTGCAACCAGTTCGGCAACCAGGAGCCCGGGTCCAACGATGATATCCAGCAGTTCTGCGAGATCAACTACGGCGTCACTTTCCCCATCATGGCCAAGGTGGATGTCAACGGCAAGAACGCCAGCCCTCTGTTCGAGTGGCTCAAGGCCGAGAAGCCCCGTCCGTTTGGCCTGAAGAGGGTCTGGTGGAACTTTGAGAAGTTCTTGGTCGGCGCGGATGGCACCGTCAAGGGCCGCTGGGCCTCGATTACCAGCCCAGAGTCTCTAGAGTCCACCATCTTGGCAGAGCTGGCCAAATGAGGGATGCCAATGGGTTTGGGGATGGGGGATGTATGACTAGAAGCCTGATGGACTGCAAGTCTGTACCGGCGACTAGCTGAGTCGGGGTTGCAATGGCGCTTAGTTACTCAACGAGTAAGAGCAAGGAGGAGACTGTCTATTTCTCATTTCGTCACGTTTTTTCTTACCTAGGCGTCGGATCAAGCTGAGAAATTTTGAACTGCAATTTTACTACCAGGTTAAACCCCAGATAAACCCACTCTGTGCCTCCGCCCTCGGTGACCTTCCGAGTCTTGTGTAAGACGCTACCTAGCATCAAGCCAGTAGGAGAATAAGTCTTCTTTCTTGCTGACAAACCTGACAGCAGGTACTGCCCGCGTTGCCCCCTCTCTAGATGAAGCAGTTTCAGTGTACTGGGGACTGTGCACGGATACTTGCTGTGATGACACGGGTTAAGCAATTCGTCCTCATGGATACGAAGAATAAAGCACACTCGCACTAAAACGGAGAACAGCATAATATCAATTTTGCTCATTTAAATCAGCGTTTAGAAACGTGTAGGAGAGCTAGAGAGAGCCTACTCACACAGTTAATTAGTTGTTTGTGGCCCAGATCTCCTCCCACTCTAAACCTTGTGCTTTCTTACCCCTGAGTCTGGTAAACATCAACACTTCGTGTGGCTTCACAAGCAGGGTCCTAGTCAACAACAGTGGCGGCGCCACCAAGATCAGCTTGGCAACGACACTTTAGACGACAGATGCTAACAATTTGATCCTCTGCACTTAAGACACAAGTACAATAGTCATCCCACAGCACATCATACCTCCGGAGTTTGCAACGTATGTTGAGTCACTATTGAATTTCTCAGAAGCGGGGAAAGAAGAACACGCCGAGGTTAGGAAGCCTCCGTCCATACATACTGGGATCCAGCGGTGGCGTTTCTATGAAACCTGGCTTGAGGAATCTTCAGTGTTAAAGTTAGTTTGCTCGCACAATGGCCGTTTCAGTAACATAGGGTTATCTCCACTCAGTAGAATTCCTTCAACGATGCTTAGAATAACTAGATAGAGGTTAACTATACATCAGTCATAGAGTCTGATACTGTTATGTCCTCTATGCTGCCCGAGACAGGAGACTTCGAGAGCAGTAGGACACAAAGTTCCTACATGAGTTGCATCATCTCAGGGGTAACCGAACTCTCCCTGCTTCTTAAATTGTTGAGCCGTTGTTGATCTGCTCCGCTCGATCAGAATTAGATGCGGAAATCTCAGATTCCGTCCGTAACATCATGGCCGTGTTCCATCCTGGTCCGACAGTTGACTGCCCAAGGCACAATTCTCGGAGCCCGGGTTCAATGTGTGACACTGCGTATATTAAGGGCCGGAAAGAGTGTCTTCCTTGGTAGCACTGGGGATGTGAGTGACGACATGGCTTGAGCCTCTTCTGAGAATGTCTTAGATGTCGTGGATCCGCTATTGCTCCCCAGGCGGTAGACATCTTTCCTTGCTCGCCATCCTCGTGAGGTAAGGCATGAAAAGAGTATGAAGCAGAGCACGCTAACTTGAACCGTTGACTTCTTCCAATGGTCTTCATGACCCAGGGAAGTGTGTCTGAGAGAAAAATCAGGGGTGAATGACAGACGGAGAGAGGACATGCATTGGAATCCGTTTTTCCGAGCGAACGTAGATGACAATGCATGGTACTACACCGCTCAATGCGACAAGACACTCTCCCTTGCCCTCCCTGATGTCATTGGCGAGTATTGGTTCAATGGAAGTCCGTAGCCAGAAGACAAGAGCCTGGCAGGCTCACCGCAACCTCACAAGTCCAGCCAAGGCTTTCACATCATTACGTGGAATGATGTGGCTCAGACCATCCCGCCCGTCGTGACTCCATTCTCGTCGGACAAAGTCCTTTCTATGGGGGCCAAGCTCAATCAGGGAGAGAGGAACAGCAGCAATGCGGTGCACGTTCAAGGCGTGAGGTAGACCACCATCGACCCCCAAGATAGAACCCATCATCTTCCCGAACTGGACAGAGCCCATAGCGCAAGAGGCAAGTGTTTCCGCCCAAGCAGCGTCACCGGCTTCCAAACCCCACGCATGGATACCCAAAGCAGCAGTTGACAAACTTCACACCGGGGAACGATGTATGAAGACACCTCCATTTTCGAATCGTCCTTCACATCCGCAGCTGGGTAAGGGCTGGCTAGGAGGGAGAGCGATGGGGTCAAGCCGCGTGGGGAGTGTTGAAACCGTGCAGCACGCAGTGACCTCCACGGAGTCAGCAAGGCAATATACAGATTCCGAAGTGCGGGAGGACCCA
>FTCU01002675.1_pt1 | contig 49064 bp, 26 predicted proteins | sample 1639521 | NCBI WGS metagenome assembly FTCU01 (sample SAMEA3914864, study PRJEB12502) | metagenome | biome: forest; material: soil | place: USA | collected 2012-03-12 | depth 0.3 m
CATCGTTGAAAGGTACGAACCGCCGGCTGCAACACGAACTGAAACATCCGATATCTCCCGCGTGTGGACCTTTACCTTCTCGGCTGCGAGCAAATCTTCATTGAAGCAGACGTTGAGGAATACCGTCGACTTCCTCAAGCAAACGCCCGACGTCGGCACGCGCGACCTCGCCTACTCGCTCAACTCCCGCCGCTCCACGTTTCCGTACCGGGCGACCTACGTTGCTCGAGACGTGGCGGCTCTGAGAAAGCGGGTGCTTGACTCCATCGAGTCGTCTGGGTGGGAGGACCAGGCAGTCACCCGCGCGCCCAACGGGCCGGCCAAGATCTTGGGCGTCTTTACGGGCCAGGGCGCGCAGTGGCCAGGAATGGGCAAGCAGCTTCTTGAGCAGTTTCCGTTTGCCCAGCGCCGAATTCAGGAGCTCGAGGTTGCCCTGGCAACCCTTCCAGGGGCCGACCGGCCCGCTTGGTCGCTCCGAGAAGAGCTTATCGCAGAAGGTCCCAAGTCCAAACTCCATCTGGCCGAGTATGCACAGCCTCTGTGCACGGCTCTGCAGATTCTGCTGGTCGACCTTCTGGCCGCCGCCAATGTCAAGTTCTCGGCTGTGGTAGGCCACAGCTCTGGCGAGATCGGGGCAGCTTATGCAGCCGGCGTACTCTCTGCCCGCGATGCCATCGTGGTCGCTTACTATCGCGGTGTGCACACCAAACTCGCCGGCGGCCCGAATGGGGAGCGTGGCGCCATGTTGGCTGTGGGCACGAGCCTCGAGGATGCCGAGGAGTTTGTGGCACTTCCGCAATTCGAGGGACGCATCTGTGTTGCCGCCGCAAACTCGCCAACCAGCGTTACCCTCTCCGGAGACGTCGATGCCGTTGACGAAGCTAAAGAGGTGTTTGACGACGAGGGCAAGTTTGCCCGCACTCTCCGCGTCGACAAGGCGTATCACTCCCACCACATGCGCCCTTGCGGCGACCCCTATGTTGCCTCTCTCCGGAAAGCGGGCGTCACCGCCAACAAGCCCCGGGACGGCGTCAAGTGGTACTCCTCTGTCCACGATGGCGAGCCCAACACCGGCGCAGCCAGAGAAGAACTTGACGGTGTGTATTGGGCGCGCAACATGGCTCAAGCCGTTCTTTTCTCCGCTGCTGTGGAACGTGCCCGCTCAGAGGAGCAGTACACCATCGCCATCGAAGTCGGACCGCACGGAACCCTTAAGGGACCGGCCCTCGATACGATGAAGGCTGTCGCCAAAGTAGTTCCAGCCTACGTCAGCTGTCTGGCAAGAAACAGCGACAGCGCCGAAACCTTCAGCAACGCGATTGGACAGATCTGGGCCAACGCGTCTGACGGCGCGCTCGACCTGGACAGGTACCACATAACTGCGCACGGGTTGTCCGGTGCTGGGCCGCCGCTCCTCCAGGGCCTCCCGACATATCCTTGGGACAACAAGCGCGTGTTTTGGAGCGAGTCCCGCCGGTCGCGAGCTCTCCGTTTGCGAACCGAGCCAGGTCATCCCCTGCTCGGCACCCTGGGCCCGGATTCGACGGATACCGACCTGAGCTGGCACAACGTGCTTCGCCTTTCCAACCTGCCGTGGATTAACGGCCACCAGTTGCAAGGACAAACTGTGTTCCCTGCCGCCGGCTACGTCGCGCTGGCTGTGGAGGCTGCCAGGCAACTGGCACAGGCCGCGGCCGGTCCACTCCGTTTGCTCGAACTGGAGGACCTTGTCATCGGAAAGGCGATTGCCTTCGAAAATGACAAGGCTGGCGTTGAGCTTGTTTTCTCGGTGCACGTCGACCAAGCCACTGAGATCGATGGCCAGCGGGTGTTCGAGACGAGCTTCTCCGCCCGTTCTGTGGCTGCGACAAGCGAAGCAACCGATGCCGTCCTGAATGCATCGGGACGGATGCGGGTATCCGTTGCGAGTGACGGTCCCCTGGGGTTGTTGGTGACGCTGCCAGCTCAGGAGGCATCTCCTGCGGCTATGACCGAAGTCGACGACTCGCTGTTCTACTCGGAGCTCAAGCAGCTTGGCTACCAGTACTCGGGGGCATTCCGGGCCCTCCACTCCCTGACACGAAAGCCGGATTACGGCCGTGGACGCATCTCAAAGGTGCCCACCTCGAGCTTGCATCCGTCTGAAAAGGACCTGCTCGTCCATCCGGGATTTCTCGACGCAGCGTTCCAAGCCATGTTCCTGGCGTACTCATATCCAGGCGACGGCCGGATCTGGTCGCTGCATGTGCCCGTGTCGATCAAGAGCATCCGGATCGATGCTTTGCAATGTCGTGCCAGCTCTGACAGCTACCTGAGCTTTGATTCGGCCATCAACGCGACCGAAAGCCTCGGCACCAAAAGGGGTCTCTCTGGCGATGTGGATATCTTCTCCGGGGATGGCCGCACCGGCTTGATCCAGGTTGAGAATATCCAACTCATCCCGTTTGCCCCTGCCACCGAGTCCCAGGACACGCAGATGTTTTACGTAAACACCTGGAACACTGCTTCTCCTGATGGCGCTCTCGCGACGGGTGGCAGTCGAGCGACCCGCGAAGATGTCGATCTCGGGTGGCTGCTCGAGCGGGTGTCCCACTTCTACCTTCGAAAGCTCGTCAGCGGCATCAAGGCAGACGAGGAGGCGCGCGCTCAGTGGCACCACAAGAAGCTGCTGGATTTTGCGCGGCAGTCAGTCGCCCGCTCGCGCGGCGGCAGGCAGCGATACTACAAGAAGGAATGGTCCCTGGATACCACCGAAACCCTGGAACCGCTTGTCCGTCCTTTCAGCGACCGGGTCGACGTCCAGCTCCTGCGAAGCGTGGGCGAGCATCTGGCGGACGCTGTGCGAGGCAAGACCGACATTCTCGAGCACATGACAAAGGACGGCCTCTTGGATCGCTGGTACCAGGCATCCCTGGGTCTAAGCGAGTACACCGACTTTTTGGCAGAGGTGGTGAGCCAGATCACGCACGTCAATCCCCACGTGCGTGTCTTGGAACTGGGTGGTCGCTCTGGCAACGCCACCAAGAAGATCTTGGAAAAGTCGTCCAATGCATTTAGCCATTACACCTTCACCGACGCCTCGCCAAGTTCAGTTGAGGCGGCAAGAAGTCTCTTTCCGGACTACCAAGGTCGCATGTCTTTCCAGGTTCTCGAACCAGATGCCGATGTTGCCGAGCAAGGGTTCAAAGCACACTCGTATGACCTGGTGGTCGGCGTGTTGATTGCCACCGCTGATGTGGAAAGCTATCTGAGCAACGTGCACCAATTGTTGAAACCCGGCGGTTATCTCGTGTTGTTAGAGACTACGTCCGGCGAGTCCATCCGTCTGCCCGCCTTGATGGGTGGCTTGGAGGGATGGTGGCCTGCAAAGGACCGCGAACAGCGTTCGACACGACGCCTCTCCACGGCCGAATGGCACGCGCTGCTCGTGCAATGGGGGTTCAGCGGTGTTGAGACCAGCACGCCAGAGCTGGACGTCTTGCCCCGCCCTTACAGCATCCTGGTATCCAGGGCCACAAACGAACACGTCGATCTCCTTCTTGAGCCGAGCTTCAGGCCCTCGACCCCGGCCCATGTCGAGGATCTCGTCATCGTTTCGGGCTGGTCGCTCGTCTCGGTCCGGCTTGCCGAGGCGGCTCGACGTCTCCTGGAGCTCCACAGTGGACGCATTGTTGTCGTGCAGGCGGTCCAGGATCTAACAAACCTGGACCTGTCCTCCCGTTCGACTGTCCTATATCTGGCAGATCTCGATGAACCCATCTTCACACGATACACGCCCGAGGCTCATATCGGCCTGCGGAAACTCTGGACCACTGCGGGTACTGTGCTTTGGGCGACTCGGGGTGCGCGGCGTGACAATCCTCACGCACTCATGTCACTCGGTCTCGGTCGTGCCATGATGGTCGAGCATGCCCACGCTGGTATCAACGCACAGTTCATGGACTTCGCTCTCGATGCGCGTCTGGACGCTCATCTACTGGTTGACGAGTTACTCCGTCTGCAGATTCTGGCAAGCCTGAGCCGGGAGAGGTCAAACTTTGTGTGGTCGCGGGAGCCCGAGCTCGAAGTTGATGCTGAGGGGCGCAAGTGGGTGCCACGAATCGTGCCGCATCGCGGCTTCAACGACGCCTACAACTCGTCTCGCCGCCAGATAGTTGCCAAGGCCGACCCAGCCCGGGAAGTCATTGAAGTCGTCCAAGCCGGCCACGAGAGCCCGATCCGTACTCTCACTCGCGTTCCGGCACCCGAAGCTCGCCGCACGGATGGGGACGCAGTCACAAAGGTGCGCGTTCTGTATTCGGCGACGACTCCCCTGCGGCCGTCCTCGTCGCAGGCAATCTATCTCTCCCTCGGACTCGACACCGACACCAACGAGCCTGTGGTTGTGCTGTCCACCAACATTGCATCCATCGTCGAAGTTCCGGCGTCGTCAGTGGTGCCGTACAGCGACCCCCTAACCGAGGCACCGTCCCGTCTGCAGGTCATCACTGCGCGCCTTCTAGCCTCGTTGATCGGCAGCGAGGCAGCGGCCGACAGTACCACTCTCCTCGTGGAGCCCGACGATGACGTGGCAAGATCTGTCTCAAAGTTGGCTGCCGAGAAAAATCTCGATATTGTTTCGGTGACGACCTCTCCCGTTGATCGCGGGTATCCCACCGTCTTCATTAGCGCCCATGCGAGCAGCAGAGCGATTCGACGAGCTCTACCCCCGCGTGTTGGGTCGGTTATCGACTTCACCAAGAGAAACTCGAGTGGCAGAGCGTTTTTCGCGCGTCTCAGGGGCTACTTGCCCGATGCCACCAGGGTGGAGAGGGGCGAGACCTTTCAGGCTCGCAACTTTAGCTCCACTGCTCTGGTCGCACTCTTCCAGGAGGCGGTACACTCGGTGGCACCGACAGACCTCCCACAAGTTGAGACGGTATCTGCCGAGGCTTACGTCGCCGACGCTCAGCCAAGCGCGTCCGTGATTGACTGGACAAGCAACAGCGCTGTCTCGGTCTCGGTGAAGCCCTCAGACGCTCTCCCCATCTTCCGCGGTGACCGCACTTATCTCCTTTTTGGTCTCGGCGGAGCTGGTGGGCTCGGACTGCCGTTGGCTGAGTACATGGTCAGTCTCGGCGCACGGAACATCATCCTCACCAGCCGCAAACCTGCTGTCGATGAGCACCTCATCGCGGCCTATGCAACTCGTGGTGTCAAGATCAAGGCTGTGCCAAAGTGAGTCATTTCATCCGAGTTTGGACTTCCATCGCGAACGGCGCCGTTCTAATCCATTATGAACACAGTGATATTACCAACGAGGACGATGTCACGGCTCTTGTCTCGGAGGTCCGGGCTTCTTGGCCACCCATCGCCGGTGTCGCAAATGGCGCCAACGTCTTGAACGATATGGCCTTCGAGGATATGACTTACGATGACATGAACAAGGTCTTGACCCCTAAGGTGGAGGGGACAAGGATCCTGGACCAGATCTTTTACGATGAGCCGCTTGATTTCTTCATCGGGTTCTCGTCCATCTCCATTGTCCTGGGAAGAACAGGGCAAAGCAACTACGACACGGCCAACATCTACATGTTGGGCTTAGCCTCTCAGCGTCGCGCCCGAGGTCTCAACGCAAGCGTCATAGACATTGGCCCCATTGCGGGTCTTGGTCTCATGGCTCGTGATGTTTCGGAGAACGTCATGGGTCTTCTTGTCAGTCACGGATACCGAAAGATGTCTGGCCGAGACTTCCTCGTGACATTCACCAACGGCGTTCTGTCTGGGCGTGTCGATTCCGGGGAGCCTGAAGAGCTCATCACAGGTTTGACTGTGCATCCAAAGAAGGGCAAATTCCAGCCTACTTGGGTCGACAACCCCAGATTCTCTCATCTACTTCTCAATACTGATGGATCGGGCACGTCTTCGGAAGGCTCGGCAGAGGTGGAGACGTTGGAGGACCTCCTGAAGAGAGCAAGATCTCCTGGTGATATTGCGAGGGTTCTTAGAGGTGAGTCGGTCCTGTACGGTTTTGTGAAGGGATCGGGGGCTGACTTGATTGATGCACAGTTGCTGTTTTGAACAAGCTTCAGAACATTTTGAGCCTCAGCGACGAGCTGGTCAACAGCCCTGACACGCTTCTCCAGCAAAGCACTGGCGCTCTGGGCCTCGACTCCCTGCTTGCGGTCGAGCTACGCACCTGGATGCGTAGCGAGCTGGGAGTTGATATTCCCGTATTGAAGATTCTTTCGGACGTTCCTATTCAGGGGCTTGTCGACTTCGCTGTCGAGAGCCTCCCGGCCGATTACGCACCGAACCTCGATCCGAACGCCAAAGACGCCATCACGGAAGAGAGTCTCACAGCCCCCAAGGCAAATGACGAGCCTCAAAACCCCGCCCCTGCTCAGTCCTCGCCTGTGGCTACGAGTCCGGAGGAGCCAGTGCCAGCGCCCGTGGTTACGACGAAGCCACCATCCATCCCAAGTCCTCCCTCAGTGCCCTCTGATGGAGCTGAAAAGGTAGCAGAGCCACCGGTGTCGCCATCATCCGAGGCTTCGTTCATCTCGGAACCATCTGAAGACAGCCTGGCCACGCCAAAATCCTCTCAACTGTCTTCGGTGTCTTCATCCCTGGTCATCGTCAACAGCCCTGCCATCGATAAGGTGCAGCCGATGTCTTTCGGCCAGTCTCGTTTCTGGGTCATGAGCCAGATTGTCCAGGATCCCTGCGCGTTCAACATCTCATGCGATGTTGAGATCTCTTCGGAGATCGATATCCGCGCCTTCGGCCGCGCCGTCGAGATGGTGGGAGAGCGGCACGAGGCGCTGAGGACCTGCTTCTTCAACGAAGACAATCACCAACCTATGCAAGGCATTTTGAAGGAAAGCCCATTGCGCCTGGAGACTGTGAAAGCTTCCGTGTCCGACATCGACAGACTCTTCCAGGATGTGCACAGTACCGTCTACGATCTGAGCAAGGGCGAAACCATGAGAGTCGTGTTGGTCTCGACCTCGCGAACGCACCATCACCTCCTCGTTGGCTACCACCACATCAACATGGACTCGTCCAGCTTTATCGTCTTCATCGCCGACGTGATCAAGATTTACTCGGGTCAGCAACTTTCGCCTCCCCGGATACAATACCCCGACTTTTCGCAGTACCAGTTCGAACAGCTCAGCAAAGGTCACTGGGACCCGCAAATCGCCTACTGGGTGAACGAGTTTATCAGGCTTCCGGATCCGCTGCCCATCCTCAACGTCTCCTCGAACACGTCTCGACCGCGTCCCAATCTCACGACGTACGAGAATAGGACCATCGAACGGAGAGTGTCGCCCTCGGTTGCTCGCCAGATCAAGTCGACGTGCCGCAAGCATAAAGTCACGCCGTTCCATCTCTACACCACGGTTCTGCAAATCACTCTAGCGCGTTTGGCTGCCACCGATGACATCTGCATTGGCATGGCGGACGCAAACCGCGCCGATGTCGGTGCGACCGACAGCATTGGAAACTTCCTCAACCTGATCCCTGTGAGATTGCATACGGACCTCAACTTGCCGTTTTCCGCGTTGCTCAAGGCAACGAAGACCAAGGTCCTGCATGGTTTGGCCAATTCCGCTGTCCCATTCGATGTTGCCATGGAGAAAATCGGAGTGCAGAGAAGCTCGACCCACAGTCCTCTCTTCCAGGCTTTCATCGACTACCGATATGTGACGGAGAAACTGCCGTTCGGAAAGGGACACTTGGAAGGGAAGCGCTACAGCGTCAGCAAGACGCCCTACGATGTCATGATCGAGATGATCGACACCCCCACCGGTGAGGCTTCTCTGAAGCTGCTCACACAAGAAGCTCTCTATACATTGAAGGAGTCGGAGACCATCCTGGGCTGCTACACGACCCTCCTCGAAGCTTTCGCTCGTGATAGTGAACTAACGGCGGGCGAACCCCAAATGTTTGACGCTGTCGAGGTGGATAGGGCTCTGCAAATTGGGAAGGGTTAGTTTCTTCGCTTGTGTTTTCTTTTGGATTCCATTGTGATGGCTAATTCCCTGGTAGGCGCACTCCTCGAACTTCCCCACGCCAGCATCTTGACCGAAGTGGACGAGACCGCAACGCACCAGCCCTCCTCGGTTGCGCTGCAAGACAGTCAAGGAAACTCGCTTTCTTGGTCTGAGCTGAAGTCCAAGTCCGTGGCCATAGGCCAGAACCTGCTGGGCCTGAAGCTGCCAGCGCACTCCAGGATCGGAGTGTTCCAGGAGCCTGACGTGGACTGGGTTTGCGCCATGCTGGGCGTCTGGCGAGCGGAGCACACCTACGTCCCCTTGGAACCCACACAGGGTATTCGCCGTCTTGCCGACGTCGCGAAAGAGGCAAAGCTAGCGGCTCTCCTGATTCACGACCCTACCGTGCCGCTCGTTTCCCAACTCGCTTTGAACGACGCAGTCAAGGTCGTCAATGTGTCGACCTTGCCGATTAGCCATCTCAGCAAAGCCTCGATCGTTTCAAACCACAAGCCAAGCGACGAGGCCATGATCATCTACACCAGCGGTTCTACGGGTGTTCCCAAGGTATGCATGCCAAATACCGGTATCTGTGTGTCACTTCCAAGTTCCCAGTCGCTAAACTCGACCGTTTCCCAGGGCATTTCGATATCACACCGCGTCGTCGTGAACGCAGCTCGCAGCTTCCTGCATCGCTGGCCCCTGTCGCCGCAGACGGTTCTGCAACAAACCGCTCTCAGCTTTGATGTCTCTTGGTGGGGTGCCATCATCGGCCTTGCTACCAAGGGGACAGTGGTTGTGGCGGGACCGGAGGCTCGCCGGGATCCGCGGGCACTGACCAACCTGATCGTTTCAAAGAAGGTTACCTTCACGTTTGCGGTGCCGAGCGAGTCCGTGGCATGGCTCCAGGGCGGTGATCTGGCTGCTCTGAGGTCATCGGCGTGGGCGTGGCATTGCTCCGGCGGTGAGCCCTACAGCCAGAACCTCATCAAGCATCTGAAGCTGCTGAACAAGCCCGACCTGCGCGCCATCAACATCTACGGTCCTACCGAGACCATGATCCCCAACGCCCACGAAGTCCTGTATCGAGACGCGTCTGCTAGCGAGGGTTCGGTTCCCATTGGCCCGGTCATGCCCAACTATACGGCGAGAGTTGTCGATGCGCAAGGTCATCCGGTCCCCGCGGGAATACCAGGTCAATTTCTCTTTGCCGGAGCTGGTATTGCTAATGGTTACGTCGGTAACCCCGCCCTGACAGCAGAAAGGTTCCCCAGGGACAATCTCGCTCCCCCGGAGTTTGTCAAGCAGGGTTGGGAGCTGGTTCACGGCAGCGGGGACAGCGGCTACCTGCGCGAATCTGACGGCCAGTTCATCCTCCAGGGGCGAATCAATGGCGACACCCAGGTCAAGCTTCGGGGTCTTCGTATCGATATGCTGGATATCGAGGCGCAAATCCTGGCGACGGTCAAGGGCCAGATCAGCGATGCCGTGGTTCACGTGCGGAAGCCGGAGTCAAACAACTCAAGCTCCGAGTTCCTCGCGGCTCATGTCGTCTTTACTGGGGAAGCACGCACACGCTATGGCACTGGCCCTGAGCGGGATGCGTTCCTAGACCAGGTGGTCGCGGACCTCCGCGTGCCGGACTACATGAGACCGGCCGTCATTGCTGCCGTTGACTCTCTACCTCTCACACACCATGGGAAAGTTGACAGAAAAGCCGTGGCCCAGTTGCCCCTGACGAGAGCGCTCGGGAAAGCCGCAACAAGCCCAACCAAAGCGGCGTCCCCCACCCTCGACGCCAACGAGAACCTGTTGGAGATGAGAGACTTGTGGCTCAATATTCTCGGAGAATCGGTGCACGCACACGCTCTTGGTCCGGATTCAGACTTCTTCCTGGTCGGTGGCAACTCGCTGCTTCTGATCCGTGTGCAAGGCGACCTCAGGAAACAGTACGGGCTGGATATTCCTCTTACTGAGCTGTTCCAGCGCAACACGCTGGCCCAGATGGCCGCCTTGCTGGACGGGGAGGACCGGAGAAGCACATCAGGCAGCTCCGGCATCGACTGGGCTCGTGAGATCAAGCTCCAGCCCGCCCTGGCTCACCTGCGCGCCCCCGCATCTGCGCAGCCCAAGAACGGTCTTGTCATTGCGTTGACTGGTGCTTCTGGATTCCTTGGACTTGAGCTGGTTCGGCACTTGGTGCAGCTTCCAGAGGTCAGGACGATCCACGCGCTCGCGGTTCGCAGCCAGCACAGACTGGCCAACGTCTCGTCGCCGAAGCTTGTCGTCCATCCGGGCGACCTATCGAAGCCTCAGCTAGGCCTGTCCGATGCCGTTGCCGCGGAGGTCTTCAAAACGTCCCACGCCATCATTCACAACGGTGCCGATGTGTCCTTCCTCAAGGCGTACGGCAGTGTCCGTCGCACCAATCTCGAGTCCACCAAGGATATTGTCAGACTTGCTCTCCAGCACGGCGTTGTGAACCATTTGCACTACATCTCGACCGCCGGCATCGCCACCATGCTCGCCCACGACCTCTACGAGGAGCCCTTGGGGTCGTTCCCGCCCACCAGCTCCCCAGAGGGATACGTCCTCTCCAAGTGGGCTAGCGAGCTCTACCTAGAGCGAGCCAGCGCCGTGACGGGCCTTCCGGTCACCATCCACCGGCCGACGGCCATCGTCGGCGAGGACGCGCCGCATCTCGACGTCATGTCCAACATCCTGCACTACTCGCGCAAGATGCAGATCGTCCCGGCCATGTCAGCGCTCCAGGGCACCTTCCAGTTCGTGGCCGTTGAGAACGTCGCCAGCGGCATCCTCGAGGCGGTGCTCGCGGGCGAGTCTCGGGCGGCCTCGGGCGGCGCGGTCCGGTATCGGAACCACAACGGCTGGCCCGAGGACACGGTCGACGTCCACGGGCTTGCGCCGTATCTCAGCAAGCAGCTGCGCAAGACCGTCACCATCACGACCGACGCCGCGTGGATTGCGCAGGCCAAGACGGCCGGCATGGCGGACGAGGTTGTTGAGTACATGAAGGGCGTCAACCTCGCGGATAGGAAAGGGGAGAAGTGGACGTTCCCGCGCGCCTTGAATGGTCCTCGGCCGCAGTGAGCTTGGGCGGGTTTTGGTCTTCGGGTGGACGCCCACCATCGTATCATGGAGAATGGGCGTCTGGTTAATTATTAGATTGCTTGCTTTTGGGCGACGGCGTTCTGGCACTCGGCATGGTTCAGGTTGCTTTTGGGCATAAGTTAATTAGGCGTTGTGGGGATTTAGGTAATTACTGCAGCTCCGGAAGCGTACGGGTATTCTGTATTTAATCAGGCCACACTGCTTTCGCAGCTCTCGTTTGTGCATTTCTGTTGCAAGCTCGATGTCGTTTGGAGTTATTATGGCTTCTCTGCCGATGGGACGCAGCAGACCCACCAAACTGCTGTTCTCTTTCCTTTGTATTCTGTATCTAAGTTCATTAGCAGGCTACTAAATGCCCTCGCCGCATGATGATTCACTCGACAGATGGAAGTGATTGAGCGAGGTGAACAGACTAGGTGGTAAAAGGAAGGCTGGGTTAGGGTTGCACCAGTCCAGGTGCACACGGTGCGCTGCGATCAGGGCGGGCTGGAAAATGCGAATTTGGTTGAAGGAAGCGCTCATGTTTGCACAAGACATGTCGCGGGGCAGTGTTGAGGTGTGTTGGGTATGCCATTGTGTTGAAACTGAAGAAACCAAAAGAGTGACTCAGAGAACGCTGGGGGCAAGACATACCGTTCAGTGGGCACGAACTGAGATGTCTGCTCCGTGCCGCTGTCAAGTTTACTGTGTCCGCATGCGGGTAATTCCATGTCATCAACAAGTCAATGCAAAATGCGTGCAGAGGGATGCAGAAACACAGGCGAGGCGAGGCGATGCAGGGTTTGCCCAGGCCTGCCCCACCCTGGGGTGCACGGTTGCCACGGCGTCCGTTAGCGCATGTGTCGACGCAGATGCAGGGAGGTGTGCAGAGTGACCCCGACGCCAAGCCAAACAGCCTCCGCCTGAAGGGGGATGGGGATCCTCCTGCTTCCGACCGACATCGACACCGCAGCGACCAACGACACGGCCAACGACACCGACCACGACCACGACGGCGACGACGACACCGACGACAACACCCGCACACCAGGTAAGGCAACACGACTGCGCGCTGCGATACGACGACACCCACTCGCCCCTCTTCGACATTTCGGATCATCACACCGCCGTCCGCGCACGCTTGGACTCCCAACCCTCTCGACACGAACACTCGGTCGGGTATGTGTTGTCGCCGTCGCTCGGCCGCAACAAAGAGGCGGAGACGTTGTTGACACAACTCTTGCCAGGGTCGCACTTGTGCAATAGTCCGCGACTCTCTGTTTGACGACATCGACACACGACTCCGCCTTTGCTTTTTAATCTGCGCACCGCCTGCGACTCTCGCACCGCTCTTTAAGCGACCCCTCTCACATACCCTCCTCACATGCGACATCGCACAGCACCGTACGCCACCGCGTAAACTGCCAGATGTCCGAGCCGCCGTCATCACCCCCGAGGGCAGGAACCAGCGTGGAGGATGCCTTGGCATGGTACAAGGCGCAATACGAGGTGCTGGAGGGCGAGCTAGCCGAGTTCCAGGCCTCCAGCAAGGAGCTAGAAGCCGAGCTCGAGAAGGATTTGGATGCGGCAGATAAGCGGGAGCGGGCGCTACGGGAAAAGGCCGAGGGCCTGAGCTACGAGGTGGAGGAGTGGAAGGTATGCCGCCTGCGCCAGAGATGCCGGGGAGACCGGCGCTGAATCGGCCTAGCTGACACATCGCCGCAGAGGAAATACAAAGAGTCGAAAGCAGAGGGAAACACAGCACAAGGCACGCTCGAGAAGGAGATCACCGCCCTCCGCGATATCAACAGGACGCTCCAGCTCCGGCTGCGCGACACCGAAGTGGCCAACGATGACTTCGAACGCCAGGCGCGCACCACCACGTCGTCCCTGGAAGACCTCGAGTCCAAATACAATGTCGCCATAGAGAGAGCCGTCCTCCTGGAGGAGGAGATCAAGATTGGCGACCAGGAACGACAGCAGCTGCGGGTGGACTCGCAACGGCTGCGCGAGGAACTGGCCGACCTCAAGATTGAAGCCGAGATCCTGCAAGCCAAGATCAAGAAACAGGAATCACGCCACCTCTCCTCCATCTCGACCGACATTTCTTCGATTCCGGGATCGCCATCGTTCTGCAACTCTCCACATTCCACTGCCAGCTCCCCGATGATCATGACCCCGCCCGATCTCAAGGCGCTGTCTGCTGCCGACACGACGTCGGAGCTCCAGGATCCCCCGTCGCCTCCCATGTCCGATGCCTCGTTGCCCTTGCCCAAGATGGGCGGCGGACTGAAGACACCGGCTCCACAACGGAAGAGCAGACTCCCCTCGGCCGAGAACAGCATCACCCCGAAACCGAGGGCGTTTACGGCATCGACGTCGTCAACTCGCACAACCCGTGTGGCAACGACTTCCAATGCCATGCGAACACCGGCGCACCGATCCTCGGCCGCCAAATCGGCCCGTCCCTCGACCAACAAGCTCCCACAATCCAACTCCCTCACCCACATCCGGACTCTAACAGCGCAAATGCAACGACTGGAAGCGCGGGTGCATTCGGCCCGTTCCAAGCTCCCAGGCCCAGGCCCCGCCAGCACACCACCCCGCTCCTCCCCTCGGGGCATGGTCGTCCCATCAACCGTCACAATCCGCAGCCGCAAACGCGCCGTCGGTTCCACCGCCTCGTCCAGCGCCGCGAGTCTCGCCGGCTCCGACATCACCCTCTCCCATTCCCGCCACGCCCCGTCCGACTCCCGCGCCAGCATCTCCTCCACCGCCACCAGCAAACACGTGCCCCGCCTCAGCACATCGGGCGTCTCGCGCCTCTCCTTCGGCCCGCTCCCCAACCGCAACCCCCCCACCTCCAACGTCATGGACGCCGACTTCTCGCGCCCCAGCAGCCGCGCCAGCATCTCCAGCTACGCCCGCCCCGCCAGCCGCACCGACTCCCACGCCGGCAACGTCTCGGGCATCATGCCGCCCCCGCGGCCCATGAGCCGCGCCAGCCTCTCGGGCATCCGCCCGCGTAGTAGCCTCGGGGGCAGCTATGCCGGCCAGCACGTCAGCTACAGCACCGCCGAGGTGGACGAGCTGGACGCGCCCGAGCTGCGCACCCCCAGCCGCAGGGGCACGTATTCCCGCCTCGAGATGGAGGCGGTGGTTGCGGGGGCCAGCGGGATCCCCGTGCCGGCGAGCGGGATCCCGATGCCGAGCTCGAGGAGGATGAGCGGGAGCAGTGTTGGCGGTGGGGGGGTCCCGGTGGGTCGGAGGACGAGCGGGAGGGTGTTGGAGGATTTGGGGGAGACGTATTGAGTGCTGGGTGTGCGTTCTTTATTTTATTCTTTTTTTTGTTGGTTGGTTGGTTGGTCGAAGGGGCCTGCGGATGGATACCAGAGTTGGTTTTTGGGTGGCTTGGAGTGGTGGTGTTGGCTGATCACTTAACGTTAGGGGATACCACGTCGTCTTATACAGATTACCTATTTCTTTTGTTTACCTTTTTTCTTCTGATGTTCTTGTCTGAGGGCTGTTTGTCGTGCCAGGCGCCAGGTGGTTGTCCCCAAGGTGGATGGGAAGACCTGGGCCTGGATGCGCAAGACTACCTGTCTGCCTGCTGGCTTTTTGTGTCGTGTTTTGTCGTCTTGTCTGCATGGCCTCTGCTTTATGGGGTTGGGTGGGAGGGAGCATTGCGAGGGGTATGTTTGGTATGGGTGGAGTCTTCTACTGTCTCCTTTGGATTGCGTCGCGGAGCACGGGATGAGATATCGCTGTTAACTGTTAATACCCCTTATCTTACTTCTCCGTTTCGGATGTCGGTTGTGTGCTGTTACTGTCCTGGTCGTGGGAGAGAGGGTGCGTGTCGAGGGTAACCGTTGCTCGGTGAATGAACATTAAACTGCTTCCAGGCTCGGCACTGGCGACTAACTCAATGAGAGTTATAGACGGAATGCGGTCAAGTGCCTTGGCTGTATGCCGTGCTGTATCTGATACGTCTCTGCCTCCACATCCATGCCCAGACTACGGTACCTACATGTAGGCGCATATTACCTCCAGGTACGCCCTGCAGCCAGTCACCATTCATCCACCCACGCCTGTCATCCCTTGCAATGTTCGAGAAGCTTAGCCATCCCGCCACCAGGCATGGGCGCGGGCACTGTGCAGAGAGAGTCGCTGTAGGGCTGAAAGGGGTCAAGGTGACTGGATGGGTTGGGACCTGTCCTTGCACGGCATGTGGGTTATCGTACGATTCTGATGTCAGGCACCGTGGTGGGGTCCCGCCTGGCTGGGCCGGCTTGGCCTGGGGCGCGGTCCGGGGAACGGCAGCCGGCCGAGATGGATCGCCTGCGGCGTGGTATGTGCAGATGCGTGGTGTGTGTACATGGATGAAACTAGGTACACAGTACACAGTACATAGTAGCATCAACGTTACAGCAGTATCGCGGACGGATCACGTCCTGTAGATTCACGCGGCTAGGTTGGCTCAGGTTGGCAAGGAGAAAACTGGCCTCCGGCAACAGACCACGGTATTTGGTTCTTGACCAACCCATGGCCTCGGATGGTACGGCGGCCGGCTCGATCCGCTATCTGCGGCTTTTTGGGGTCTTCGTTGTATGTTTGTAACACTGATAACGAACGGTACAGAATAGTCACAAAGGGACCCTCCGTCTTGATCTCGACCTGGACGAGCGCGGCCGTTTCACGGCCCGGCCCGTCTGGAAGCACGAAGGGCTTGAACGTGAGAGAGATTGTCTCTATGGTGCTGCCAGCATCTGTGAAAGTTGGAATGTCACTTCCAAAACGTCCAGGCCGTCGGCCAGCAAGCTCGATGGGTATGTATCCCCCGGAATCGTGGGAGGGGACCGGATAAAGCACCGGCAGGGGTCCAGGTCCACGACACGGATGGAAGGAGAAGAAGGCGTCGTCACCTCTATCAACGGCAATCTACCTGGCATTCGACACAAAGTCAAACCTATGCGTTTCCTTGCCATGATCAAACTCCCCAAACCAACAAAATATCCACGTCCGCTAACCCGAAAATCCCCGTTTTCGGGTCTTGTCGTCGGTCGGGACGAATGTTGGGGATTTGCGGGTCCAGCCCCGGTCCCCTGCGCTAACATGTTTTTGGCCGAATCGGCCAGCCGGGGTCCGCGGACCCAAGTGGGGACTCAACAATTGGGGATCTTTTTTGACAACCAGAGCTTGGGGACTGGGGAGTGCCACTCCCAACGGCGCGATGCGATATGGAACGCTATCAGACTATCGGGCCAGTGTCAAGCTCGTATTGCTTTGAATCTCAAAAGTTGGATATTAGCGCGCCCAAATAAACCAACCAACGAACTGATGCAGGCGACTGCTGCTCTCCTCGACGCCGACGCCGACGCCGACGCTTGCGTCCCGTTTTGTCGGAACTTGCCCTGGCAGGGTTCCACCAGGCTGATCTTTTGGACCAGGGGCGAAACGGCAGCCGAAGGAAAATGGTTGAATCGCCGGGTTTCGGTTGTTGAGACTGCCGTTGTCCCGCCTCGAGCCCGCCCGCCTGTTCGTCTGTTAGTGCGCCACTCGGCCCAGGTCCATCTGAAATTATTCTGGGACTGCATCGAAGGTATCAAACCCAGACGCAACCGCCATCGACATGGCCTAGCAATCGCGGGGGAATTCCACATCCAAGCGGGTTGGAGGCGGACTCAGATCTCACGTCGCGCAGGAGGCTGCTGGGGACGTCGGCTTGCTTTCGGACCCAACATGGCGCTGCCCGAGTCCCGATGCGCTCTTCCCGTTGTTGGGGCTTGGCACCTCGCGTGCTCTCCGACAGCATGTCCCGCAGCGCCGGAGGGTTCGTCCGGTCAGCATCCCGACCACGATTAAAAAGAGTCAATGGCAACGCCATTTGCTCTCGGCTGAGAGACTCTCAGGGCTGGAGAAGATGGAGAGCGAGTGTCCTGCCGAGGCTCTGCCACTGGGCTGTTTCCCTGTAATTCACAGATCTGCTTACTGTATTCTGTACTTCTGTATTCTGTCTGAACCTCCTGGCAGGAGTGGCTGTCAACTGGGATGCTCAACCGAACCCCGGCAAGGATGGGTGGACCTTCGGCCGCTGACCCCTGCGGCTACGTTGAGTTACTGTGTTTTCTGTCCACCGTTTCGCACAGTCGTACCTGGCCTTGGCCGATGGTAACTTCAGGCGGGCGGGGCTGCTTCCCCAACGCCCGCGAGTGCGAGTTGGGCCGCCGGCTTGGGAATGGAGAATCCACCCTGCCGTCCGGGACGGAGTGCTTGCATCATGAACGGCCCAAATCGCAGTTCGGGGGGGAGTGCGGGAAGGACAGGGGAGGCGTGGGACTCGCCCGGCACAGTCCCTCGACGAAACGCGCGCACTGTCCACTTTTTTTTTCGACCCTTGGCCCGGTCCCGCCTCCCGTCGCATGGGTGCAAGATTCCCACCAGAATCCCGATTGCCATTCATCAATTGAAGCCTCCCCTTCCTTGCCCGAGGCGCGCTCTCTCCCTCCCATTCCTTCTGCTAATCCCAAAATCCTCCCTCCTTTGTGGCAACAACAACGGGGCATGAGACCGACCTTTCCCCTTCTCTTCTTGTACGCTTTTTAACGAGGTCTCCATGTTCTAATCAGCGTCGAGTCCCCCCCATCCTTCCATTGTGGAGTTCCCCAGGCCATTTGCCCAACGCCGTCCACCACATCTCGACTCTCGAGGAAAGCATCCTTTTCTCGTCCACTTCTCACCGTGCATTGAGGTTAGCCCTGCTCCCCGCGTGTCTGTCTTTGTTGTCCGGTCGAGAAAGCAGTGGATGCTGACCATCCGGCGTGACGTCCGTCCAGTCAGCATTGCATTCGGTGCTCCCCCAAACTTTATCGGAATCCGATTCGGGAAAGTCTCCGACCACCGCCCTGCAGCTCCGTCGCGAGTCTCGCCCACCCGCCCTCGTGGTTTGCATAAAGTGGTAGAAGCCGGGCAGAACGGTTGCGTCATTCTCGACTTCGAGGATCTCGTCCCCAACAGCAGCAATGGGTGAACAGAACGGCCAAGCCGTGGCCAATGGCCCTAGGAACGGCGTCACGGTCCCTCGCTCCAACGGCCAGGCGACCTACGCCGAGAAGCATAATTTGGCCTCCCATTTCATTGGGGGCAACAGGCTGGACAACGCTCCCGCTTCAAAAGTGAAGGAGTTCGTGGCCAGCCACGACGGCCACACGGTTATCACCAACGTGAGTATGCCCGCGTGTCTAACCTGAGGCTCGGCGTGCCTGCAACGCCTTGCTCCTTGTTCTACGCTGACCACAATACCCCCCTGTAGGTGCTGATTGCCAACAACGGTATCGCTGCCGTCAAAGAGATCCGATCAGTACGGAAATGGGCGTACGAGACGTTCGGCGACGAGCGCGCCATCAAGTTCACCGTCATGGCCACGCCAGAAGATCTTCAGGCGAACGCCGATTACATCCGCATGGCCGACCATTACGTCGAAGTCCCCGGCGGCACAAATAACCACAACTACGCCAACGTCGAGCTGATTGTCGATGTGGCAGAGCGCATGGACGTGCATGCCGTCTGGGCAGGCTGGGGCCATGCGTCCGAAAACCCAAAACTCCCCGAGTCGCTGGCAGCATCACCAAAGAAGATCGTCTTCATTGGGCCTCCCGGCTCCGCCATGCGGTCCCTCGGCGACAAGATTTCCTCCACAATCGTTGCCCAGCACGCAGACGTCCCATGCATTCCGTGGTCGGGCACAGGCGTCAGCGAGGTCAGCATAGACAGCAAGGGCATCGTGACGGTTCCCGACAATGTTTACCTCAAGGGCTGCGTCAACTCTTGGGAAGAGGGCCTGGAGAAGGCCAGGGAGATTGGCTTCCCCGTCATGGTCAAGGCCTCGGAGGGTGGCGGCGGCAAGGGCATCCGGAAGGTGATAGATGAGGAGAACTTCGAGGAGCTCTACAAGGCGGCAGCCAGCGAGATTCCCGGTTCGCCCATCTTTATCATGCAGCTGGCGGACAGCGCCAGGCATTTGGAAGTCCAGCTGCTCGCTGATCAGTACGGCAACAACATCTCGCTGTTTGGCAGAGATTGCTCGGTCCAGCGGAGGCACCAAAAGATTATTGAAGAAGCCCCCGTCACCATTGCCAAGGCCGCCACATTCCGGGCTATGGAGGATGCCGCCGTGCGCCTGGGCAGGCTCGTCGGATATGTGTCTGCAGGAACCGTCGAGTACCTTTACAGCCACGCCGACGACAAGTTCTATTTCCTGGAGCTAAACCCCCGTCTTCAGGTCGAGCACCCAACTACTGAGATGGTCAGCGGTGTAAACCTGCCCGCGGCCCAGCTTCAGGTCGCCATGGGTATCCCCCTGCACCGCATTCGCGATATCCGGCTCCTCTATGGTGTCGATCCCAGGACGGCGACTGAAATCGATTTCGAGTTCAAGAACCCCGGGAGCGAGAAGACCCAGCGGCGCCCAACGCCCAAGGGCCACACCACGGCCTGCCGCATCACGTCGGAAGATCCCGGCGAGGGCTTCAAGCCGTCAAACGGTGTGCTCCACGACTTGAACTTCCGTTCCAGCTCAAACGTGTGGGGTTACTTTTCCGTCGGCTCGGCCGGTGGTATCCACAGCTTTTCGGATTCGCAGTTCGGCCATATTTTCGCCTATGGCGAGAACCGCGCTGCCTCGAGGAAGCACATGGTTGTTGCCTTGAAGGAGCTCAGCATTCGTGGTGATTTCCGCACCACGGTCGAGTACCTGATCAAGCTTTTGGAGACGGAAGCCTTCGAGGACAATACCATCACGACCGGCTGGCTGGACGAGCTGATCTCCAAGAAGCTCACCGCCGAGAGACCCGACCCCATGCTGGCGATTGTTTGCGGTGCCGTCACCAAGGCCCACGTGGCGAGCGAGCTCTGCCTCAGCGAGTACCGCGCCGGCCTCGAGAAGGGTCAAGTTCCCGCCAAGGACATCCTCAAAACCGTCTTCCCCGTCGACTTCATTTACGAGGGCTTCCGCTACAAATTTACTGTCACCCGCTCCAGCACCGACAGCTATCGCCTCTTCATCAACGGGTCCAAGTGCACGGTCGGCGTCCGCGCGCTCAGCGACGGTGGCCTCCTTGTTCTTCTCAATGGCCGCAGCCACAACATCTACTGGAAAGAGGAGGTGGCTGCCACACGCATCTCGGTCGATGGCAAGACATGCCTGCTGGAGCAGGAGAACGACCCGACACAGCTGCGGACCCCCTCCCCGGGCAAGCTGGTCAAGTTTACCGTTGATAACGGCGCGCATGTAAGGGCCGGCCAGACCTTTGCCGAGGTGGAAGTCATGAAGATGTACATGCCGCTTGTGGCTCAGGAGGACGGTATCGTGCAGCTTATCAAGCAACCTGGCGCGACCCTCGAAGCTGGCGACATTTTGGGCATCCTCTCTCTTGACGACCCAAGCCGCGTCAAGCAAGCGCAGCCTTTCGTGGGCCAGCTTCCTGAGTACGGCACTCCGGTCGTCGTTGGCAACAAGCCCTCCCAGAAGTTCAGCCTTCAGTACAACACCCTCAGGAACATTCTCCTCGGATTTGACAACCAGATCGTCATGCTCGACACTCTTAAGGAGCTGGTACAAGTCCTCCGCGACCCCAAGCTTCCCTACAGCGAGTTCTCGGCACAGTTCTCGGCCCTCCACGCTCGCATGCCCCAGAAGCTCGATGCCCAGCTTACCCAAGCCCTGGAGCGTGCCAACCAGAGGCAGGCCGAGTTTCCCGCGCGTAACCTCTCAAAGGTGTTCCAGAAGTTCCTGGATGAGAACGTCCCCTCTCAGGCCGACGCCGACACACTCAGGACGACGCTCGCGCCGCTCACCGAGATTCTGGACATGTATGCCGACGGGCAAAAGGTCCGCGAGCTGAACGTCATTTCGGACTTGTTGTCTCAGTATGCAGATGTCGAGCGCCTGTTCTCCGGTCGCCGTTTGCAAGACGAGGAGGTCATCCTCAAGCTCCGGGACCAGAACAAGGAGGATATCCAAAAGGTCGTGCAGACCGTCCTCTCCCATAGTAGGGTTGCCGCCAAGAACTCACTCGTTCTGGCAATTCTCGATGAGTACCGCCCCAACAGGCCTAACGTCGGCAATGTCGGCAAGTTGCTCCGGCCTATTCTCCGGAAACTGGCGGAGCTCGAGTCTCGCCAGACTGCAAAGGTCTCCCTCAAGGCCCGCGAGATCCTCATCCAGTGCGCGCTCCCGTCCCTCGAGGAGAGGACGGCGCAAATGGAGCACATTCTCCGCTCCTCTGTCGTGGAGTCCCGATACGGCGAGACCGGTTGGGACCACCGGGAGCCGAGCTTGGATATTCTCAAGGAGGTGGTCGACTCCAAGTACACCGTCTTCGACGTGCTGCCGCTCTTCTTCGCGCACGACGACCCCTGGGTGTCGATCGCCGCCTTGGAGGTCTACGTCCGCCGCGCTTACCGTGCGTACATCGTGAAGAAGATCGAATACCACAGTGACGAGACCGACACGCCGTCATTCGTTTCCTGGGACTTTGCGCTGCGTAGGATCGGCCAGTTGGAGTTCGGGTTACCTTTGCAGTCGCCGACTCCGTCAACCCCGGGCACCCCCGTCGATCACAACTTTAAGCGCATCAGCTCCATCAGCGACATGTCGTACCTGTCCCAAAAGACCCAAGAGGAGCCGACGCGCAAGGGTGTGGTCATTCCTTGCAGGTATCTCGACGATGTCGAGGAGTTGTTGCCACGGGCTCTGGAAACCCTCCCCTTTTTGGGTGGTATGCGCAAGAAGAGCACCAGCGTCCTCGCTCAACTCAACGACAAGCGTCGGCCGGGCGGCGCGTCCCTCCGCCTGGAAAACACCGACGAGCTCTCCGCCGTGGTCAACGTCGCCGTTCGCGACGCCGAGGGCCGCAGCGACGATCAGATCCTGCACGAGCTCTTGCCTTTGATCAAACGATCCAAGGACGAGCTCTTCGCTCGCCGTGTCCGTCGTCTCACGTTCATCTGCGGCCGGAGCGACGGCTCTTACCCTGGTTACTTCACGTTCAGGGGCCCCAACTACGACGAGGATGACAGCATCCGTCACATTGAGCCGTCCCTGGCCTTCCAGCTTGAACTTGGGCGTCTGTCCAAGTTCAAGATCAAGCCGGTGTTTACCGAGAACAAGAACATCCACGTTTACGAGGGCATCGGCAAGGATGTTGAGACCGACCGGCGATTCTTTACCCGTGCGGTCATTCGCCCGGGCCGTCTCCGTGACGAGATCCCTACTGCCGAGTACTTGATCTCGGAAGCCGATCGGGTCATCAATGACATCTTCGACGCGCTCGAGATCATCGGCACCAACAACTCGGATCTCAACCACATGTTCATCAACTTCAGCCCCATCTTCCAGCTGCAGCCCCAGGAGGTCGAACACTCGCTGCAGGGTTTCCTGGACCGGTTCGGTCCTCGCGGGTGGCGTCTGCGCGTCGCGCAGGTCGAGATTCGTATCATTTGCACCGATCCTGTAACCGGCGAGCCGTACCCCCTGCGTGTCATCATCACCAACACGTCGGGATACGTGATCCAGGTCGAGATGTACGCGGAGCGCAAATCCGAGAAGGGCGAGTGGGTGTTCCACTCCATCGGCGGCACTACCAAGATTGGCTCGATGCATCTGCTCTCCGTCTCTACGCCTTACCCGACCAAGAACTGGCTGCAGCCTAAGCGATACAAGGCTCATATCATGGGCACTCAGTATGTCTACGACTTCCCCGAGCTCTTCCGTCAGGCGATCCAGAACAGCTGGACGACTTCCGTCAAGACGCATCCTGCCTTGGCCGGGCTGCAGCCCGCCGTTGGGGAATGCATCGACTACAACGAGCTCGTGCTGGACGACCAGGATAACTTGGCCGAGGTGTCGCGCGAGCCTGGTACCAACACCTGCGGCATGGTGGGTTGGCTCATCAACGCTCGTACGCCCGAGTATCCCAAGGGCCGCAAGTTCGTTGTCGTTGCCAACGATATCACGTTCAACATCGGTTCTTTCGGCCCCAAGGAGGACAACTTCTTCTTCAAGTGCACCGAGCTGGCCCGCAAGCTGGGCATCCCCCGCATCTATCTGTCGGCCAATTCCGGTGCGCGCTTAGGTCTCGCTACCGAGCTGATGCCTCACTTCAACGTTGCCTGGAATGACGCGGAGAAGCCCGAGGCCGGATTCAAGTACCTCTACCTCAGCGACGAAAGCAAGCATCGCTTTGAGAACGATGTCATCACCGAGGAAGTCACGGAAGACGGTGAGAAGCGCCACAAGATTGTCACCATTGTCGGTGCTGAAGATGGCTTGGGTGTCGAGTGCTTGCGCGGGTCTGGCCTGATCGCCGGCGCCACGAGCAGAGCCTACAACGACATCTTCACCTGCACGCTCGTCACCTGCCGCTCAGTTGGTAAGTTTTCCTCACGCAAATGACCCCTCCGTGTACCACGCAAACTAACCCCCTTTCCAGGTATCGGCGCGTATCTTGTGCGCCTCGGCCAGCGTGCCGTGCAAATCGAGGGCCAGCCCATCATCCTCACCGGTGCGCCTGCGCTCAACAACCTGCTCGGTCGCGAGGTCTACACGTCCAACCTTCAGCTCGGTGGCACTCAGATCATGTACCGCAACGGCGTGTCGCACTTGACCGCCAACGACGACTTTGCTGGTGTCTCCAAGATTGTGCAGTGGATGTCGTTCGTCCCAGACAGGCGTAACAACCCTGTTCCCATCAGCCCAAGCGTGGATTCTTGGGACCGCGACGTCGTCTACCCCCCGCCGCTCCAGAAAGAGGGTTATGACGTGCGGTGGATGATCGCCGGCAAGGAGGACGAGGCTGGCTTCCAGCCTGGCCTGTTCGACAAGGATTCGTTTGTCGAGACCCTGGGCGGCTGGGCCCGCACTGTTGTGGTGGGCCGCGCCCGTCTCGGCGGCATCCCCATGGGCGTGATCGCTGTCGAGACCCGTGCTGTCGAGAACATCACGCCCGCCGACCCTGCCAATCCCGACTCGATTGAGCAGCTGACCAACGAGGCCGGCGGCGTGTGGTACCCCAACTCGGCGTTCAAGACGGCCCAAGCCATCAACGACTTCAACCACGGCGAGCAGCTCCCGCTTATGATCCTGGCCAACTGGCGCGGTTTCTCGGGCGGCCAGCGTGACATGTACAACGAGGTTCTCAAATACGGCTCTTTCATCGTCGATGCCTTGGTCAAGTTTGAGCAGCCCGTCTTCATCTACATTCCGCCCTTCGGCGAGCTCCGCGGTGGCTCGTGGGTCGTCGTGGATCCGACCATTAACCCCACCGCCATGGAGATGTACGCAGATGTCGAGGCGCGTGGTGGTGTCCTCGAGCCCGAGGGTATCATCGGCATCAAGTACCGCAAGGACAAGCAGCTTGAGACCATGGCCCGCCTCGACCCGCTCTATGCGAGCCTCAAGAAGCAGATGGCCAAGGAGGGTTTGTCCAAGGAGGAGACGGACGCCATCAAGAAGCAGATGACTGAGCGCGAGCAGCAGCTTCTGCCCGTCTACGCCCAGATCAGCCTGCAGTATGCCGACCTGCACGACCGTGCCGGGCGCATGAAGGCCAAGGGTGTCATTCGGGAGGTGCTCGAGTGGCGCGAGGCCCGCCGCTTCTTCTACTGGCGCGTGCGGAGAAGACTTAACGAGGAGTACATTCTCCGGCGCATCACGAGCGTGGCCTCGCACGCCGGCGTCCACAACAAGGTGGACACTTCCGCATCGCTGACCACGGCCGAGGCTCGCAAGCGCCACCTCCAGCTCCTCGAGGCGTGGTCTGGCATTGCGAACTTTGATACCAGCGATCGCGAGGTGTCTGTGTGGTACGAAGAGAATCGCAAGCTGGTCCACGACAAGATTGATGCCCTCAAGAACGAGGCCATCACGGCCGAGATGCGGGAGCTTGTTCGTGCCGGCACCACGAGCAAGGATGCTACGGCGAATGTTGCTTGGAAGGGCGTGCGCGACATGCTGCGCGTGATGCCGGTGGAGGAGAGGGAGAAGATTCTCGAGTATCTCAAACATGTTTAGAGGGTATACATCCGATTTGGAATGGGGGGCCGGAAGGAGCTACAGCGGTTAGAGTTGGTTTTTTTTCCAAGGCGGTCAAAGCTGGGCGTGTGTAAAGGAGTGTATGGTTAGGTTTCTTGAACCAGCGAATGATATTCCTGCTTGCAACATCTCTCCATCCCACTCGTGATCTCGCCTATCATGGTGGCTCTCCGCAATGTTGAAACCTCTCACCTGCTCGATGTATCCCCACTGAAAGCATTATGGTCAAATGGCTTCAAGTTTGCGATTCCGTGTGGCCGCTGGTTCTGTTCAAGACCTTGTGTTAGGCAACGCAAGTCGGTACAAGTAGTACAAACTGATCTCTACCTGTTTGCTGAAGTTTGGGCGTCGGTTCAAACATAAATCCCCTTCTGGGTTACAACTTTGTTGTTTTGCTTAACGAAACTATTTATCGGTGTGTAGCTGGTGAGTCTCTACGGTTTACCCTTTTTTGTGATCAGTGTTGGGAGAACCGTGAGACTGTCACTTTACCATTCGACAGCTTCGCGTTATCATCTTGTTTGTCGGTTCTTGGTGGTTGTTACGTGCTGAAATCGTTGAAGAGTTTGCTCTTGATTTGGCACTTGTATCATGTGGTGTATGACAGGCTAACCTCGTTACACTGCCAGGACGGATGCGGCTCTATCTTGGTCATGTTTGTCCAGACTGACGTTGCCTTTGGATGTTCCGTGATGGCAGCGGGGAATTGTTGGTGGGAACGAAGCGTAATAACTCCGAGAATGGGAGTGACAGCTTCGGGCTTCTCTGAACAATTTCGATGTGCAAACAAGAAGTAATCGCCTACACTTGAATACGTCGCAGCTTTGGTGTCTCGTCAATAAAGTTTACCACAACGTTCCGTTGAATCAGTAAGCTGCCATACATAACCAACAAACATGCACGGTTACAGGGAGTCATTGCACCTACCGCTCTCCTTGTGGCCTCCCTCCTGGCTCCGACACACCCGTATACCGTTCTCAGCCATGTCGTTCACGCCAGTCAAACTCTGCAACACTCAGAGCTATATAACCCATCCGAAACCCTACCCAGAACTCCTTCATATTTCTCATCAGACAACCCACAACCCTTTTCAAGCCACAGCCCCCTAACCACCCTACCCTTAACAAACACAAAACAACACCGGCACCATGGCACCAAGCCTCACAATTCACGTCCAGCCCACCTCGGCCGTCGCCAAAAACGAAACCATGACCCCATCCCCCAAAGTCCGCGCCGAGTTCGACGACTCCTCCTCGCCGCCCCATCCCAGCGACATGGTCGTCTTCGCCGACCTCTACCGCCACAGCAGCAGCTCGGCAATCGGCAGCGGGTACGTGAAGCGGTTCCAGGGGTCCGGGCCCCAAGTCGTGCGGCAGGTGGCCGGGAAGCTGCACGTGGACTCGGAGTTTGATGCGGTCAGGGTGGCGGAGGCGGGGAGGTATTTTCTGAAGGTGTCGGTTACGGAGGTGAATGGGAGTGTGGGGGGGATGGTGTTGGGGACTGTGGATACGGAGATGTTTGAGGTTTATTAGATTGGTTTTATGGGGGTGGTGGTGATCGTGTTGGCTTGTCTTGTCTTGAGGGGAGGCTGGATGTTTGAGTTTGGGTTGATGGTCAGAGGGTTCTTGAAGTCAAACTATGTTACTGGAAGACTCAGAGGTTAAGAAGTGGTGAGAAGATGAGAGTGCATCTATTTTTTCACTTTCATCCAGCTTGAGATGTCTCGCAGGCTTCGAGTCAGGGTTTGATGGAGAGCAGCATCAGTGACATGGAAGAGGGACAAACGCAATGCAGTTTCTCAATTCGTTGAACCATGTAATAGGTGGTCCATGTATAGTCACACTCAACGCCAAAATGGAAGGCTGTAGGAAAATGAAAACCCGACAAGCAACAAAAAAGGGCAGGGGGGGGGGAAGAAGAGGAAAAAAGATATTCGTTCGACGGGAATTGAGCCCGACGTGGGGGTCGAACCCACAACCTTGAGATGACGTAAGCCTTAAGAGTCTCACGCTCTACCGATTGAGCTAGCCGGGCGTGTTGTTTGAAAACGAGTAACGGCGTTGGATTGATGTAGTCTGCGGCATGGGAGGCATTCTCCACAGATGCATCCCTACACATCTAGAGGGATGGACCTTTGCATCGACAACTCGAGTAGTTCTGAGAAGACAAGTCTTCATTTCTCGGGCCAAGAAGAACGCAACATCGCGAGCAACACAGCGCCGGGCTCTGTCCGGGCTCAGCCGTCTCAGCTCAGTTGCCAGACCGCGGCCTCTCTCGGAGCGCTTGAGTCGAAGACGAGCCATCGGGTATCGTGCAGCGTCACTTGAGTTTAAATTTGAGCCATCACTTAACGTATTAGAAGTATAGCACCAGAAAATATCCGCAGCCGGCAGCAGCCAAATGTCCTTTCTATTCGTACAGCGCACTGCTTCCCTTCCGTCAAGGTGACCCCCAAGGGCCGAGGGAAAACACCCGACCTTCTCTCGGGACGGTATGCATCCCAACCCCGAATAACAGCAAGCTAAGAACTCCGAGCGATCTTGCCTCAGAAATCCGCCTGGCGCGAGTCCGTCCCACGTCTTTTGTTTTGGTTAGGCTTTCTGTGTATGCCTGCGCAGCCCTTGGAGAGACACCGCCGTATCTACCTCCAGTGTCCCGGCCGCCTCAAGCCCAAACTCCCTTCGGCCAGAGTGGCCATGAAACAACCGGCCCGAGCAGCAAGAAAAGACAACGAACATCAAGAAAAAATAGACTCGAAAGATGGCAGTGTACAGCTCAAGCTCTTGCGACAGCCTTGCAAGCGCCGCTCTCGGCAAAGAAAAGCCGATACTCTCCTCCGTTGGGAGTGGACAACTCCGCCGCCACCTGGGCCTTTCAGCCCCCGCCGACTGACCGAGGACCGAAACCCAAGACCCGAATCGGAAAACTCGTGGCTTCTCACTCTTCCTCGCTCCTCCGGATTTACGCAGCGGTGCTGCTGCTGTGCCTGGGCCGCTTGCGGGTGCTGCCCGGGGTGGCGCCGGGGTGCATCTTTTCGTTGCGCTCGCGCTTGAGCTTCTCGTCGAGAACGCGGGCTGTAGAGAGGTGGGCCGGTCAGCGCTGCCACTGCAAGAACACGCACGCTCAAAAAGACAGGGGTTGAACTTACTGAGCACATCGTAGCCGAACTGGGGGAACTCCAGGCACAAGCCGCGGAACTCCTCCTCGGCCTCGGCGCGCAGGGTGTGGGAGCGGGTGGCCCAGAAGTTGGCGACGGGGACGCGGATGGCGGTGTCGTCGCGGGCGGTGAACTCGTAGACGTAGCGGGCGTAGGCGATCTCGCCCTTGGCGGTCGAGTTGACGCAGTGGATCTTGGACGACGCCAGGTTCTTGAGGTGGACGAGGCCGAACTTCTCCGCAAGAGTGTAGACCTTAGCGTGCTTGAGGAGCTGGTCGCCTGTCAGGTCCACGTCGGGGATGGACGGGTCCTTCTCGAGCGTGCGCTGCCCGGGCACCTTCTTGGGGAAGTAGTCGCCAGTGTACAGAAACTCGAGGAAGCATCCCATGGCTTCGATGTCTTCACCGGGCAGCTCGATTTGGCGCGGCTACAGCAACACCCCCAGCATAAGTCAGCCAAAGCTCCCCTCACGCTCAAACAACCCCCCTCCTAGGAAAGGGAGGTGGGGAACACCAGGAAGAGAAAAACTCACGCTCCCATCATCAGCAAACTCCCCGCACGCCTCCGCAAAATAAGAACTCTGCACCAACAACCCCTGATGCGCGCTCAAAAGCGTCTCCTGCCCGCCCGACCCAATCACCAGCGTGACAATCGGCGTGGACAGGTACTGCGCAAACGTGATGCGCGGCGGGGCCGGCTTGCCGTCGTCCACATCGTTGTTGTTAGCGTCGCCGTCGTCGTCAGGGCCGCCCTCGGCAAAGGGAAGGTCGGCCTGCGGCTGCTGCTGCTGGTCTTCGGCCATCTCGACATCGGCGCCGGTGACGGGTTCCTCGGGGAGGGAGGAGTCGAATGAGTCGGCCATCTTTTGCTAATTATTTTGCCCTTTTTTTGTCTCTCTTTGAGATGGGGTTGGTTTGGAGAACGAAGGTGAATCGGTCGGTCGGTCGGTTTGCGCCCGGATGCGGCTGTTGGGGACAGAACGAGCGGCTGATGCGCCGGGTTCTGCGCGATGGTATTCCCGAATTGGCGGAGAAAGAAGGAATGCGCGAGAATGCGCAATTGAAAAATCAATTGGCTGAGCTGTGTACGAAATTAATTATCAAGGGAAGGTGGGGAAGGAATTGGATGAACGAAGCCTTGGTGTTGTTCCCTCAAGCGGCAGCCTTGTTTGGATTGTTTGGGGGGAGCTGTCGACGGATCCCGGCTCAGTGCAGGGGCAGGGGCCGGGATTGATCGTCAGGGGGTTGTGTGACATAAGAGGAAGAAACAAAACAATGGGGCCGCCTCGAAAACTGGTGAATGCTTCCACCTCCTCAGAGCTCAGAAATAATTATACATTTCGGTCATTAGGTGCTCGTAGCGAAAAGCTACCTAGTATAGCAAATGATGGCCTGCCAATCCGTCGACACGGCACTGCGCACAAGGCCGAGAGAACTCCACCCAGCAACCAGAAAAGCAAGATAGTACGATAGTACACGGCAGCAATGCGGGCCAGACCTGCCTCACCGCACCCGGTCCAAAACCCAACTCAGTCGTCGCCCATGGCTTTCGCGCTCGCCCTACAAGCCCGCCCACTACGGCGCAACAGCCCGTCAGGACCGACCTCTTCTGCCTCGCGCTGCAAGTTTGACACACTCCTCACCCTCGGCCGACCACGTCCCCTGGGTCCGCCGTCTGTGCTGCCGTCCGACGATTCCTGACTCTGTCCCAAACGATCCTTCCAGTGCTTTCTCCCCCGAGCTTTGGCCTCATCCTCGGGGCGCAGGAAGCGGTTGACGGTCCGGTGATCAAGGACCCGCTGCTCCTTGTCGCCTTTGCCAGCCGGCACCGTCTTGGGCCAAATGTATCCGTACAGTTTGGAGTGGCGCTCGCACCGGTAGCAGTTGGCCTGGGTGTAGTAGGCGTTGCGCTGGACGAACGCCGTGTTGCAGTTGGTGCAATGGATCCACGCCGTGTCGGGTTCGGAGAGGAGGCGTGGAGTCAAGGTGTAGTCGCCGGGGGTTCGATGTTGCCGGGCTGGTTCAACAGCAGCGACTTCTGATACCCGGCCCTTCTTCGACTTCTTCGGGAGGCTAGACTCGCTTGCCACGAGGCTGCTCTCCGATGAAAGTTTCGAGACCCCATTCTTGGTCGGAGGAGCCCGCGCCATCGTCGTCAACCAACCGCTAGGCTCGGCAACATCCGCCGCGCCGTCGTCTTCTAGAATTGTCTCATCCGAGTCATGACGAGTCCGATCTTCTGCTTCAACAGTGTCGGGATCCAAGATAGTTTCTTCCGAGTCGTATCGGGCCTTGCCTGGTCCCTTTTGAGGCGACCAGAATGACGTAGGGACTAGGAACCTCTTCATCGTCGATGCACCTTCCTCGGCGAATGACGCATCGCCGGTGGTGGGAAGCGAGAGCTCTCCAGCTGCTGCTGTGTCGAACGCGCGGTCCGGAGGAATCATCTCTGTTGTGGGAAGGATTGTATCCGCTCCGTTCAACTGTTCAGGAACCGGAGAGATCCGCGGCAGATGCTCAACTTCTAGGTGGTTGTCCATCTCCAAGCTTTGCTTGACGGGCGAGAGATCCGGCGACAGAAGAGGAAGGCCAATCTTCCCGGAATCGGGCGAACTCGCGTCGATAAGGGTGGCGTTGCTCTCGATGTCGATGCTCGCCTCGGATCCCCTAGAACCCTGGCCAAACTCGGATTCTGAGGGGGCTCTCGGGATCCCAGCGTCCATCGGTATGGCAGAAACACGAAAGTGGTTTGTCTTGAAACACTTGGCCGGTGTCATTGGGGGCGAGCTCAGGCCCGCAGCAGCCAGACTCCGTTTCATCACCGGGGAGATGCCCAGTTGGTCGGCATCGCCTGAATCAGTCGTCGAGGCCCTGTCTCCCAGCGTTCGGTGACTCCTCCGCGTCTTCAAAATGCGGGGACGAATGCCGGGATTGACGGACGACGCGCGGGACCCGGCGATGCTGATGCTCTGGTCTCGTCTCCGCCGGCGCAGCGAGTAACCCTCGATCGACCCAGCCAGTGCTGCTTCGAGGCTGTTCTGGAGCGACACGGCGCCGTCCTCCGGCTTCCAGCCGTTTGCAAGGTTCGTCTCGCATGTCTGGCAGAGGCAGTCGCAGTTGTCCTCGCCAAAATAGCTCTCGCTGTACGTCACGGTGATCTCATCACCGACCTCGATGTCCCTGCATGCGATGATTTCGATCCCTGCCTGGCCGCGAGTAACGAGCCTGGCATTCGCGTCGCAGTCGTGGTTGGCAAATCGGGCGGGCCCCATGAAGAGACTGGTGAGCTTGCTCCTGCTGCTGACCACGAGGCTGAAGTCCTTTTTGCGGAGCGCTAGTTGCGCTTCTTCCTCGGGCGTAACCGTAACTTGACTGCCGGCCAAGTACTTGATCGTCTCGTTGCGTCGGATGAGCCGTCGTGCGGTGACGCTCGCTTCGTATGAACCGATGGCGTAGCGGTTCGTGGCGTTGACCTCAAACGGGCAGTCGGGCAGGTAGATGGACATGTACCGCCGCAGGTGGCCCTTAAAATCATCCCTCTCCCGGGGTGTTTTGAGGGAGCCGACGAATTTCCTCAGGCCGTCGGTTGCCAGCAGCTTTTCCTCTGCGGTGCTGAGATCCGGGTCGACAATGAGATGAGTCTGAATGATTTTGGCGATTTCCTCTTCCCGAACACCGCGGGAAGCGTGGTATGAGGGCCGGTTCTTCGGAATGGTCGTCCAGTAGTAGACCTGTCACCCGCAGTCAGTTTTTGGCGGCCGCCTCGCCGAATTTGGAGGAACCCACATGGTCAACCAGGCAATCGGTCAAAATGTCATCATAAGCAGCAAGCTGGCCAAAGGTCAGCTGCTTCTTTTTGGAGACCGGCGCAGGTACCCGAGGCATGGTTGCGGATGAGTGAGGTGGTTTTTCTGTTGAGTGATTGTTGTGATAATTGATCGTGATGGTCGTGGTGGTTGTGAGGTGAGGTCGGAAATGTGGTGGTGTGTGTGTGAAAAGAAGATTTGAACGGTTTGAGTTGAGGCCAGCTCTGCTTGTGTGGTTACAAAGGAGCGGATGCGCAGAGCGGCGAAGGATTTCACTTCAGTGTTCCATTCCCAGAAACTCCGTTTTTTCACGTGGAATCGGGCCCCAGCAAGACTCCGGTATGCAGGCTGAGGTGAGGTAGTAGAATGCCTCCTCGCTGCAGGTTCGGGATCCAGCCAAGTGTGCGGGCTCCGAGCTGGACCTGCCGCCCTGCTGAAACAGATGCACAACCCAAGAGCCTCCTGCTGTAATCCTTCCGCTGCGATCTTCCACCAGATGCAATCGAGGTGGCAATCGGCGGATGCACGGTGCCGTCCTTCGAGCCTGAGGGCTTGTCGTCTGAGATTGTCGTCGTGGGTCCGTCAGATGAGTTGTGCCGTCATCAGCGCCGGGCGACAACAACAAACCTAAGCTGCCGCCCAAATAACGGTGCAGGGGCTGTTGCTGGCGATTGGGTCGGAGAGTGGTGAGAGTTCTGGAGGGTTGATGGTGCGACCTTCTCCGTCGGGAGTTGGGAGATGTTCAGGTGCAAGTCCAAAAGGAGAAGAAGGTCGTCGGGATTGCATGGGAAGGGTCGGAATGGTTGGAATGGTTGGCCCCCCCCTTCTCCTCATGTGCTGTTGCCCGGGAAATTGGGAGGCCAGGCGAGCGCAGCAGGGGGAAGGAAGAGCGCCCATGCGACAGCCGCTTTGCGCAGCGACCATCATTGGCTCGACGCCCCGCCAAGCCTCCCCCATGCCACAAAGCCCCCAAGCGCCTGCAGCAGTCCCGATTGGACCAGGTGCAGACACCGCCCTGGTTACATAATCCGGCTTCTTCCAGCCCAGCCGCGAACAATTTTGCGGCGCCGGCATTGGTCGGCAGCTGGAGTGGGCTTCAACGTCGAGGTTGCAGAGCCCGGTCAACAGCAGTCGTGGCAGGTGCCGTGTCAGAGCCAGACAAGCCAAGATGATCCAACTAAAGGTGCGTGGCTCTCCGGTCGAGAATCGGGCATTCAGCTGACGCGGCAAACCAGACGATGCTTAACTGCATCGACAACTCGGGCGCCGCCATCGTCGAGTGCGCCATGGTCGTCGGCCAGAAGAGACACGCCTCCATCGGTACGTGACCGCCCCGCCAGCCCGACCACCGCGCACCCGTCCCGTCCGTTGCGTTAACCGCTCCCTCTACAGGCGATAGGATAGTGGTGGTGGTCCAGAAACAGCGAGGTGCCCAGGCCGAGGGTATGGCCGCGTCCTCGGGCGCCAAGGTCAAGCGCGGCGACATCCGCCATGCCATTGTCGTGCGGACAAGACAGAGGGTACAGCGGAGAGACGGCAGCGTGATCAAATTCGACGACAACGCCTGTGTTCTGATCAACAAGGCTGGCGACCCGATCGGCTCGCGTGTCAACGGTGTCGTGGGACAGGAGCTACGGAAAAAGAAGTGGAGCAGGATTCTCAGCATGGCGCCCATGCAGGCGTAAGGTGGGCGATGGGTCTGGTCTGGATCAGAAAGAGCACAACCCGTTCTGCCGATAGGGTTGGCGTGGCTTTGAAGAGGGATAGATGGGGCGGATAGAGCGTGGCATGACCGGCGCTGGACCACATCCGGCATGCCATTGATGGCTGGCATCGAGACGGCGTTATTAGGCGTCGTGTATACTACTTGTACAAATGAAAATGCAATAGGGACAAGCAGTCAACTCCACAACCTGTTTCCGTCTGGCGACCCGTGCCGGTCGAGTACATACAGTGTGCAACGACCTCGAGAGAAAACGCTGCGCCGCGCCCCAAAAGCCCAGATCTACCATAAAGACTCCCTATCGCTGAACGCCAAAGTGTGCCAATGTCCGTTATGAACCTCCTCCAGGTGGGAGTTAATCGCAAGAAAACACAAGCCTATTGAAAGATGTTGCCGCAATCGCAGCAGACATAGAACAGTTTCTGGCGCGGTCAGCAATCCGTCGCCCTCCCGAGGCTTCAAGCTGGGCGTCTCTCACCATTCCCGTTTCAGCGCTGCGCTGCTGCGACTGGAAAAAGACAGCCTCCTGGTGGTTGCAAGCAGGACAGCTGCGCTTGGCCCGTGGCAGCTAGGCAAGAAGCATTGTCAGCCACTGGGCATCCTCCTGATACAACATTAAACCGCCATCCAACCCTCCCTGCTCCGACCGGGACTCCAAGACACCGGGCTGTGTCGCCACCCGAAAAATGCTATGTCGTAATATCCATGAAGATGCGTGAATCGTGGGGGTATCCGCTGTCGTAAAGGTCATCCGTCGTTCGAGTCGCCCGAGGCATTCGAGCCGTATTCGAGCCGTGGCCCTGACGCGGCCTTAGGAAGCCCAACCCTGGGCGAGCGCCGAGGCAACAGACGACTTCAACGCGGCGCCGACAAGAATGCTCTCGGCCTTTTCGTCTAGCCCAAGATCCATGTCCCGCAGTCCAAAGAAGTCTTCGGTGCGAGTCATCAAAGCGCCCAGCTCATCCAGGCTCTCGCCAGTCCAGGAGACGATCTCGACATCGTCGAGATCGACGTCCAAATCGTCGTCGTCGTCCATCATGTCGAGGTCTTTGTCAAAGCCCAGGGCGCTGCTGGCCTCGTCGAGTTCGAGTTCGGGCGTACTTGGCTCGCTAGGGAGCATCGAAAACGGGTCGCCGCACGTTTCGCAGACGATCATGCTCCCGCAGCCGAGACACGAAGAGACACAGGCCGATGATGCCACCGAGGTTGCCGATGAGGGCCACGAGGCCGACGAGTTCGTCGAGCGTGACAGGCTCGACAAGCCCGATGCACCAGAGCCCCGGCGCCCCCCGTCAAGAGAAAGAGAATGGATACCCACCGTTGGATCGCTGCCGACGTCCTGCGTGACGCCAGCCGTCTCGCCAGCGGCGTTGTTCATGGCGTTGCGGAAGATGCACGACGAGGTGGCCTCCTCGGAGAAGTTGCAAGTGCGGCATGTAAACATGAGCTTGCGGTCGACCTCGTCTTCCTTGGGGTACAGCATGTTGCTGCACTCGGAGCAGAAGCGGAACGTGATCTGTTCGACCGGCTTCTTGCGGTCGCCCGAGGCCGAGGCTGCCGGCGACGACATTGCTATTGTGATGGCGACGAGTTAGCCGCTGCTTGTTTTGGCTGTTTGATCGGTGTGGCGACGGTGGCGTCGATGAAGAGTTAGTGGTTGCTCTTGAGGTGCGGGAGTGGAGGGTGATGCGGAGCGTGGGCTTTGATGAGAGTCGGTCTGTGAGGAAGGCTGGCAGAAGGAAATGTTGCTTGCAGTGATGATGGGGGGTGCTGTGGTGATAATGGAAGCCTGGAAGATGCCCGAAAACGTGTTGCCAGATGAGGTCGTCAGGTCCTGAAAGCTCGGGGAGTTTTACCTTCAGTTTATGGAGAAGGACAGGAAGTTTGAAGTAAGCCGGAACTGCAGCGAGATGAGGGCGTTCAAGGTTGGAGTGGCAGGCGGCGGGGTGACTGCTCGGTTCAAGAATCCCTTCCACGTTCTCACGAAGCCTTTCTTTCAGGCGACAGCAGGCGCCGGGTTCCCAAGGGCCAAGATCAGGAGCGCCACCGAAAACCCACCATCGGGTCTGTGCTTTCCCTGCCTTGACTTGTGGGGCTGTGTGCCTTGGGAGAGTGGGCCCGGACTTGACACTTGCACTTCCACATGGCGGAACAGGGAAAGGGAAGCAGGCAGGAGCCCCTCATCTGTGATCTGCCCGCGATTTGGCCGCAGCTCCGGGTGCCTTCCGCCCATGGAAGTTCATCTTGCCCGGCACATGCAAATCACCAGTGGGTGAGGCCAAGAGCCTTTATTCTGCGATACCTTTTGTCATTGCAAGCCACCCGAATCTAAACTGGGTTCCATGTCTCGAACAAAGAATTCGCTGTCCAGGCTGGGGCTTGTGAGAGTCCTTGGTTGACTTGATCAAAGCATTCAACTTGGACATCTTTCTGCACCACGCGTATTCTGTATTCTGTACCCGATGGCTCTTGTCAGGCTCGTCAGGTCACGGCGAGCCAGGGCCAGCAAATAAAGATCCCGAGTCCAGTACACCCACCGGCTTGCCAGCCGCCGATCGGGGCCTCGTGATGGTCGATTTCCTAGATTGCTTGACCAGATGAACAGGTGATGGGGGATGCAGCCCGGGGGCGCTGCGGACCACTGAAACAACAGGGGTTCGGTGGTGCAACCCGCGTTGCTGTGCCAGTGTGCCCTGGCACGGGCAGGAACTGCAAGGCAGCCAACAGCCCTCCGCAACCCCCCACCACAGTCCCATCACCCCGCCTTTTCCGCCCTGCACTCCGCATCCAGAGGCTTCGATTGCCAATCACTGCAGCCCTCATTGCAACCCTGCCGTCTGCCGACCCCTACATCAAGACTAAGCGCGTCATCAGGCGCCGAGGGCCATCGTTTTCGGGGACTTGTTCTTTTTTGCCTCGTCCATTTCCCATTTTCCCGTCGGGTTCTTAAGTCTTGTGGTTGCACGCCCAGCAAGTGTGGTGCAAGACCGCAAGTCGAGAGTCGAGAGCTTGTCTGTCCTTCTGTTGTTCACGCTCCCCAGCCATGGCCGACGTAAGTGACCCCCCCACGAGCTTCCTTCGAGATCTCTCAAGTACTCCCGTGCGCTGACGCAAACATACCCCTCTAGCAAACCGAGACCGGCCTCCCGCCAAACTGGGAGGTGCGCCACAGCCAGTCCAAGAACCTGCCCTACTACTTCAACGCCGCCGAGAAGGTGTCGCGCTGGGAGCCGCCCCCGGAGACCGACACGGAGAAGCTCAAGAACTACATGGCCGTCTACCACAGCAACAAGGGGCTCGCCGCCGGCTCCGGCGAGGACCGACAACCTGGCAAGATCCGCGCCGCCCACCTGCTCGTCAAGCACCGCGACAGCCGCCGGCCCTCGAGCTGGCGCGAGAACCAGATCACCCGCAGCAAGGAGGAGGCCCTTGAGATCCTCAAGGCTCACGAGCGCCGCATCAAGAGCGGCGAGATCTCGCTTGGCCAGCTGGCGCTCACCGAGTCGGACTGCAGCAGCGCGCGCAAGCAGGGCGATCTGGGGTATTTCGGCCAAGGGGACATGCAGAAGGAGTTTGAGGACGCCGCCTTTGCGCTGCGTGCTGGTGAGATTTCGGGCATTGTTGACACGGCGAGCGGGCTGCATCTGATTGAGAGGTCCGTTTCTTGTCTTTTCTTCTCGTCGCATTTTCTGGGACGTGGCTGACTGACTGATGCGCCAGGCTCGAGTAATCTCAACTTGATCATTTCACAGTCTACTAAGGGGCTCAAGGCGGCCACCGCTTTTAGCTGACCGAATTCTGGTGCGCATCTATCTATAGTTTTCAACGAGGCGAAAACGGGGCATTGTGGTGATACTGCGGTTGCGTTGATGGAAGTAACAGGGGTTTCTGCATTCGAAGCGAGCCCAGATCAAGAGCGAGTGTGCATAGTGCGAGCAAAGCAGCATTCATTTGATCATCATCTTCGCCGTGTAAAAGTCTCTGGTCCTGTATGGACTGCAAGGCTGGTTGCCCAGCCAAATGTGAAGGGTATAATCCGGGTGTCTCCCTCGTTGTCCGTTCACCCAACCACGCATGCTTTCAAGAGCCTGAGCCCTAACCCATCTTACAAGGACACATCCATCCTCCCCAAACTGGCAACTCTCCCTCTGAGGATAACGACCCAATCAAATGTCTAACACGCCCGTTTTGAGTGGTATCCCCATCACCCAGCCACACTCGCGACAACCCATCGCGCAAGTGGCGGAATACTCGAAAACACCACCGTCATGACGCCCAGGGCAATCATGGACAGAGCGGCGTGTGGTGCCGCCTCGCTCTGCACCTCGTACAAATACGCCGTGCCCATTGCCGCAGCGTTGATGCCGACTGTGATGCCAGCGGCAACCGTCCGCGGGTCATTCACCCCTCGCAGGGACGCCGTCCTTACGGCCGCGACATCGTCCCTCGTTCCTGTCCGTGTCCGCTCCCGTGTTCGCTCCCGTGTTTCTCCCTCTGTCTCTGTGTCGCCATCACCACCGCCCTCTCCCCCTTCCACCTCCCGCTCTATCCTTCGTCCTCCACCAACCCTCCCCATACCGCGAACAACCCATCTCTCCGCCCACCTCCCCATTCCCAACCCCATCGCCATCTGGAACCCAATACCGCTCCCCACCACCATCGCCGCGTTCAAGCCCGCGTCCCCGCCAAGCCTGCCCATGACCGGGCCCGCGAGAGCAATCGTTACGCTGCGCGCCGCAAACGCCAGCGCGGTCGCCGCGCCGCCGGGCTGCTGGGTACTGCCGACGCCGAGGAGCCGGCCGACTATAAGCGGGCCACAGACGACATTGCCGAGGGCGAGCGCGCTGCTGACGGTGGAGACGGCGAGGCCGGCACGGGAGAAGAGGTGGGCGCGGTGAGCGTAGAGCTTCAGGCCCCATGCCACGAGGCCGGAGGAAAGGAGGGTTGTGGCTAGGTCCCCTGCTGTTATCGTCGTCGGCTCGCTGGAGGCGGTGGCGGAGTGGAAGAGGAGAGAGGAGAGCGGGGTGCGGGTCTGCAGGGTGTCGAGCACGGCGGGCAATGGGCGGGCGCTAAGAGATGCGTCCGCAAAGGCGTAGGCGATCGTGGCGAGGGCGGTCCACAGGACGGCGTTGGAGAGGCCGGACAGTAGGGTGCGGAGAGGCGGGGGCAGGGAGGGGCTGGATTGGATGCTGGATTGCATGGCTAGGGTGGTGAGCCAAACGGAGAAGAGGAGGGAGGTGGCGAGGGGGACGTCGTGGCCCTCAAAGTAGCGGAGCGGGAGGCCGAGGGTGAGGGTGCACAGCCAGCAGAGGAGTACAAGGGGATTGTGGAGGATCCAGATACGCAGGCGAGTCCGCCGGGAGGGTGGGCTGGGGGTTGGGCCGGGGGCGGCGGTGGGTGGTTGTGAGGTGGTGGACTCGTCGGCTTCGGAGGATTCCCCAAAGTCCAGGCCGATGGTCAGGGTGCTGGCCGTGGGGGAACCCTTGCAAAAGGGGTTGGTCGGTTTTTGCAGTTTGTTGCTTTGTGTTTCCCTCCCGGTTTCAACATCGGTGTCGGTATCTCTGTCAACCCGAAACCGCTTGTCGTAGCGAACCAGGAGGGATTGGATGGGAAAGGCGAGGGAGTAAGCCAGAATGATGTTGAGCAGGCCAGTGAGTACTTACACGTGTTAGCTCACACTCGGTTTGCTTGCGTGTGGTGATCGATCCCGCTTACCGAAGCTGATGGCTATCATTCCGATGTCGCGAGCATCTGCAGTCGGCCCGCGGCAGAGCATGACAATTGGGATGGTAAACCCGATGGACATGTGGCGATTCAAGAGCTCCGTCTGCTTTTGTTAGAGCAGCATCGAGGTAAGTTCGGAGGACAACTTACGGCACGCTTCAACCTCTTCCCGTAGAAGTCCTCGAGGCCGGGAACGGCACACCCGGTTATTGAAAAGACCAAAAACACTACCGCCATGGCCAAGATCGGGGCAGGAAAGTCCGACCCCTGCTGATCGAGGCCAAGTTGGATGCCGGATATCAACAACTGTGCGACAAACACCATGGTGACAGCGACAAGCGTATCTCGGAGCCGTTCAAGCAGCTGTGGCCATGACCGAGGGCGCAATGAGGCCTCAAGGGCTGAGACCGGAGGTGAGTGCACGGGCAGTGATGAGGCCATCACCATCTGGCACCCGGCGCCACGGCACCGGCTCTCGGAGAAATGTAAGTTCGGATCAGGGCAGTACGCGGACGGCAGGCTGTTTGCTTCTCACACAGGTACACACATGTCAAGCGGTGAGACATGCTCTTGGGCAGGACCTGAGAACAGAGACGGTTGGCATCTGTCGCACTTAAGGGGACAACAGCGGGAGAAACTCACGGTGTCTAGGACAGGCACTGCAGCGGGGCCTCGCGTTTGTTGTTCCCGTGTCCATGTTCAATGGCTGTCTTTGACGGTGAAGCCCGGGCTGGAGACCTTGGGCCCAATCCGTCCCGAGCTGAAGCGTCCTGGTACAAACGCTGTGCCAGGACTGACCAGGAGCAGTTCGGGCAGTTCGTTGCTGCTGTGAAGACTCCCTCCAGCGAAAATGGGCTGGGTCGGCCGAGCCCAGCGAATAAGCTCAGTGGAACAAGGTGTTGCAGAAGGCTGTGTTTGCCGGGAAGGGCCCACGACAGGCACCGCAGGCACCGCAGGTGCGTCCTGGGAGACGACACGTCAACATGTCGGTGTGTGCTATCCTCATTTGGAGCAGGATTACCGAGAAAGTTGTGGGGAGACGGCCCCGGGTTGCGACTTCCTGCAGGCCGGAGTCAAACAGAGAAGGCGCAAGGCCCACCAGGAACAGAGCACCGCAGAAAGCGAGCCGGCGTGTTTGTGTGCTCCCCGGACAACGGGACGGGAGACGGGAGCAGACAGGACAGCAAGTCTGGTAGCAGCTAAGTGATCCCCGATGAATGGAGCCCGAGACGTTGATTCGAGGGTGGTGTGCCATGGTCGCCGGGCCAGAGGCTCGACTGATCTTGGGACATCCAGTCCAGCCAAACAACGGCCCGTGTCTCGACTGTCTTGGTTGTCTTGCCTGTCAGTCATGACGGACATGCCCCACATGTAGGGCCGCCAGATGGGCCGAGCAAGCCAGTGACGATGGCGTCCATGCCGGCACACCGAGATCACCAACGCCGCCCTGCCCCCCGCCCACGGCACTCTGTCGCTTGTGAGCTCAGACCACACCGCAAGATGGCGGGAGAGGCTACGGACAGATCATCCCAGATATGGCAGACTAGGGGCAGCTCGCCCGTGGCTTTGTTGGTAGCCTAAACAGGAAGCTGGAGGGGCGCAACCCAACGGCGTCAGGCTCAGTGGGTAGGCGGTTACAAACGAGCAGGGGAGCGTTAAGCCAGCCGGCAACGCAGCCGTCAGAAGCGCAGTGGGAAGCCGCAGGGCCCGGCGTGTCGTGGCGGATATGCACATTAGCGCCTCGCGAAGACGGCTGACTGCGTTTCGAGCCGCGATCTGGCCAAGCATGTGGCGGTATCACGTTTTGAAGAAACACACGGCAGCGCCCTCTGCCACTGTCAAGAGTGGGCCGCACTTCGCGAATGGAGTCGGAGGAAGGAGGCACATCGTGAACCCTGAGGCCGTTGGACAAGGTTCCCGTCCACGGCGCTGTGCTTGTGCTGCCTCGCAAAGCTAATTCGGACGATATGCTCCGGGAGCTGAAGCCCGAAAGCAGGGCGTGGCCAAACGGTCTGTCTCATCCCGATCTTCCAGAGCACTTGCTTGCAGGAGGCTTGGACGTGCTCCGCATGGCCCAAGGAACCCGAGGGGCTCTGAGCTGGCCTCTCACAACGACGCTCCCTCCCCGAATCACTGCAGAGCCCTGGTGTTGTGTGACACATGGTCTGGGAGACTAAATACCCGTAGGTTCTTTTGTGTGGGAGCGGCTGTCCTGGAGGCGGATGGGCAAGGCGATGTTTCATGATGCCTTGAGAGGTGCCCTGGCAGTCCGTGGAGTGGACTTTGAGTAGACCTGGCTTCCCTCAACACGCCCTTGTCCATATCCGCGTCGGCGACGGAGGCAGAACGGCGGTCGGGTCAAGCCCGGGCCCGATGTTCTCGGCTGGATTTGTCTCTGTTTTGGGCATACAGAATCCAACTGCAGCTGTAAAACGGTACAACGCGCACACCTGGAGCCCAAGGCACATCTTGGTGTCGAGCAAGCGCGTGAAGAACAGAAAAGGGAAGGTGAAGCGGAAGGCTCGGGTTTGACAGGCTGCCGAAAATTCTAGTCGTCCGTAGCAACGACCTAGGCAGTTCCGTCTTGAAAGTCCGACAGCTCGCAGTTGCAGAGATAGCGTTGAAATTCAGGTCGAGTTCAGGTTTTGGCGATGGCGCGGGTACGGGGTCTGCCGGAGGAGGAGGACGTGGTTGCCGCTGTCAATTCGTTTCGGACAACGGCAGTCGACTCCTGAGCTGCGATCGCTGCCTACGGACGTAATGAGAGGAAGGAACGCGGCGAGTGTTCACCAAGTCTTGCAGCTCTGCTGTTGTGTCAGGAAGGAACCCAGTTTGACGGACGTCAAGATGCCGAGCCTTGGCTGGGAAGCTCGAGCCACCCTGCGTCCACAGCTTGCAAGTTCCGGGGACTGAGCGTGGGGCCCCGGCAGATGGCTTCAGCCTTCAGGGGCCCAACGACCCTGAAGAGCCCTGGAATTGAACCCCACAGCAACCTGGAAACGCCAGGGGACTCTGCAACCACAACACGACGTGACATTTCACTGGACCTTCCGCGTCTGCGCGCGCTTTCTGCTCCAATATGGACGGCGAGGCACTGGTTAGGCTTTTGCGAGTGTACGACGCATCGTTTGACGCTGCGGCGGTGAGAGCGTCGCTGTCGGGGCCAAATTCGTCCGATCTTGTGCGATGGGCGGCACAGCACCTTACCCCGGACACGCTGCTCACGCCGGACGAGCTGAACCAGTCGGTGAATTTCCGCTTCCTCGTCACGGCATGAACGCTGACCTCCGGCCTGGCCCAATCAGATATGCCGCCCTTGAGGAATCGGGCCTGGCCGAGCGGCTCGCCGTGTCGTCAGACCTCACCGCAGCTCGTGTCCTGAGCGACCAGGAGATCCGGGACGCCATCGAGGAACTGAACCGCTCCACTCAGGCCATCACCCACCACACCGAGACTCTCAAGCTGCAGCAGGAGGCCCTCGACCGTCTTGTGGATGCCGCCCGCCAGAGCAGCGAAGAGCGCGTAGTCAGGGAGGCCGGGCAGGCTCGGAAATGGCAGGCCCAGCGCAGGGACCTTGCATCAAGCGTGTGTACAGCCCGGTCTAGACCCGTAGCCTTTGCATGGGTTTGTACTGACGCGCAACAGGCAGGCGAGCTATCGCAGACTTTGAGCTCCCGCATCACGGAGCTGGAACAGCAAACCACCGGCGCTGGCGCGACCATTCAGCAGACCGTAGACACGCTGTTCCGCTCTGACGACAAGCTCCTGTCCAGTCTTCAGAAGCTCGGATGGGAGTTGGAAACGGAAGATGCTAGCGAACAAAAAGACGTCGCCGTGCTGCGCGAGACGTGCGCCAGGCTGATCAAGTTCACGGTGGAAGGCATCCGAACAAAACTGGACCGCCTCTTCCTCGAGTCCCTCGAGCTCCCGGCGCAGGCGGGAGCCGCCAACCGGGTCTCCTCTGGCGAGGTCTCTGCATTACAGGAAGAACTTGAGTCACTCTATGCAGAAATTCTCCCAGTCGCTCAGATGTCCACCGAGCAACAATTCCTGGAGCCGGCGCTGAAGGGCCTTGCCGCAAAGAACGGACGCGGCATGGCGAGATCTGCACAGGCAACCAGCTACGTGAGTACTAGCTACATGTCTCGATCCTTCACCGCTGACATCACAGATCCACGAGTGTCTGGACTACCTCATCGATCGTGCCCAGGACCTAATGGCTCGACTCGATGTCTTCCAGGCATACCGACTTGCCGCTGACTCGGTCCTCGAGATTGCCAAGTCCGAACTCAACACTCAAGCCACGGCTCCGCCGGATGTGTCTCCGACACGGCAGCAGCGTGGCAAGCAGGAAGATCTCATGTCTCCAGTTCGTCCCAGGCCCCAGCAGCGGTCGCGATACTCCACCGGTGCTGCTGGGATCGCCGACGAGCCGCCGCTCGAGGAGCTTCTGCGCACCCTCGCTATCAACCTCCCCCAAGATGAGGATGCGCCTTCAGACCTGCAAGCCCAGGTCGGGAAATTGGCGTCGACGCTTGCGAGCCGACAGGCGAAAGTGCACGATGTTGCGCGGAATGTCCAAGAGACCTTCGAGGACGTGGCAACCAGACAAGTAGCCGACGGAAAGCTGGCCATCCAGCTAGTCCGCGACTCCATCCTGGCTGAGAGCCCATTCGCCGACGTTCGGCTGGTGGACCCGGAGATCGAAGGATCCATCGGCGTGCTTTCCCAGGAGTTGGCAACCGTGGATGAGAAGCTGAAAGGCATCGACTCCAGCGTGGCGACCCTGCGGGGCAAGAATGCAAAGAGGGATGAGCTCATCAGCCGATGGGGTTGATGGTCCGATCAGCATGTCTCAAGAATCACGGCCAGATTGGGTCAAATTGGAATACCATATGCTGCCCTCCGTCCATCGTTCCATCCTGTAGACGTACGGTACTTGGTATGTGCTTCAGAATGGTGATTCCCTGACGGACACAGCACCCAAAAACCACCCACCTCGTACCCAAGGCCCCAACCTCCTCACGGAAGAGTCACTCCTGCGTCCTCGTCCTCGTCCGACCGCGACGCCGAACACGCAGCAAGCACCATCGCAACCCCAACAACAGTCATGATAGATTGCCCCACGAGCCCATAAGGCCCAAATGTGGTGACCATCACCAGAAGGAACACCCCATACAAGACATGCGCCCCAGCACACATGAACAGAACCGCGTCAAAGAAGCCCTCACCCTATTGTCATTTTCCCCATGTCAGCCTCAACGTGACAACAAGAACATCAAAAAACAAGGCAGACAGGCTTACAATCCCAGCACCTAAAACTCCCTTCCCTCTCTTCGCAACCAACAAACACCCCACCGCCAGCACCACCGCAACCTGGTCTAGAACACGCAGCCAGCTGAAGAAAAGGAGGTTGTAGAGGGTGCGTGCGACGACTTCACCCAGCAGTGCCAGTCAGCAACTTCTCAGTACTTGTTGGGGCTGGTGTCCGAGACGACCAACCGGGGTACGGGGCATTGAAACAGCTTGAATTTGACGTACGGATGGTGACTGCGGAGGCACCGCGGGGTGTGGTGAGGTTCAAATTGGCTGAAAGGGATGCTAGGGGGTGGAGGAGGCGGGTTTTCAGGTTGGTCAGGAATAGAAGGGCCGGGTTCGAGCCAGTGGCGCCCGGGGTTGGGCTTGGGTTGGTGGTAGGAAGAGCGATGGGCATTTTTAATGGTGGGGGTGGGTCGATGGAGATATGGGTGGGTGTTAATGATTTGTGAGGGTGTTGAGGAAGGCGGTTGAGACTTAAAGTTGCATGGTGAAGATGGGAGGGAATGAAGACGCGACGTGCAGCCCAGTGTGGAACAGGACAGGGGTTGGGATGTCAGTTACTTAATTCCGGCCAGGAGGGAGGCTTGGCAGACCCCTGGGATGGCAGCACAGGGTGGGATTGCGGGTTTGTCTCGGACTCTATATCGTACTTGGAGTCGGGTCGCACAAGGTCGAAGGCGAGGGGTCGCCTTGTGTGTTTACCTGTTCAGGACCTCAACCTACTTACTTTGAGAGGTAATGGACGGCCCCAAGCATCCTGTCAACCATTGGCTGACATCAACGCAGGCCGAACTGATGGCAGAGCACCCCTTTCCCTTGTGATGTCTCCGGCAGAGGGCCTTCGTCGCATCAAGCTCGTCGTCTCCGTCCCTGAATGGGCCACACCCGCAGCACCACGTCCTTCCCGCGGCTCGTGTTCAAACGCCGGCAATCCCAAAAGACGTAACCCCACCGCTTCAAACTGACGGGTATCCCGGCGCCAAACCAGCTGCTGTATCGCCCCCGCCAGAGCACCACCCACGCAAGGGACGGTTTGTCTTCGTGATCTCGCTCGAATGGCATGCGGTCGCCATTGCTCTGGGCCCTGTCTCGGTCCGAAGGGTGGAGGTCGTGCCTCATTCTCTGTGTATCCCACGCCAGCGCTTGTCCGATCGAGTTGAGTCCGGCGCTGAGCACCGGCTGCATCCTCTCGACGAGTTCCTTGTGACGTTGTGTCTGCAGGATTTTGAGGTGAAATCCCAAGCCTCGAGAGACAACGCCGGCTTGCAACGCACTTCGACCGACCTCTTTTTATACCCCAGGGGTCAACATGGTCAGCATTTGATTTAGTTCAAGTTCCATGATCGCAATCAACAAAATCAGCACTTACCTCTGTATTGATCATGCCCCAGATCGATCGACCCGTCCGGCCTGTCGGCGGGGGGCGAGTCCACAAAGCGGATACTGTGCCTGTCGAAATCCCATCTGATCTTGACGAAGATGCGGTCATACAGGTCGAGAAACAACTCATGGATGCGGGAGATCTCCTCGGTCTCCCACGGCTCAAACACCTCAAAGAAGTACTTGAGCATATCCAACGGGTCTACCGCTCGGTCTCGAGCGGCCGCGATATCGCTGGTGCCGTGCAGGTTGCACCACAGCTGGAAGCGGTACAGAGCACGCAGGATTCGAGCCCGTTCGGTCTTACTTAGATGACCAGGTTGTAGCGACCGGTCGAGGTTGCGGAGGAGTATGGCGGGGACTCTCTGGAAGAGTGGTTGGATGGTAGACGAGTAAAAGGCTGCCATGCCGATAAGGTCCCCGACAACGCTTCTCCCCGAGATGATGGACGGGTTTACGTAGTGTTCCTGGTATTCCATCATGAACACCTGGACGGCCAGGTCTACGGCGAGGCATGGTGGGAGCTCCATCGGCGCTGACTTTTGAACCGCGTAGGCGTCCACAAAGACCTTGTCGCCGAGCGTGTGCCGCAGGACGCTGTCGAGAATCTGCTTGCGGTCTTGTCGGTACTGTTGGTACAGCACCGGCAATGCGTGCACGGCGGACTTTAGGTCGTCCAGCGTTGGAAGAGCCGATAGGATTTGGCATCTCAGTTCGGGCGGAAGAGACTCAAGTTTGGTGGGCGGTGAACCAACACGCAGTTGAATGCTGGTGGATGGGAGTTCCGGCTGGTTCTCAAGGTGGGCTTCAGGGGGTGTTCTATGACGGAACACAGCCTTGGGTTTCTTGACCAGAGCTCCCCGTGTTCTCTTAATAGTTCTCATGTTGACGCCAGCAGTCGCTCATAGGCCGGGAAGAAGTTGGAAAGCAGAAGAATCGGTGATGAGTGGAGCATGATATGGTAATCTAAGTTTCATTATTTAAATGGTGGCTGAACTGGTATGTACCTCTCAAGAGCGTCATCTTCATGAGTCACTCGGGGTGTTGGTGGCTCTGTGTGGTGTGCATGAAGTCACCTCAACAGCCAACAGGATTGAACATCAACTTTTGTCCGATCAGCTCTAAGCTCTATGTTCCTCCGTTCTCAGCCTTGTTGACACTCTAGAATCGAGAAATTGATAGAAGGACTCAACCTTATGTGAAACATGCATGAGTCGACTTTCAGCTGTCTCTCCACCCTCTTGCCCCCTTTTCACTCGGAGAACTGTAGAGACGGCACAGCGAGGCAAATGGCCAAGACAACATGGAAGAAACCAAGAAACACTGTATGCAATGCGTAAATCTAGTACGTATATGCTCTAACCACATCAGATCTCCAAAAATCCAAACGAAAACCAAGCGACATGAAAGCGCCGTCCTGATGCTATGACTGCTCCAAACACAATCCTCCGCCCCAAGAAACTGTAGTAGACAAAACAACACGCCCCTGTGGGCTATGCTCCTGTACTTTTTCCTTCCTTCCGGCTCTTTTCCGTGTCCCCCCCTCCTCGCCTCCAAAAATTTCCTTATCCAACCAACCAAAGACTCTTTCTAGTCTGCCCTTTCCCTCTCCTACATCTCGATGCAATCCATGCCTTACGAAGAGGCCTTGGCCTTCATGCTATCAAACTCTCGATCGCGACTAAAAGAAAGCGAAAAAGGAACGCCACTCCATCAGCACAACCGTCTCAAATATCATCATGAAATGACACTCGCAAACAAGAAACCAAGCCCAAAATACTCATGCAGTCCCAAAGCCAACATTGTAGACAGGTAGGTAGGGTTGTATGCACAGCAAAGTCCAGTAACAGGACAGGACAGAAAGGAATATCCCAAGAAAGGTATCCAATAGCCCATGGGTCGGGAAAGGGAAAAGGGGTGGAAAGGGTCGCGGTGGTGGTGGTCATTCCTCGTACCTTCCGCCCGTCAGGGCAGTCGGGCCGCTCTTCTCAAGGCGCTCCTTGAGGTATTCGTAGACGGTGAAGGTGACGGCCTGGCCGGGCGCGACACGCATGATGCGAGGCGTGATGCCCTTGTAGAAGGCGTGCACGCCTTCTTGCCTGTTGAGTTGTACTCTGTCAGCATTTATTACCCCTGATTCGAAGGGAGGAGACAACAAACCTGAACATGTCACCCGCGATCCTCGTGATGCGCTGCAGCGCCGTGGTGCCCTCCTCGGCCTTCATCTTCTGCAGGCGCGTCTTGATGGTGTCAATGGGCGCGTTGCTGAGCGGGCCCATGGCGCCCGACACGAGACCGATCAGGGTGGTCTGGTAGCTGGGCAAGCTGGCGCCCTGGTACTCGGGCTGCCACTGGTACAGCCACTCCTTGAAGTAGGTGTAGGCGGTGAAGTTGACGGCCTGGTTGCTGCCCTGGCGGAGCGCCGTCAGCGACACGCCGCGGTACAGCGCGCCGGCGCCCTCCTCTTTGACGATGGTGTAGAGCGCGTGCGCGGCGTTGCGGTACTTGGGCACATCGAGCGGGTCGGCCATGCTGTGGTGTTGGGCCTGCAGGCGGATCTTGACCACCTCCATGGGGGTCACGACGGCGACGGCTTCGGTGACACCCGCCGCGAGGCCGGCGAGGAAGAGGGACTGGCCCGAGACGACGCCCGTCTCTTTGTTGGCGAGCATCTGCTTGTACGTCTCGAACGAGGTGAAGCGGATGGCCATCTTGGGCACGATGCCCGTGAGCACGGCGCCGAGGCCCTTGTACAGCCCGAGGGGCGTCTCCTTGCGCAC
>FTCU01000244.1_pt1 | contig 48974 bp, 44 predicted proteins | sample 1639521 | NCBI WGS metagenome assembly FTCU01 (sample SAMEA3914864, study PRJEB12502) | metagenome | biome: forest; material: soil | place: USA | collected 2012-03-12 | depth 0.3 m
AACAGCTGGAGCCACGCGCTGTACTACTTCATCGCGGGCTGCGCCGAGCTCGAGATGTACCGCGACGCGTTCCACGCCGCCGCGGCGCTGCCCGACGGCGACCGCGAGCGGGGCGTGCTGCAGACCGAGGCGCAGAAGCACAAGCGGGCCGCCGAGGAGTACCTCAAGAAGGCGCCCACCGTGGCGGGCAAGAAGCGCTTCATGGCGCGGCAGCTGCCGTTCGAGGTGTTTGTGGGCCGCAAGCTGCTCAAGTGGGAGGAGCGCGCCAAGGCACTCGGCGTCGACCTCGCGGATGCCGTGGGCGTTAGCCCGGCCATGGAGATGATTTACCTGTGGAACGGCAGCAAGCGCATGGGACCCAAGTACCTGGAGAAGGCCAGGGGGTTGTTGGCGTGGGAGCGCTGTACCGCGGCCGAGGAGAAGGTGGCTAAGATTAGGGAGGAGAAGGACGAGGTGGCGATTGGGGTCCTGGCCGAGTCGGCGCTGTTGAGGCAGCTGGGCAGGGGCGCCGAGGCGCGGGATTTGGTCGAGCCCCTGCTGAGTATGGACAAGTATGTTCTTCCGCCTTCTCCCCCCACTCTCTTACGGTTGCTAACTGTGATTGCCGCAGAACTTTGTTTCGAGGACCCACGAGGGACGACTACTGCCAGGCCGCGGCAAATTACGAGATGGCTGCAGTGGCGTGGATCGCTGTGTACGCTACGAATGAGTGGCCGAAGGGCACCCCCGAGGAGGTCGAGGCGTTCCGGCGGCAGAAGGCGGAGGAGTGCCGTCAGTATTTGGACAAGGTCTCCAAGTGGGAGAGCTTCGTGCTCGATGCCCGGTTTGGCATGAGGGTCAAGGCCGGCATGGAGACGGTTGAATGGGTGAGGACGAAGAAGGGGTGGGCGTGATTGGTTTTGCAGGTTGGTTTCGTTTTGGCTACTGGGATGCGTTTCGGAATACACGACAGGGAATGGGATGTAGATGCCCATGTTTGTTTCGGTGGGAATAGACTTGGATTGTATATACAGGGTTTTGGACAGCGGCACGGGCGGGATAGACGGTTGACGGCACAGGCCGACGTTTGCGCCAAAGTTGAACACATGCCATTGCATTGCATCTTGACGAAACCTCCCGGCTCCCACACGTGAACTCCACCATCTCACTTCTCGAATCGCTCGCCACAGATCCAACCTCGTCCCCGGCGACCCATCTGGCACGGGTCAGCGAGATGTGCCGAAGATGGGCTTCCGGCGACCGGCCAGGCCGACTCAGCTCTGCCATGTTGGGTATCGCGCGCGAGGACGCAGGTGCGGCAGATGAGACAACAGCCTCATCTCCAGCCAGGACTCGCGAGTTTGCAGGTTTCCGGATGACTTCTCAGTCCGGGTATTCTGATATACTCTACAACGCGTAACAGAGTCGTCCTGCCACTGTTGGGATGTTTTAAGCGGGTGGTGATGACGTCACCGACCCCAATCGACCTCGAATGTCAAAAGCGGTCTGCCGTGGCACAACCTGAAATGTTCGGCTGACCGCGAATTTCGAATTGCGACTGTGCAATCTCAGAGCTGGGTGAGCTGGAATTGCCAAGGGGTCAGGGCTGAAATTCCATTGGCGAGGATTGCAGGAGGATGTTGCATCGGCCTCGACGCATCTGTTCAGAGCGTCGAGGTTACAGAATCCGTACAGAATCCGGCGAACCAGGTTTCTGTCCTTTGTCCTGGAACCGAATCACGGCTGTGATGTGGTGTTCATCCCGTCTTATCGCTGATCGCTGGGTCGGGACGAACCCCGCCCGGCAGCCCGGTGGTCCCTGAATCCCCCCATCCCTGACCTTTTGGTGGGGGTTCAAAATGCGCCGAAGCCCGAGGGATCGACCCAAGTCCTCCCTCAGCATCTGGGGGCACGACGCCTTTTGTTATCAGTGATCACCGGCATTCCTGGATCCTGTGTCCTTGACTCCTCGTTGGCTGTTGGCTGCGAAAGGTTTCGGGTGGACGAGCCTGTTGCGGGTCGATTGGCCGAGCAAGCTGCATCGGAAGATCGACTTGGGGGCGCGGGCTTCGAGCTTGCGAGGGAAGCGAGGAATTGCCTGCATTTCAGGGGTCTGCGCACAGGCCACTCGCAAAAGTCAATGCACCCTCCCATTTGCGCGCTCTCGCAGCTGCTTCCTGCATGAGACACAGCTCGATCTTCCATCAGCAAATTGGCTCACGGCGCTGCCACCGCTCGCCCAGATTTGGAGCCACGCTCGCTCTGCTTTCTCTGTCTGAGCGGGCGCCTTGTCCAAGGAGCAGAAGCAGATCGAACAAATCGAACAAATCGAACAAAACAGGCCCACTCGGTATCCGTACAGGACCCCTGGTCCGGTGGTCCCCAGATTCGCAGAGCGAATATTTGCTCCACACCTCCGATTGCACTCGCCGCTCCTTTCGCGCGCCGCGTGACAATTTTGGCGCCGCTTTTCTCCAGCTGCTGCATGGCGTCGCCCATCCATCCCATCGCCAGAACACCCGCCGTCGCTGTGGGATACAGCCAGATCTCCATTGACGAACGGACGACCAGCTCGCAGTACCAGACACACTAGTCGATGCCAGCAGCTAAGTCAACTGTCATCGTCAACGCTGCTCGCCGTCTCATCTTCCCTCCCGCTCGGTCCACGCTCGCCGTTTTGGCCTCGGACGGCTCGTCCGCTCTCGTCGACGCCGGGTCCTCCTCCTGCATGCAGGCGCAGACCTGCATCAGCCAGTCTCAACTATTCCACCGACGCACACCGCACCCGCCCACGCCCACGCCGCATGCGCTCGAGACAGGCCGACGATCAAGAGTCGTTCTGAGACTTCGATCCACGTGTCGACCCAACAACCCCTGAAAAGCCTCGCAAACCTCCCGGCCTTCCTGCGCCCTGCCGACAAACCCGGTTAGCAGAACTGCACCATAATACCCGAGCCGCGCCGCCGGCGCCGGCCCTATCGCCATGATGGATCAATCCTCCCTAGCCGCCGCCCCGCCTCCCATCCCTCGCAGGTCTCGCGAGCGCGAACGTCCCCGGCTTCACTCCCCCGACCGCATCCAACCCTCGCGCCGCCGTGACCCCTCCCACCCTGCTCCGGCTCATACAGCCCGCGACCGCGGCCGCGACCGTGACTCCAACGACGTCTTTGCCGACTGGACCGCCCGGGATCGAGAGCGCTACGCCGAGCGCTACCTCCGAGACCAGGAAGACGACCAGGTCGGCCCCCTCCCTTCAGCGTCACCCGAGGTCATCTCGTCCTTGATCACGTCTCTCTCGTCCATATCCAGGCCAGTGAGCAACCACTTCGACGGCCCCTCGTACCTCACCCCGATCGGCCTCGGAAGTCCGCTCAATCTATCCGTTCCCGGCTCCCCGACCGGCGGATCATTCGGCGTCGACTACGGCGCCTACGCCCAACCCTCGCTCAAACAACTGCGCGACGAGGATGTTCCTCTAGAAGAACTCGCCGCCAGTGCTCCAGTCGTCCGGACGTCGAAGCCCCCCAGCGGCCGGTCAGCGCTGACCGCACCCAAGTCGCCGAGAAGCCCGGGAGCCCGGGACGGCCTGAAAGGGCTCCTTTCGCGTCGGAGTAGCGGCGGCGTCTCCCGCCCGTCGAGCAGAGGATCTGTCACGTCTGCCGCCGAGAGCATCGGAAAACTGAGCGTTGAGCGCAGCCACGAGCCCCTTTCCCCTGGCGCCGAAGGGTTTGGGGTAAGGAAGCAACAGTCGCAGGACAGCTGGGGCAAGAAACCCACCCGGAACCAGCGCGGTCTGATGTACATGAGCAGCAAGGAGCAACTGCGGGAAAAGGAGGCTGAAAAGAAGCGTGCCAGTATCGGCGCAGTCGGTGGAAACGCGAACAGGCTCTCGGGGAGCGGCTCAATCACCCCGCGCCACGATCCTCTTGCCGCCGAGTCGATCATCAACGAGGAATCTAACGGTGATCTTGCCGCCAGCCGCGACTACACAACCGACGGCCAGGGCGAGAGCCTTGCGAGCCCTCGATTAATACCCACCAGAGATTCGTCACTGAGAAAAGCCGGGAGCGCAAAGAGGGCATCAGCGAGGACATCCCGAACCTCAAAGCGAGACAGCGACGGCGCCGCATACGGTACGATCCTAGAGCTTGAAGAACAAGCCGGCGGGCTCCGCGTCTCGCACCCCCGTCCCAGTCAAAAGCAGGGTCAAGGTCTCGACCCTTTGCGCCTCTCAGCCGCTTTATCGCAAGAAAACCCGGCGTCATTGACCAAACCTCGTACCGACGCCTCCGGTACGAGCCCTTCCACCCCCGCCATCGCCATGTTCCCAGACGCGGACCTTGCCGACGATGGGGCGCCTTCCCCCGCTGTGGCCCAAGGCCGTCGCCGGGACCGGGACGCAAGCGCCGAATATCGAAGGCGTTCTGGTCGCCTGACACCCGACCCGTTCGGTGGCTACGCAAGCGAGAGCGGTGCCAGCACGACCGTCAAGATGAAGCGCAGCAGCACAAAGCTGAAGCGGCTTTCGGGCGCCGCAAGCCCGTTGCCCGACACCGCGACCGAACCAAAACCTCGGGCATCGAGTAACAGACACAGCGACCAGCCGCACGTCGCGTACGAGCGGCCACAAAGCGCAGACAGCATTGACGATTCCGTCGAGAGCTACCTTTGCAGTCCTCGGCTCAGCCAAACGATAAAGCATCCTCAGACCGGTCGGGTGATCAGCTTTAGCGAGGTTGGAGATCCGAACGGCAGTGCCGTCTTCTGCTGTGTCGGCATGGGGCTGACAAGATACATCACGGCCTTCTACGACGAGCTGGCCTTGACCCTGAGGCTCCGCCTGATCACCCCGGACCGTCCAGGTGTCGGCGACAGCGAGGCGTACACTGACGGCACCGCGACACCATTGGGCTGGCCTGGTAGGTAACCTTCTTGCTGTTCATGGCCTCCTTTACAAGTGACTAACGTTTAATTCGCAGATGACGTCTATGCCATTTGTCAAGCTTTGAAGATCACCAAGTTCTCGATCCTGGCGCACTCAGCCGGCGCCATATACGCGCTTGCGACCGCGCTCCGCATGCCCCAGCATATCCGGGGCAGGATACACCTGCTCGCCCCTTGGATACCGCCATCGCAAATGAGCGTATTTGGAGCAAGCGAGAAGACACCACTACCCCCAACAAACGCAATACCCACCAGCCAGAGGATCCTGCGGGCGCTCCCCACGCCATTCCTAAAGGCCGCCAACAGTAGTTTTATGACGGCCACGAGCTCCAGCATTACGAGCTCCTTGCCAAAGCAGAAGAGGGCGAAGCGAGACAAGAAGACCAATGCCACGGCTGGCGTCAAGGACAACAAGGATCAGCCAAAGGGCATGTTCAACACGGCGTTGGAGAACAAGGAAAATCTCAACGTCAACTCGAAGGACTTCCCAACCATCCCGGGCGCTGACGAGGACATGGACCGCATCCGGCCGGCCGGGAACGCGCCAGGTCCATCTCAGAACCCCGGTATTGGCGGCCACCGGCACCGCCGGTCCAACTCTTCCCATATCGGATTCGGGCGTCAGTCGGACCGCGAGGACCAGCTCCTCTTGACGGCAGCCGCCCTGGCCAGTTCGCAGATTGCAGACCGCGAGCGGCAGGAGTTGTACGACAACCGCCTGACCCACGCGATCTGGCAGCTGGCGACGACGGGCGCCAACCCGGCAGTAGACCTCCTCGTGTGCCTGGAGCGCCGACACACGATCGGGTTCCGGTACGTCGACATCACCAGGCCGGTCGTGATCCACCACGGCAGCCGGGACACGCGGGTGCCAGTGGACAATGTGAGGTGGCTTGGGAAAACGATGCGGCGGTGCGAGGTGCGCGTGCTGGAAGGCGAGGGGCACGGCCTGATGGCCAGCGCCCAGGTCATGGGCGGCGTGCTCATGGAGATCAGCAAGGAGTGGGAGGAGTGGAGCCGCGTGACGGGCGCGACGAAGAGGGAGCACGAGAGGACGACGAGGAGGAACACGATCGGGCAGGCGTGGTGAGAGGGCTGCTGGGCTTGGATTTGCCCCAGTCAACTGTGACGAGCGGGCCTCATGAACTGGATGCCGTATGCGGAAATTGTCACGATATCTTACTCGACATAATCACTAATACATATACGAACACTTGCTAAATATATCCCCTCAAAAACATTCATCTCGTCATCTCCAACCCTTGCGAACACAGTCTACCTCCCCAAGACCCTACACTCCATCACACCTTCGTCCCCTCACAAATCAAAAAAGGAAACACCACCACCGGCCCAAGCACCCCACTCCCCGGCTCCGTCTCAACAACCTTCTCCATCTCAAACGCCCTCTCAACCCGGACTTCCACAAACCCCGCCCCCTCCAATATCCCCCTCATCTCCACCGCATCAATCCCGTGCCGCTCCACCCCGTCCATCTTAGCCTCGGGATGGAATTTCCTCGCCTCAGGCCCGAACGCCTCAAAATCCGTCACCATCACCCTCCCGCCGGGCGCCAGACACCCGTGGATGGTGGCAAACACCTCGGGCAGCGAGGGGATGTGGTGCAGCACGAGGTGGGAGACGACGAGGTCGAAGCGGCGCGGGGCGGGGAGGGGTTGGCGGGTGAGGGGGTCGGTGCTGAGGAGCGGGTTGTCCGGGGAGGTGAGGAGGGTGTGGAGGGGGAGGATGTTGCGCTTCGCTGGGGGGTTGGTGGCGAGTTTGTGGGTGAGGGCCGCGATCATGCCTTCGGAGGGGTCCAGGGCTGTGAGAGTGTGGACGGAGGGGGCGAGGGCCAGGGAGAGAAGGCCGGTGCCGCAGCCTAGGTCGAGGACGTTGTAGGTTGACAGGATGGGGGGTGCCGGGAGGCGGGAGAGGTAGGCTTTGTGGGCGAGGGTTGTGGCTAGCTGGACGGAGGGGTTGGTGTCCCAGGAGAGGGCCTCGTCGTTGAAGCGGGCGTTGTTGGCTTCTGTCATTGTGGTGTGGGTTTGGGTGGTGTGGTGCGTTGGTTGGAGTGGAACTTGTTTGAGAGAGGTCTGGAATGGGGTGAGGAGATGTTTGGTGTCTTCACTCAAGCTGTGTGCTGGTGCCCGCGTGTTCGAGCCGAGGTGGTTTGGGGTCTCATGCGAGTTGTGGAGCTCCGCAATTGAATGAGGGGTCAACCAGTCAGGTCCGGCCCGATGGAGACTGTGTTCCCAAGTATCACGGACTTATTCGATCTTATGTGAATGCGTACGATGTAAGACTCTCAACAGACAAGAGGGCGATCTGGACGGAAACTAAGAACCGTCAATGTCATCTAGTGAGTTGGCCACTGCTGACATCGTACCTACTGAGCTGGAAGCTTGCTTGCGTCAACGCCCTTCCCATCCCACTGAAACTGGATACATGGCTGCTGGACTTCTCCCGTAGATCTACACAAGCCTTCCGTATTAACAAGGCACCCTCCTGGTCCGTGGATGAGAACTTACAGCTTGAAAATTATCATTACTTCTCCGTGCGCTGCTGTTTTTTATCTAGTTTGTGTATGACATACTGAAACCCAAACAGGTCCTCAACCAACCCTGGTACTACCGAGTCGGCATCCACCACACCCCGCCAGGTCCATTAACATATGCCCCTTCGCCCGGCACGCCAACGCCGGGCAAAGTCCCCGGAATTCCCCGCCATTGTGCCTCAGCCTGCAGAGCAAGAAGCCACGGCAGGTGTTGACTCGACTACAGCCCCTGCTGTGGCAACAGCTCGACCCGGCGCTCCATCTCCAACTTAAGAAGCGGCCGCATAGCCTCCTCCACAAGGCGCTGCTTCTCTTCATCGAGACGTCGTAGCATCTCGTCTTCTAGGGATTGTCGCGTCGCCTCCAGACGACAGGCCATCTCTTCCTTAAGACGAGGCTTGACCTCTTCTTCGAGACGGCGCTCCGCCACCTCCAACTGGCGGTGCAGCTCCTCCGTATGGCGCTGCACCGCCTCCTTATGACGCTGCGTGGACTCATCCATACGGCGCTGCAGCTCTTCTTCGACACGGGACTGTAGTCTCTCCTCCACACGGCGCTGCACCTCGCGCTCGATCTCCTCGGCATTGACGGGGCACCAGCCATTCTGCAGTGGGAGCTGCACCTCTCCATCCGGACGTGGCTGCGCGGCCTTGCCCAGGTTGCGCTGTAGCTTTTCATCCGGATGAGACTCTGTCTCCTTGTCCAAATGGGGCTTTGTCTCCTCAGTCGGCTGGGGTTGTGCCTGGTGCTCGACGGTCTCGGTCTTGGAAGCGCGCTTGACACGACGACGACGCGTCCCGGTCCGCTTCTTCTTAGTGGCTGGACGAGAAGAGGGTTGTTGCGTCCCTTCTGGCTGAGAAGAGGGTTGTTTCTCACCGTCTCGCAGACTCTCGAGAACCGCGAACCTATTCTGGTTGTTGATGAGAGCCGGTTTGGCGACCGCAACGGTCTTACCGGTGGCACACCGCATCATAGTACGCTTGCTCAGGGCAGATCCAGCCGTGATTCGCTTCTTGGTAATTGGATGCTTGTTGATAGTAGAAGGGCTGCCGACAGTGGAAGAGCTGCCGACGGTGGAAGAGTTGCCGACAGTGGAAGAGTTGCCGACAGTGGAAGAGTTGCTGACAGTGGAAGAGCTGCCAACGGTGGAAGGGTTGCTAATAGTGGGGGGCTTGTGGGTGGCGGAAGGCTCGTCGACAGTAGCAGGATCGTCGTCGACGGGAGTCAGCTCCTCAAGGGCGTCGTAAAATTGTTCACCCGAGTCGTCTTCGTCGTCCGAGTCGGGTGTTTCCACCACGGAGTTGAGTGTCTTGTCGTGTGTTGCTGTGGCAATCACCTCAGGCTCGGGTGCAGCCGCTGAGATGGGAAACGGCTCGGACCAGGGGGACTTGATATTCCACAGGCTTGTTGCGGACGCCGGCAGAGGAAATGGCCCAATGATAGCAGGGGAAATACCGTGTTGCGTGAAAGGCATGGCCGTAGGGCTTCCGGCTTTCTTATACTGGGAGTCCCACAAGGTCCAAGGCGGCACGGCTGCGGCGGATCTATGCGCATGGGGCGGTGTAATTGTGACGGGCGGCTCGTCGGTATTGTCGGACAAGCCCACTTGCCGCCACACACTGTTCATCTGCCGCTTGAACTGCACCTTGCCGGCGCATATCATGTCTCCTGTGGCAGGCGGAGCTGGCGCAGCGCATGTGATGACGTCGCGCTCTGCAGGAGGTTGACGCGTCGATGATTCTGAGGCAGCCGACTTGTTTTCTGCAATGGGCCGGCGAGATGTGCCATCGGGGAGGTTCTGGTAGGGCTCGCTGCCAATCCGGACCTCGTTCGGTGAGATGCCAACCTCAAGCTGTCCCAAACGGTAAACGGGGAGCTCAGTCTCAGAATCGACAGGATGACGAATTCCGTCCACCCCGAGCTTGGCTGCAGCACCGCGGTGCTTGAACACGGTACCGGGAAGCCGGGCGCGTGCCTTACCTGCAGCATGGCTGGAGGCGCGCTTTTCCAGAGGCGGCATTGCTGCGAAGTCAGGAGTGGAATACGCGACGCGGTCCCACACGCCGTCCATGTTACGCTCGAAGGACGCGCCGCCCCCGTCCTTAAGGGCAACGTCGCCGGCCTTGAAAAGGGCGCTTCGTTGTTGTCAGTGCCCCGCTCTCTCCAGACAGCAAACAGGAGTGGGGTGTTCTCACCTAACGGAAGTCGTCTTCAGCATGGGATTGTTATTGGGAACGATGGGCCAGTTGGGCAGCTTGCTCGTCGAAGCCTTGGTGGGAGTGGTTTGCTTCGCTGCCTCAGGACGGGCGCCAGCAACGGCGGCGTATGAGCCCTTGGTGGTCGCCTGAGGAGAAGACATTGTGATAAAGTGACAGGATGTTCAAAGGTTGGTAATAGTGATCAAGAGTCTGCTAAGTAGGAGGATGTGTTCAAATGTGTGAAAGTTGTCTGAGCGAATTAGACACAACGTGAACTTGAGGAAGGGTGCGGGAGAGGGTGGGAAGAAGAGTTCGAGGGGAAGGCGCAGACTTTGTTTTGTACTCCGGAGCGCCACCACGGTGAAGGCAACTTAATCAGCCAGGTCGAACCGGCAACACATACGCATAACAAGACCGGATATTGAACCGCGTCGGTATCAAAACACGCACGAACCAAACCTGGAGCCTTAGGTTCATGGGCCGCATATGCGGACATATCGGGTCGGGGTGAACCTCCAACCCGAGACTCAGCTGGGCTTCCATGGTCCTGTGGTACCTTAGGTTTTCTCCTGCGAACCTATGACTTGCGGTCATTCTTTCCCTGGTCAAATGCCTAAAGTAGGACTCGGCAACTTTCCATTCACGCACCCATCGTTTAGAATCCCTAGGCAGTGTTAGCGGTCCATCGGGAAGCAACGGAACCACTAGCTTTTAGTGCAGTTGTGATGCGAACACTCTCAATGGAAATAGAGGCCACTTACTGTCCGGAGAACGTGTTGTCTGCATCGAGCATCCAAGGCGTTCACGCAGCACCTCCGGTCCTGCCGCAGTGTGGTCATCGGGGGAAAGGGCTGCCCCAGCAACCCGGTGATTGCTGGCCGACGTAATTCTTGCGGTAGCCCGGCACCCGCAGAAAGAAAACCTTCCATTATCACCGTGGGCAACTGTTTTTTTGTGCCTTACGCGTCTGGCGTGAGCTGCCAACGCAGTTTGCAGCAGTGTGAACCGGAAATAAACAGACAGCCTCGTCTCTCAGCCATCACACGGAGTGCGGGACAGTGCATGCAGCTCTCCTGATTAAGGATATAAACAGCCCAAGGCACACAACAAACGTCTACTCTACCGCCTACAGATTTCTCTTGTTGCGGATGGTGGGATCGAAATTGAACCCACAACCATCATTTAAATTTCAGACCTTGAGGAGTTGAGGTCGTTGTGATCGGAGGTGCATAAATCGACACTGTGGCACCCGTGCTCAACTGCGCTACCATCAAGCCTGGCCAATCACCCGCCAGTAAATTGCAGATCAAATTCCCAGTCCGGCATACGCGGGGCGGTTCCACCACGCCCCTTTTCCAACCCCACCGTGTCAACACTGTGTAATTGTGACCATATCGAACGAATGCTTGCTTGTGTTTTTTATTTTGGCCTCTCCCTCTGCTTCCGGTCCTGCATCGGCATCACGTTATGTCCGGCAGCATTTGAGCAACAAAACTAGTGGCCGTCCCATTTCGGACACTCGGAGTGCGTGTCTGGCCCGACACCGAGGCACACAAACAAGCCAACGCGTGGCGTGTCAACAAGAGGCAGGGAGTGTTTACAACGCGATTCGCGGTGAAGATGTATATGTATTATCAAGAAGGTAAATAGGTAGCAAATAAAGTGCACCTATCAAGCTATGCAGCACAAGAATATTGCATCCCCTCCCTTGACAGCCTAAGCTTACAGGTAGAAGTAGCACAGGTCGCCACCGGTGGTGGACATGACGGCACCGATGGTGGTCGAGGGGGCGGCGTAGCCCATGTTGATGGGGTCAGTCAGCTGGGCAAGGTCGGTGACGGGCGAGTTGTCCCAGCTGCGGTGCGAGAAGCGGCCGGTGCCCAGGTCGGTGTAGCGGGTGTTGGAGAGGCCCAGAGCCTGCCACAGGGTCCACATGCGGTCCATCTGGCCGTGGTGCACCCAGAAGGCCGGGTCGCCGGGGGAGGTGAAGAGATCTCCGCCCGGGTCGCCGCCCATGGTGTAGTGGATACCGCCGTGGGGGCCAATCTCCGGGGTGTAGGGGATGCCCTCGGACACGATGCGGTAGTCGTCGACGTTGGAGCGCGTCAGCAGGCGCATGACGGTCGTGTAGTTGGCGTAGCGCATGTTCATGGCGCCGCCGAGATCACGCTTGAGGCCGCGCGGGTTGTAGCCGAGGCCGCCGAGCGGGCCGGGGGCCGTGTCAGCCAGGCCACCGACGGGGCCGAGGTTGACCGACATGTTGGCAAAGGGGCCCGTCTTGACGAAGCCGCTGCCGACGCCGGCCGGTAGCGAGATGTTGCTGCCGCCGATGCCCGGGGGAGGGACGATGACAGGGCCGTCGTGCGGGATGTACTCGCCGTTGCCGCCCAGGCTGTACGGGTCGCCGTTGAAAATGGGCGAGTCCTGGGGAGCCGTGGCGTACTTGGGCCAGTCCCAGTAGGGCTGGTAGCCGGTGTAGCCACACTCGTTGCGCAGCGCCAGCTCATACTGGTACACGAACCAGCGGTGCCACGCCTGGAAGACGCCAGAGTAGTGGATGTCCAGCGTCTGCTGGATGTGCGTCACGACGAAGTCGTCGAAGCGCGACTTGGCACCGGGGGCCACACTGGCTGGCGTCTTGGGCGGCTTGCTCTGCAGGCACTTGACGGCATTGACGTAGGCGAGTCTCTCGGCCTTGCTGAGCGAGCCGCTGCGGAAACGGTTAGTACTACTACCACTACTGATATCCAGGGCGGAACAACTTGAACTTACTACTCCCGGCGGAAGACGAGATTGCTCAGGGTGCACTTGGGAGTGACACCGCGCTTGCGCATCTTGGCCTCGGTCGCCGACACATCATCCATGACGGCAGCCTTGGCTTGCTCAAGGAGGTCGGCCAGCTGGGGAGGCTCGGTCAGGCCATCGCCGGTGACGGCGGCGTCGTCCCGGGGGAACACACCGGCCGAGACGGCGACCGCCGCGAGGGCGGTTCCAAAGAGTGTGGCAGCCTTCATGATGATCGTCAGTCCGGGCGAGCGGCGCGGCAATGTCGATCTCTGTGGGGAGGATGAGAACCACGGGGACAAGAACTGGCTGGGCGGCAGGATACGACCATAATAAGGAAGTTCTGTCTCCACTGCCTCGTGGCCCCCGGGGTTCGGAGGCCCTTATCCTTCCCGGCTCTCCGGGATACCCTCAAGGGTTTGCATCCATCCAATTTCACACAAGAGGAAGGCTCGGAAGGCAAGGGGTTCCGCGGTCTTGGTAACTATTGAATTGGGGGTTGCCACCGGCAGTTGCAGCTGCAGCTCGCGTCTTCATTGTCAACGAGTTTGCCCCGAGCAACGCGTGACAGTGCCTGGCAATCAGGACCCTTGGCCGTTGCGGTTCGAGCCAAGAGCCGAAATTGCTGATTCTGTACACTAGCGGAAGTGCAGAATACTGCCGGGGCACGATGCAGGTGAGGCTACATTGGGTTCAGGAACCCGCACATGGTTGCTGTTTCATTGGTTAGCAGGCCCTGTAACGGCAAACCCTCACGAGTCTTCTGCCTATTAAGTTAAGACGTCTGGGGTTCAGGGTTTGGCGAGCTTCTTGGGAACTCCACTCCGTCGAATGTTTGCCTCCACATGGCTGGTGGTCTGCCTCCACTTGGTCTGTCATGAACGTCCACTTACTCCATAGCAACCCTCCACTGGAGGATTACGAGTTTCCACTTGATCGACTCTAGTCCCCACTTCCAAGAAACGAGACGCCAAGGGAGGGGATTTGTGGTGTAACAAAAATGCTCGATAATGAAGAGGGGAAAACAAGGGTGGGATTCTTTGCCCCCGGCCACTCGGTCTAATGGGCTCGTCCAATCAGTCCCGTCCAGTGACTCCAGTCCGGCCTTCCCGTCTGATCCAGTCTGAGCCAGTCTGGTCTTCCCGTCTGGTCCAGTCTGTTCTTCCCGTCTGATCCAGTCTGTTCGCCCGACCGTCCAGTCTGTTCTCCCCGTCGTGTTCCCTAGCGTGAGACGGACGCACTGGCGAGATTGGGAGGAAATCCCGGGGCCCGGCTGCCGGTTCCTGGGCCGAGCAAGCGATTTGGTCACCAGGAAAACGGTTCTTCAACGGTGTGGCTTCCCAGGAAGATCCCTCAAAAGCTCAAAGATCGGCTGCATCAGCACCACCTCGTTCATGCACGGATAGTTCGTACTTGTGCGTGATCGAATTGGGAGGCCTTTCTGCCATATCCGACACCGGGAACCTGGAAGCGAACTCGGGTGTCGCCCATGCAGCACTTCACCTTCCTTATTCTTTAGTATGCATGAAGAAAACCAGGGGTCCGTCTTTGGGACCCTTACTTGGCAAAATCTGCCGGGCACCCCTCCGGCTGCTGGGACGCCTGCACGTGGAGTGGAAAGAAGCCAAGGGGGTCAAGATTTTCCAAACAGGCACTGGGCCCCATCCCATCCCCGGGGTCGATTAAGAACGAAGCCCTTCCCCTTGGTCTTTTGTGATCGGCAGTGGGTTGCTCCCGATCCATCTCTTGACTTTTGGTCTTCGTCGACGGTGGTGATTCCCCTGCTGTTCGTCTAGAACCATCCGTCAACATGGCCGACTCCGCAGCCGAGACGACTCCCGACGAGAACCGAGGGCCTGAGATTCTCGCTGTCTGCGGCTCTTTGGTGGGACTTGCCACGCTTGTCGTGGCTCTGCGCATCTGGGTGAGGGCGAGAATGGTCAAGCACATTGGCGCCGACGACTGGACCATCATTGCTGCCATGGTATGTCTGCGCCCTCGAGTATTCCGCATCTTTATGGATATCTTGAGCGTTGTGGTTCCCGCACCTGGGACCAGCTCCTTATATGCACTCGGGAATCATGTTTGTCGCCGCTAGCTCGGAGCTATTGCTGACTTCCAGCGCAGGTCGTCATGTTCGCTGAGATGATGATCATCATCCCCGAAGTCCATCTGGGGGCAGGACGTCACGCCCAATACATCCAACCGCCAGAGAACGTCACGAAGGGCCTTCATCTCAACTTCGCCACTCAGCCCCTGTGCCTGATTGGCCTCTGCCTGACCAAGGTCAGCGTCGGTCTCTTCCTGCTGCGCCTCACACCGTCGCGGCGGTTTAGGTATTTCGTCATCGGCACCACGGTCTTCACCATTCTGTCGGCCACTGGAAACCTTTGTGAGCAAACACGACTCTTGCTCGAAATGTGTGAAAGCCCCCTGGCTAACCAGAGCAGTGACCGTCTTCTTCCAGTGCCAGCCCCTGGCCTTGATCTGGGACTCATCGGTGCCAGGAAAATGCATCCCGCCAGCGAATCTCAAGTTCGCCGCCTTCTTCAACTCGAGCGTTGCCATCCTAACCGATGTCGTCTTCGCCCTGTTGCCCGTTCCGATTCTCTGGAACGTGCAGATGAACTGGAGGGTGAAATCGGTTGTGGCCGCCATTCTGTCCCTCGGCATCTTCGCCGCTATCGCCGCTATCGTCAAAGTCACCTTTCTAGGAGCGTACGGTCAGCATAACGACTTCTTGTGGGACAGCGCCGACATAACAATCTGGTATGCACACCCTTTGCGCCGCTCTACTCTGCACTTCTCTCTTCCCACGTACTAACCGTAAACTTCTCCAGGACGACGATTGAGATCTGCGTGGCCATCATCGCCGCCTCCTTTCCCTGCCTGAAGCCCCTCGCCAAGCGGATCCTTGACAGCACCTCACCCTCCGGCCGGTACGGCACGTCCAAATACAGGGGCTACGTTCGCAATGATACCGGCCCTACGCCCAAGTCAAACGCCGCCACAGCACCACGGAGCCAAACAGCGTCCGAGTTCGAGATGTACAGTCGCGGCGCAAAGTTTACCACCGACGTCAAGACCGGCACCCCCTCCATCACCGGGTCCGAGGAGAGCATTCTGCCCCAGGATCCGAAGCCTCAGCCCCAAAGGGGTGACGGCGGGATCACTAAGACGAGCACGGTTTTTGTGTCGTTTGACAAGCGCGAGACGCACCCGGGGGGTGGCTGGGAAGGAGAAGAGCCGGGACGACCAAGCATTTCGCGCCGCGGATCTTAGGAAGAGTTGTCGTTTGTTCTTTTTCAGCAATAGTAGTACACATTTTACGGGACGGATTTTGCTATTTCTTGACACGCGATGCCGGAGGGAAACGGAGTTAATGCGACGGCGATACCAGATACCAGGACTACAAATGGGATGGATACCGAACAACCACTTCTTGACACGATCGATAGTTAGATCTCGATAATCACATCATAAAAAGAGAAGTAAACTTGAACTTCCGTCGGCATCTCCAATGCGACCGTCGAGAGCCGGAAATATCATTTTGAGGGCCGGAGTGATCTCCACCACAGTCAGGCGTAGCCCCTTTCTAATCAGGGGTCACCCCTTGTTTTGATGCAACGGTGAACAACGCTCCACTTCACCGAGCTTGCTCCGTGTCCAAAACCGTTTAGCGGCAACAGGCGCTGAATGCCGCCGCCATCGCCAACACTGTGCCCGTGCTGAAGTCAGTCACTACAAGTACAAGCGGCTTTCGCACTCTTCAGTCAGCAGTCTACCCTGCTCCCGAGTCTTAGGTTGGTATTTACCTGCTAGACTGCGTATCCATTCAAGTTCAATGCCACTATTCGGTCGGTGAGCCGTTGCATAATACCGGCGCCGGAAATTGCCAGCACACTGTTACCCAGCAGGACCTTGCGTTTTTTTTTTTTTTTTTGTTTTTTTTAACATAATGGTCATGATGGAAATTACATGGAGATGCAAACTAGTGTCGAGCACCATAAGTAGGTCCATAAATAAACACATACACGAACAGAAAGGCAGTTGCCAACATGCCTGTGCAGTGGCGTGGAATGACCAGAGAATCCAACAAAGTTCCAGCCCCCTATTCCATCCTCAAGTAGAATACTGAGCGACGTACCCAACCTCCATCATTGCACCATAGCCATCGAGCGTGTTTGCGTTGGGATAGCCAGGCTGCAGGATACCTTTGTTAGCATGTGTGATCCTAGACCCAACATCTCTCAAATCCTTGGGAATATAACTCACCCAGCTCCCACCAACAGCAACGTTCAAGATGAAAAACAGGGGGCTCGCGGCCAAGCTCGTCCACACAGTCTGGTCGTTGATCAGGCTACCGCTGATCTGCTGAAACTGCTGCCCGTTCATGTACCACGTGATGGTCTGAGCCCGCCAGTCGCTGGGGGTGCGGTCCCAGATGATACGCCAGACCTGCCAGTCCTGGCTGGGGATGGACACGGCGGCGCCACGGCCGTTGGGCTCGTTGCAGATGCCGCCGGGGTTGGCTGGAAGAACAAAACGTCAGCGTCTATCTAGGTTCAACGTGTTAAGAGGCGTGACATACTGCCGCAATGAGCAGTCCCGTACCCCGTCAACTGGCCGTTGACGGTCTCAAGAATGTCCAGCTCGCCGCACTGCGGCCACGATGTCCCGTGGCGGATCGAGTCGCCCAGCAGCCAAAACGCGGGCCACATGCCCTGCTTGGTGCTGATGGCGTTGCCGCCGAACCGGATCTGCGCCTCGGCCATGGTCCGCCTGCCGGCGCCCGGCGTGAAGGTGTACTTGGACTCGATCCGGCCCGAGGTCCAGGCGGACCCGTCGTGCCAGGGGACGAGCTGCAGCGTGGTGCCACCGCTGGTCTGCACCTGGCGGGGGTTGCGCTTGTACGTCTGGAGCTCGTTGTTGACGCCGAGGTTGCCATCGATGATGTTCCAGTTGCCTTCGTTCGGCAGCTGCCCGCTAGCGCCAGGGAAGGTGTCGGTCCATATCAGGTTGTACCCACTGTAGCTTGGAGGTGACCAAGCCGACGCCAAGGGAGCGAGAAGGTGGAGGAGGGAGGTGTAAGAGGTGAAGCGCATGGTGTCGGGGAGGTGATGAAGGATAGAATATCTTCAAAGGGTGATAAATATGTACAGGGAACAGAGAATGGAAACAAGCCGCTTCTGGAATGTGGTTAAAGGAGTGTCTTGGAACGGCAATGAGCGACGAAGAGAAACATGACGAAATGGGAGAGGTGAGAGCCTGTTAAATATTTCCATGCTGTCAAACTCTACTAGAACAACTCAAAGACTTCTTGAAAGGATCTTGCGAGATGGTCAGGGGCTGGGACAGGCGTGTGCTCGGCGAACCACATGGCTGCCCTTCGGGTTCACCCTGACCCCAAAAAAAGGAGAAGCCCAGGAGGCCTGGCCAATGGATCTTGCCATTCTGTGCCGCCTGATCGGCCCGGAAGATGGAAGATGGCACGCTGGCAAGGGCTAAACAACGTGCTGATGCGACTGCGCTGTGGGGGAAGGGTGCTCAGGAGTGCGCCGGCAGTCAGGAGGCGGATTGGGGGTCACTGGGCGCGTTGCACGCCAAGCCGCGCGGCCCAGCAGGGCGAGAGGATCCAGGTCCTCGGAAAGCAGACGTCCCCAGATTCATGCGGCCCAGGCCGGGGTTAATCCGGCCGTGCTCCTACTCGGACCAGATGAAATGAGCCTCAAGGGCCGAGGGTGTGGCCAATGGCGGGCTCGAGAGCAGGGCGAGACAAGCGGCCGGCTGGAATGAGGCCAATCAGATTCCGTTCCCCTGTGGCGAACAAATGGCAAACCTGGCTCATACAGTTCCATACAGGCAATTGGGCCGAGATTTCTTGAGAATTTTGGAAATACTCGACGTTGGGGGGCTTGCAGACCCGCGGCGGGCTGGGCTGGACCTGTCGATGCTGCATTGGAAGGCGACCAGGTGTGGCACGGAGGCGCCAGAAGGAGGGGGGGACTGTAGCCACATGTCGGCGACAAGAAGGCTTCCCCGGTTTTGGGGTAGCATTGACTGCCAACGACACGGAGAAGTGGGTTGTATTCTCCAAGCTTCACGTGTAACGTTGTGTCGAGAACTCATGATGAGAGAGCGCGTGCGTGGCCCTGAGGTGCGTCGAGATAAGCTTGCTGGTGACTTTCGTCGCGGCTCTGGAAGTGTGCACAACGTGATGTGAAATTCTCGAAATCCAAGGCCCTGTTGCGGGTTTAAACATGCTCACAGGACAGACGCCGGGTTTCGAAAACAGGTTGAGGTTGAGAGTGCGGACGACGACGTGATTGGTCGGCAGAGAAATGGCCCAGGAGCGAAGCACATGTGCCAGGCGTGCCAGGAATCCCCCTTGTTTCCCCAACCAACCGGAACATTCCAACCGGCATGGAGTCGGCACTCAAACACGATCTAGGAAAGAGGCTTGTGCAGATCCGGCCACGCAGCTCCGGCCACGCAGCTCCGGATTATCGGCCTCGCCACCCCGCATTCTTTCTCGGAGCACTTTTGTTTTGGGGGTGCTCGTGAGGAGCATCATCTGTTCCCCATCAACACTCAAGTAGCAGCGGATGCGACATCAGGCTCCTCGGTCACCAGGCTCGTTATAGCGTTGTATCGGCCCGACTGTAGGGTTCAAGCGCGTTTGAGAGCTCAAGCGACGCCAGGCATCCAGATAATTTTTGATAACTAGTGCCTTACTCCCAAGCAAATTTCACTTCGTGCTGCGAACATGGTCCCTTCGACCACGCATGGACCGATGATACCCCTCAGAATACAACCTACAACCGGACCGAATAGTCCGGGATGTACACTTACCGGCGAGTGTCCACAACGGAAGCACAGCTACTAACACCGATCTCTCGGGGCTTCACGTAAGGCTCATCGAAGGCGGAATTTGCTGTTCAGACCATCGAATTCGGCTGGTCGGTGTCGCCATTCTCTTAGGTTCTTGGACTCGGACTGAATGTTAGCATCATTGGAGTTGCTGTCCTCGATCCACCTCCCGAATACCACGCACCAGGTGTCTCTGGGCGTAGACCGAGCCGCTTGCAAGCGAAATGCTGTGCTGGTTTAGGCAGACAAGATTTGGTACGTACGTATCCAAGTGAAGTTCTTCGCAAAACGCCATGCTCGATTATGGGCCAGAGTTGTTAGTCCGAGGTAGCATCAACCCGGCCCAAAGACCCCTTTTCATTCGCTGTCTCCGCCTCCTGCGTCTGGGTCATGACGGCGGCCATGCTGACGGAGACCATGCGCGGGGCGAATCTCCATATCCGAAGAGGATCCGTCAGCGTCCTTATCAAGAGATGACGAGTCATTCGGGCCGCCGCCCTCTTCAGACTCGCCATCAGTGCTGCCTTTCTTGTACAGGGGGAATTCTAGCAGCAAAGGTGCTTTCTTATTTCCTTCCGAATCTGAAGAAGCCAAGTTTAGGAGCCATTCGTCAAATTGCGTGGTAGGTAAGTCAGGAGTGATCAATCATACCGTTCCATCCCTGCACGTCAGGCCGTGCCACCCTGGGCGTCTGTTCGTCCAAATCCGATGGCGTTAGGTAATCCTCAACTGTCGCGCTACGTTCTGATGGTCGAGCCTCGCGTCGATCTGGGTTGGACTTGGCTACCGCCTTGCCACTCTTTTTGGAGTGCAGCTGTCCTGGCGATATTGGCGTGAGCGTGCTGCCCTTCTTGATGTCCTGGGATGGATGGTGTGAAGGAGGAGACGCTACCGGCGGCGGCGGGGGCGCTGGGGATTCGAAATATGACGGCCGGTGTAGCGTATGAACCGTGATATCCCCAGGCCCATGCGTCTCGCCCCAGTTGCGAGACATCATGTCGTAGGTTCCTCGCTGGTAGCCGCCTGAAAAGTAATCGTTGTTCGGGATCGTATCCCGGAGGCGGTCGTGGCTCGTAGCGACATAATTGGGATCAGTGGCTCTGGCCAGATCCCGATAGATCAATCGCTGTTCCGGGTTTGGGGCAAGCGCCGCCAAAATATGAAGCCGGGTGTTGATCACCAGTCTGCCCCCCGTGCTAAGTTCTTGGAGAAGGTCCCGGTGTAGCTCTTCACGGCTTAAAGGTGTCTGCGCCACCAAAGCGCGGTAAAGGCCAACCGTGAACATCTCCGCATTTCCGTTCGCTTTCCAGATCCCGTAAAGTCTTGAAAGAACCGTCTCGGGAGGTTGTACCCCTCGGTACAACATCTCCTTGAGACAGCCTGTCTGAAGCTCCACGTCTCCTAACTGCTCAGCTGCTTGTAGCGCCATCTCTGCCACGGGCGCAAAGTCGCTGCCAGGCGCAAGCGGCCTCGGTTTCCAGTGCGGTATGAAGCCATGCATGGGAGCACTATATACGGGCAACATAGCCGAGGGGAAAACGGTGCCCTGAAATATGAAGCCGTCGAGACCGCCGTTTGCCCCGCAGCTCTGGGGAATCGTCTGATCGTAGAACAGCATCTTGACATCGTCTTTGGCGATCCGTTTGGCCACAATCCATCGAAGACACGGTCGAGTCATTAGGTGGGTAGCGTCGAGGGCAAGGAGGGCGGAGACGCATTCCCCGGCGGCGGTCATCGACTCCGTGGTCTGCTTCCGGCAATCAAGGATATTGCGCCACCACCACAAGGCGAGGGTCGTGAACAGCTCCACCAGGGCAAACATTGTTCTCTCGTCTGTCGTGTCGTCGCCCCATTGTTGGCGCAGCCATTTAAGGGGCGAGTCTTGTGATGGTGAAACTGTCGAAGGTGGCGCAGCCGAGGCAAGAACTCGATCAGGCGAACAATGCTTCAGGTGACCCCGAACCAAGTCTGTGAACTCCCACACCATTCCTCGCTCGATCAGATGCGCGTACAACGGTGCCGTGCCTGAAATTGGCGTTGCTACTTCTAACTTTACCCCGACATCAGGGAGAAGGGCAAGTAGTTGGCACTGTCCAGCATGAGCTTCGCTATTCGCGTTGTTCCTCGAGGGCGGCAATGACGCTGGGGAGAACACTATACCTCAGTAGAGTCGAGCCTTGGCCAAGCCTGTGTCACAATTTCCTTGATCGGCCAAAGTAGGTGATCCGCATTGGGAAGCGGACCGACACAAGTCCGCCCTCCCGCTGCGAATAGGAGCATGTCCCAATTCAGCTGCAAGGAATCGGGCGGCTCTAAACGGGGCGGGGCCTTCTCTTTCGCCAACTTCTCCAGTTCAGCATGCTGGCCAGCCTCGTAAAGACACTGGGCGTACTGAACAAGGACATATCGGTTGTCCAGAAAGTGGCTGAGACGGTCTCGAAAGAGCGCGACGGCCTCGCTAAAGTGGCCAAGTCTGCGCAATCTAGAGCACTCCTCAAGAACGTCCTCGAGATCGTCTTGCAACGGGAGAGACATGTGAACCGTGACATCCTCTGGGGAGGCGGGATCGATGCGAAGCATGGGTTGTTGCGCAGGTCCCGGCTCCCTTTTGTCGTCGTGTTCTCCGTCCCGCAAGCGCTGTGGTGAGCCGTCGGTGCTGGGAACTCCCCCCTTCGACTGGGACCGAAATCTTAACTGCGAGATGGGAGCAAGTCGAGGTCGATAAGTCTCGCCGTCGCTGTTGCTAGCGTTTTCCTCATCGCCGCTGCCGTGGACATAGCGGTTGTGCAGACCTAGGGGGGCATTTGAGGGGCGCGTCGCAATACGTTTGGTGACGGTGGTGTTGCTCCTGGCTCTTCGTCGAAGAAATGCCGGCGCATTTGCGTAATCGGACTCTTCCCCGCTCCGCCCTTCGTGAGTTCGACTTGCTGTATTGCGAGGAGACCATGAGTTTGAAACTAGCGGCATGGTTGCTGGGTGAGTGAAGGGCGGTTTTGTAAACTTGAACGAAAAGCGACACGGACTTCTTGTGCGCTGGCATGCCGCCGGTTGTCCTGGACAACGCCAAAAGGCGAGTTCGATGGGTAATAGAGCCTTGTTGTCCTCGTTGAGCAGTCGGCGGTGCCGTGGGGCTCGAAGCCTCAATCCCACACTGGGTCCTCGCGTCGTCCTGGGGCAGTGCGCGCCGTGCCATGTGAAAATAGACAAGCCCGATTGGCGGGACAAGGGGCGACAGCGGATCGCGTGCGGAGGATTCTCCCCTCTGCAGCTTCCTGCGGGTTTGGCTGCCTCACTCAGCCACTTGTCCCAGATGAGGGGAACAGCTGGCGTATCAAATGAACTCGTAACCGCTCCCAGCATTGTGGTGTTCTGTCCTCGGCCAAAGTTAGAGAAAAAGACGCAATGAGCGGGACAGCAGCGATCACCGCGGCAGAAGCAGCACCGACAAGGGCAACAGGATTGCCGGTCCAACCGCCGCGACGCGGCCCGGGCATCAGGATTCGCCGATATGGACGCAGCGACTTCGAGAGATTTGACCAGGAGGCGGCGCGAGGCTCTCATCTCTGCATCGGGTCCACGAACATCGGAAAAGTCGACATCGACTGCAGATACCACTGGAAAAAGACCCAATGGGGTGTGTTGGGCAACGAGGAAAGGCCAGCAGGCATTGTTTACATGGACATTACCTTCAAGCAGCCCAAGGGCTACTGGCTCGACCGGGCCAGCGTCTTCATTACGCTGAGCGAAGACATGTCCTCGTACGCCATCGCTGCTCCCCCTGACTCGACCGCGATGGAAAAACCAGCCCCTGGCTCCGACTATGCCGTACAGATTACCGACCACTTCGGCCCCCGCAGCCTCACAGGCGCGCCGACAGTTCTCGCCGAGATCAAGCATGACAAATTTGCCCCGAGCGTTGGCGCCATGGGGTTCGAGGTCGGCGGTGTGGGTCGTGAGTCCACCACCTCCAAACACCGTATCGGCCGTTGGGTCTTCAAGGGCAGCGTGCGAAGACCGAAGGGCCGAGACGGTTTACGAACCCTAGAATGGGAGATATCCGAAAACGACGTCAATCCCGAGCAAGTTCACAGCCAGGCTTACCACACTGCATTCGCCTTCGAGCACAGCGAGCGCCCAGTCTTCATGCGTGTCGAGATCCAAGGGAAGCTACGCGACCGAAAGCGTCAATGGAAGCATGAAATGCTCAGATTCTCGTCGAGCTTCGGCAAGAAAGACCTCTCCACCCTAACCGAACTCGATCTGGGCAGACATGTCGAGTTTACGAGGCCCTTGGATAAGATCGCGGAAGGCCTCGACTTCGCAATGGAAATGGCGAACCGCCGGAACATACCTCTTGAGGTGCCAAATTCAGCTTACGCTCAGTTCTTCCCCGAGCCCAGCCCGGCAATCTCGCCAGTCCAAACACAGCAGCCGCCACTTCGACCTCCCCCGACGCCTGAGCAGGGCTACATCCAAGACTCTGAAGAGATTCTGGAACTCCAGAGGCATGAATGCAGATATGTCCAAGACTGCGCCACCAACCCCGCTGTCGGAGACCAAATCAGCAGCGACATTACCGCCTACAGCCACATGGACGATCCGAGACGAGACTCTGAGACAACGAATGAAGATACGCTAGTTGCAAGCAGCGAATCGGTCTCTGTCAAGGCCATCACCCCGTCCGCCGAGGCCATCGACCAGCAGGTGCTGGACATTGTCAAAATCCCAGCTCTCTTCATGTTCTTGAGGCTTATTGCAGCCATGCTGCAGTGGTTCTCAAGGGCATCACAGTCCCTCCCGGCGCCCACTGGAAAGACTACGTCGGTGTGGGACGGCCAGGAGCCGATCGGCGATGGTAGCCCGCTTGGTGCGGTTGCGCGACGATACCAAAGTGTTCTCGGAGGGTCAGACAGTGGTAAGGAATTTGGAGAGGAAATAGGAGAGGCGCGCCCTCGCTCCCCGTTTCAAGAGAGGGTGCCAAGGCGAACTCACGAGCCAGAGGAGAGACACCGCGCTCAGCTGGTCGAGCCAACCCCGTCTCCTTCTGCTGTGACCCTTGAGAATCTGCGGGCTGCCCTGCGCACCCCGTCCGAGATAGCGACGAGCTCATGGACCCTGTGACGATGTCGAGAGGTATTGAAAATGCAAGAAGTTATGATGTGCTTGACTTGCGTTGGCTTGCCAAGTTGCCCACGGTGCTGTAAACGCCATATAAAGCTGCACCAACGAGATGGGCTGATGGTTGTAACGGACAAAACGACGGCACGAGACGGGCAGTTAACAATACCAGGAAACGCGGTACTTCATCACATGGGTCATAATACCGCCATGACGCGATCACTCATTTTTCCTCTGCTGCACGTCTGAGCTGTTCCATCTGCCCCGCGTCCCGCGTCGTCACAACTCAAGATGGTCACTTCGTGCCAGCTCAACCTGTGAGAAAGTCTCCTCGTCGTCATCATCATCTTCATAGTCCTCGACCCCCTCACAGTAAGACCAATCCATCCTCGACCAATCCATCCTCGTCCGCAGCCAAAAGGCAGCCCCGCGCGCTGCAGCATACGTGGGATCGTCCGAGGTAACGACCTCGGCCTCGTACTTCCCCGTTGCGCCGTGCTCGACACGGACTCGACGGATTTCCATGGCAGCGTCTCGGATGACGTCCAAGAAGCCGGGGTGGTCAGCCCCCTCGCCTGCCGAATAAACCTCCAGAGCGGCGTGAGGGTAGCCATAACCCTCTCTCTGCTTCGTGAATTCGGCCACGCGGGCGAGCAGGTAGTTTCGCAGGGCATCCCAGAACAGCGCGGGGGCAGCCGCCTCGCGGAGCCGGTCCAAGCCGTACTTTGTGTCGATGGACGCGAGACGGGTGGCCCACGCACTGTAAAAGAAACACTGGGCCGGTTGGAAGGAGGTGTACAGTGAGTGGTTCGTGAGGCTGCGGCACAATGCATCAGTTACTATTTGTAGAGAATTGCCCTGGAAAGATATTTAGGCCAGCCAACGAATCCAGCTAGGTACCGACCTCACAAGAAACGTGATATTGGGCCATAGATTGCTCTTCGCCGGAAATCCGCACCACCGTGCCCGGCAGTGCCAACGTCCGTTGGCGGCGAGTACAGCATTTGTGTCGGCGAGATAAATAGCCCAAGAGGATTCCCACGTCCAGGGTTTGAGGCCCGTAGATGTCAGGGCGTCGTTGACGGTGCTGTCGACGGGGATGTCATGTTCCCACGCAGCCACCCACGGAGCCGCGACGGAGACAACCGTGATAGCGCTCCCTAGGGCGGCCTCCGACTCGACCTTCAGCGCTGCCACCAGCTCGGCGAAGACAGAGCTCTCGTCGGTAACAAAAAGACCGAGAAGGCGCCTGAGCAAGCGCCACAAACCGAGCCAGTACCCGACCCGGCTAAAACGGCTGCGCCAGTACGGAGTTTTGGGTGAGCGGACTAGACGCTGCATGAGGGCCGTGTATTCGGGGGCCGCCGGCACCCTCGCTAGGTTGAGAACGGTGCCGTTTGCGAAGTGGGCGACGGAGGTTCTCGGGGTGCTTGTCAGCGTTGCGTTCAGCGCGCATTGGGAGGACAGCCTCGTGCCCCGCCGGGTCTCTCTTTCTCTCACCCATATGATTGCCCGAGATGAAACCCCACGGCGGCCTCATTGTCAACGTGGTGGCAGAGCGTCGGAGTGAGGGTGGACAGGAAGAAAAAGACGAGCAGGCCAACCGACCGCCGCACCCTGAGGTAACCTACGCCACGAGTTTGTTTGCCGTCGTCCATTGTAGATGTCGCGAGTTGCTTGACGGCGCGAATTGTTTGGCGCAGGTCACGGGCTAGAGTCCAGCAGGCCAACAGGGGTGGGAACCAACAAAAGTGCCAGACATGAGTTGACGCCGGTCTGTGCGGGCTCTCACAGTCTCAATGCTCGGACGAATTCGACGTTCCAAGTCGCACCCTCGTGCTGGAGTGACGGAATACGAATCAGACTACTGCCCACAGGCAGACCACCAACCCGCTCATGAAGCCAGCCTCGGCTCCCAAAGCGGTATTCTGGACACATGTTCTGGTGTTTTGTTCATAAAGTTCCTTCGTTCCATCTAGTTCCTCTGGGTCATGCAGTCAGTCTGTATCTGAAATCAAACGGGCGATAGGCGTCAAGTCGGATTGCTATTGCATGCATTGTTTGTATTTCGTGGAGTTCGAACTCAAACATCCACACTATAACTGTATGGTAGGAGTCGGACGAGGGGGAGCGAGTTAGACCTGCCTGAACTCTCGGTTGAGCTCGTTAGCCTCCGGATTCCTTGGGGCGATGCAACCCTGGCTCCGACAGGCAGTCAATTCCACCAACCAGCGAAGTTCCCGAGGTGTCGCCCTTCCGGCTGCTCAAAGTAAACCTCCGAGGTGGACTAAATCAGAGAGCCTCGGTCAACAGGTGGTTTGTGCGAGTGCTAATTGCTCAGTCCTTTGTTTCACAACAGTTGGTGGAAACCATGAAACACGCCCCGGATAATCCCAAAGCGAATTGCAACCTGGCACGGATAATACACTCCGTGGGTATCGTAAACGATGGGCGGATTGGTGATTCGTGCGTGTCGGCTCCTGGCTATATAACAGCGGCAGGTAAATGAACGCGTTTCCAGCTTCCCGGCTCCCCACGTTCCCGCACACCAGGCGGATATTCCAAAACGTCGTCAACATGCTCCCGTCGGTCACTCTCGTTCTCACAGCCGCGGCAGCGGCGGTAGCCTCCCCTATCGAGGCCCGAGCTGCCCGCAGCTCCCCTCCATCGGGCTGCCTCGCCGTTGGTGGCTCAGGGAAATACAGCACCGTCCAAGCCGCCGTCAACGCGCTCAGCACCTCCAGCACCACGGCGCAGTGCATCTTCATTTACAAGGGCACCTACAAGGAACAAGTGCTCATCCCGGCGCTCAAGTCCGCTCTGACCCTCTACGGCGAGACGACGAACACGGCCAGCTACTCCTCCAACACGGTCACCATCACGCAGGGCAAATCCCAAGACGACTCGGCCTCCAACGACGAAACCGCCACCCTCCGCGCCCACACGCCCAACCTCAAGGTGTACAACATCAACCTGGTCAACACGCGCGGGCAGGGCTCGCAAGCCCTGGCCGTCAGCGCGCAGAACGACCGGCAGGGCTTCTACGGGTGCCAGTTCAAGGGGTTCCAGGACACTATCCTCGCGCAGGACGGGGCGCAGGTGTACGCAAAGAGCCTGATCGAGGGCGCGACGGATTTCATCTTCGGGCAGAAGGCGCGCGCGTGGTTCGACGGCGTGGACATCCGCGTCGTGGCGGCGTCGGTCGGCTACATCACGGCCAACGGGCGCGACTCGGCCAGCAACCCGTCGTACTACGTCATCCACCAGTCGACGGTCGCGGCGAGGTCGGGGGATACGGTCAAGGCCGGGGCGTATTATCTGGGCAGGCCGTGGAGGAACTATGCGCGGGTGGTGTTCCAGAAGACGAGTCTGTCCGGGGTGGTGAACGCGGCGGGGTGGAAGAGTTGGAATACGGGGGATGAGAGGACGGATCATGTTGAGTTTGGAGAGTATGGGAATACCGGGGACGGGGCGGCCGGCACGCGTGCAAGCTTTGCCAAGAAGCTGTCTGCTGCTGTCGGCATCTCGACGGTGCTCAGGAGTGATTACAAGGACTGGGTGGACACGACCTACCTGTCGTGAGGGATGCCCGAGGTTCACGTGGTTTTACAGGACGTGTGTGATGACGCTTTGAAGATATCGGTATTCTTTTGCTCGTGGTGAGCCAGAAAGTCTGCAGCTCAGATATCTTCCCATCTGCTTGGACAACGGATAATGAATGGACTGAGGATACTCCGGAGCTGAGAGCTCACCGATGTCGCTTGCCTAAAAACAGGTGAGAAAGTGGGCCCTCGTTCTGGTCAGTGTGGATTGGCAGACAGTCAGTGTTTTCCTGCTCCGCCGTGCCGTTTGATGTCGAATTGCCGATCCGGATCAAGACCCGATCACATCATCGCTAGCCCCGAGGTTCCAGACCGGCCGATGAAGTTGTCGATGCAGCCTTATGAAGAACACATACTCCAGTATCTGCGAGCCGACGGCCAGCACGGACCAAACGCCCCGGGTTTCCTGGCTTCAGCAGGCGACCGGGGGTGTGCCGAATTTCCGGCCTGGTGGGAAATCCGGGGGCGAGTTTTGCGGAGCAGCCGTGGAGGGACCGCGACACGCGCTGTCCGTCGGGCGCTAGCATTCTAGTTCGGTGCTGTGCTAAGATGTGCTAATGTGGGCTCTGTTTGGTGTTGCACTGTTGGCAAGCTTGACGAGTTCATCGTGACAGCTGGAGGCTGCACTCCTGTAAAATTTAGGTTGTTGTTGCTGCCGGCAGGCTCCCAAGGTTTTTGGGGTTGTGCTCCCTCCGCTGCGAGAAAATCCTCTCGGTTTGTGAAACGCACGGTCGCAGGCCAGTCCCTGCAGCGACCCCCGACCCTGGAGAACCAGATGATGTCATGCCTAACGCGAGCCAAGGACCCACGTGCCGGCTTGCGCGGGATGCTTGCGTGGGGTGTTCTTGCCCCCAAGGCCCCAAGCCAATCGCCCCCCCGAGCAGGCAGCGGCTCCTCTCGCACCCTGCAGCCAATGCATGGCGCCGGTGCAATTGCGCGATCCATGGGCAAGTTGATGCCACACAAATCGTGCCCGCAAAAGCCCCGTCTTGGGCTTCCCCGCAAGCGGCGCCAGCCACGGAACGACGCTTGTCGACCACCAACCCATGCCGGCCCTTGCTAACCCTTGCCAACCTCAGCCAACCCATGTCTGACAGACCACACGGCCGCATCTCCATTGCCGGCCTGCACCCGCTATGCCAGAACCCGACAAGAGCATGGCCCGATCCAGCCACTCTTCTTCATGGCATCGCCGCCCATTGGTCGTGTGGGCGTTGTCCACGCGAGCCCGCACGGCAGTGAGCGCAGCTCGCACAGCTCACAGCGGCGAGGTCCGCCTGGGTGGTGCTTGGGGTGATCCTGGAGGCGATCCCTTGTCTCTGCCAACTTTTACACAACCTTAAACATCCTCGCGTCCCCGAGCCTCGGGAACAATGTTGTAGCATGATCCGGCCTCCTCCCTCCTCCTCTCTCTCCCTCTCCCACTGCGGTCCCTGATCGGCGCAGTTCATTTCCCGAACGGGCCATTCCCACCCACCCCACACCCACCTGTTCCTCGCACGGCCACCGTGAGACCCTGACTCGTCCCATCTTCACTTTCCCTCCGTTCCTCCCTCTTTGGCAAAACCAGGAGGACGGTCACCATGGCCAAGTTCAGCTTCAACCCCTTCGCCAAAGGCGACGACGACGTCTCCGTCCGCAACTATGGCCACGACACAACCACCGAGGCCGCCACGGGCTCCGACTCGGACGACTTCCGCGCCATCGACCCTCACTCCGGCGTCAAGCGCGGCCTCAAGACCCGCCACCTCTCCATGATGGCCCTGGCCGGCATCATCGGGCCCGGCCTGCTCGTTGGCTCCGGCGGCGCCTTGGCATCGGGCGGCCCGGCCTCGTTGCTGATCGGCTTCGGTGTCATCGGCATCATTGCCTTCTCCATCATGCAGAGTCTGGGCGAGCTGACGACCCTCTATCCCACCGGCGGCGCTTTCACCTCGCTGAGCAACCGCTTTGTGGACAAGGCCTTTGGCGTGGCGCTGGGGTGGAACTACTTCATTGTGTGGTTTTGTGTCCTGGCGAACGAGTACAATGTTATTTCCAGCATCATGGTGTTCTGGAGCGACAAGGTGCCAATCTGGGGCTATTTTCTGATTTTTTGGGTGAGTCGGCGACGAGCCCGGAAGGCGAGAACGAGACCGAGGTGGCGATGATGTGCTGACATGATCGCAGTTTGCGTTCCTCGGCTTCCAGCTGCTGGGCGTCGAGACGTTCGGTGAGGCCGAGTTCTGGCTGGCGCTCATCAAGATCATTGGCCTGATTGCATACTTCCTCTTCAGCATCATGTTTGTCCGCCCTCGCCCGGTTTCTCTTGTTGTACGTCTACTAACCGGAGCACAGCTACGCGTCTGGTGGCGTGAAGGGTACTGACGCGATTGGCTTCCGGTACTGGAACGACCCAGGCGCCTTTATCGACGGTTTCAAGGGCGTCGCCTCCGTTTTTGTTTTTTGCAGCACATTTTACGCTGGCGTCGAGTCGGTCGCCGTCGCAGCCACCGAAACCAAGAACCCTGGCCACGCCGTGCCCCTGGCCATCCGCCAGGTCTTCATCCGCATCGTCGTCGTCTACATGGGAAGCGCCTTCTTCTTCGGCCTGACCTGCCCGTCCAATGCGGACGGCCTCGTCGGAGGCGCCAGCCGTGCGCTGCGCAGCCCCATGACGATTGCTCTCCAAAACGCCGGCTGGGAGGCTGGAGTCCATCTGATCAACGCCTTCATCTTCGTCACCTGCCTCAGTGCCGTCAACAGCTCCATCTACATTGGCAGCCGCACCTTGTTGTACATGGCCCAGGACGGCATGGCGCCCAAGTTTCTCGGCTGGACCGACCGGCGCGGCGTGCCCATCCCTGCCATCGTCTTCACCAACCTGTGCGGCGCCCTCAGCATGATGAACGTGAGCACCGGCGCGAGCAAGGCCTACGGCTACATCGTCAACCTCAGCGGCGTGTCGACCTTCCTCGTCTGGGGCGCCATCAGCCTGACCCACATCCGCTTCCGCGCCGCCTGGAAGGCCCAGGGGCACACCGAGAGCGAGCTGCCGTTTGTGTCCATGTTTTACCCCTACAACGCCTACTTCGGCCTGTTTGCCAACATCTTCCTGGCGCTCATCCAGGGGTGGTCGACCTTTGCGCCGTTTGATGCGGGCTCGTTTGTGGATGCGTACATTCTGCTGCCGCTCTTTGGCGTCATTTACATCGTTTACAAGTTGATCTTCAAGACCAGGCTCTGGAGAGCCCATGAGATTGACTTGCAATCCGGCAGGCGGAGGGATTTGGACGAGGGGAAGCGGCTGGACGCCGGGCCGGCTCATGGGCAGCAGAGGTGGTGGAACACCATCTTCAAGAGCCTGTGACATGATAAAGCTGGTTTATGATGCGATTGCGATTATAATTCACGAGCTTGCGTTAGGATACCCCTTGCGATAGTTGGAAAGCACTTGAATCTCATTCAGGTTTGGTGCTCTGTCATCGAGCACCAGACGGTATTTACCTAAACGCATAAATCAGGCACCCAGCAATCTCTGGAATCCACGCCTGCTCCCTGACTTAACATATTCCTGGCTACGAGTCGAGACCGGACCAGGCTCCGACCCGATTCTGGAGTTCCTCGTCCAACTGCTAGATTTGTGAGCCTTCACCACCGGAGCCCCCTTCCACCGTGACACGTACCTCACGGCCGTCGCTTGACAATCTGTCATCCAGAAGCTGGGTATACCTCTGGATTCTGCCAATCTCCTCGTCCAACTCTTCTTGGGTGAGGATATTCGACCGCTCTTGGATCTCCAGTCCCAGACCGAAAAAGTCGGAGACGTAGTGCTTTTCGGACAGACGCGTATATCCGAGACAGGCCTCCCCCACCAGTCCCAGAAACGGCTTGACCGAGCTCGCAAGCTGTGTTCCGCCCTATTCACCACTAAGTTGACCCCAGCTCGACAGCGAGTCGCCGGCACATCACATACCACCTCCGCTAATGTTCGGCGAGCCCGCCCTGTCATCATGCGCCCCACCACCAAACCTGTCCACAGGAGATTGGCGTCGAGGAGGAGTGTGTACACCTCGTCGATGAAATCTTTGATGCACCGAATGCTGAGTTCTGAGCGTTCAGCCCAATCTCCTATTTCTTGCATCTAGAACGGGGGTGTTAGATGCGTTTTCAGTGGCAAAGTTATCGTTGAGTTCTCACCTTGGCAGAAGTACCAGCCGCTGGGTCAGAAAAATAGTCATGAGCTGAGCCAAACCAAGCACGACATATGCAACACATTCAACGTACCCTGGCTTACCGCAAGAGTGTCTCGCAAAGAGCCCAATTCATTGCACACTTGCAGTATCTCGGGTTTGACCTGATCCACAGTTGCTGTACATTCTTCAATTCCCTCGGTCACAATCTGTATATCCCGCGTATGGCCTTGCTCGTTTCGCCAGGGCGGTGAGTTGTTGACTTGATCGAACTAAGAACGGAGACGGCCAAACCCGTTAGTTGTGGATGTGAATACGTCAATCAATGTAACTTTCTCATACCTCTCCGTCAGGTTCCGAAATCCTCTTGCAAACAGTTGTGAGATGTTCAAAAGCTGTTGCAACGGCGACCATAGCGTCCACTGACTCTACAAGCAGGCCCCTAACCCAGCTTGAAAGTGTTCTGTCCGTGAAACGACGAAAAATCAGGTCAAATTCCGTTATTCAGGTCCGGGGCAGAGAGCAGAACTGACTCAGAAGTTTCGAGTCTGTCCGATTCTCGTCGTTGTCCCACCAGAGTATTCCGGGCTTTCGAAACAGTCAAGAGAATTGACCCTAGATGCCCCACACACCCTGGGACTGCGCCGAGGGTTGCTTGCATATTGAGCCTTGTGCATCTCTCTCTGAGGGAACTTTCGAGCTCGGCCATGGCGGTATCGATGAAGAAATCGACATGTACAACGACCAGTAATGGTGGCAAGCATCGAGAGAGAAGAGTGAGGACTGAAGGCCAGAGAGTACTCATGCTTTTGGATCCCGGCCCCTTTTTGCAGAGAGCAAAGTGAGTTCTAAGTGACATCGCATGACAACCACTGCTCTTGGCAATCTTAAGCGCAAGGCTTCAGAGGCTTTCTAAGTCGCCAGTTCCCGACAGTTAATCTTCCACAAGCGCAACTTAGCTGCACAACCTTGGGTGGGTATCTGGTGATCGTGTGTAGGTGAGTGCTGAGCAGACAGTTTTTGACATGACAAATTAAATATGTCGAGGTTCACAAGCTAAACTGGCCGCATGTGTGCCTCTCGTCAGAGATTTCAAGAAACACATACATAGCGCAACTTCTGTGTTCCCTATCGGCGTGATAGTCTGTTTGCTCTCGGCAGCACAAGTCAATACGAAGGCAACACACGCCTTGCAGGGTATCCCTGAAGCTCAACAATCCTGGAGTATGGAAAATGTGTCAAACGTTCTGCAAATCTAAGTATCAGGTATCGTACCGTAAAGTCATACAACTCTGAGCCCTTTTCACTTCGGACCAGATTTCGTTCCTCAAGCCACCTCAAGCCACAGCCACCCTGCAACCGACCCATCTCTAAACATCGAGCCCATCCAGCATTTAAGCGTTGAACTCCTGTGCCCTCTTCTTCATCCGGTACGCGATGGCCCGCTTCCTGGCACCAGCGCTCTGTGTGAAAGCAGCGCTGCCACCGAACGGCCCAGCAGCGGCCCCGTTGCGGACGCGGACGACACAAACATTGTTCACGCCAGCAACGGTCGCGTCGCAGGTCATACCCGCAGGCATCTGCACCTTGAGCGGGAAGTCCTTGTTGGACGCCAGGCTCAGCCCCTGGAACCCGACGCCCGGAACATCTTGTGTCACCTGGGCAGTCTTGAACGCCGCCGCGTCCGTACCACCCGACGTCCCATCAACGGCAGCAGTAAGAGGACCGGCCCCGTCCTGGTTGATCTGTGTTTGCCACCTCAATCAGTCACCGGCTCCCCAAGCAAACAGAAGCCACTCAACACAAACTCACCTGATGAAAGGTCATCGTGATGGTGCCATCATCCGCACACGTCGGCAGCCCAGAGGTAGCTCCCTCACCAGCCGTAGCAGCAACCGTGCTCTCCGTCTTGACCGTAGGGGTGGTGCCACCACCGCCAGCACCACCACCAAACAGACCCTGAAGCCCCTTGAGGAACTGCCTGGCAACGAGCCCGAGCCCAGCCTCGCTCCTCTGCGTTTTCTTCTTGTTACCCAATGCACTGATGTCGTCCTCGACACCGACGCCCGCGCTCGCCGCGTTCACCTTGGGCGCGGAACCGGTGCCCATGAAGTTGGCGACCATCGCTGCCGCGTCGATGGGGCCGTTGCCCTGGGTGCGACCCAGCGGGCCGACTGTGCCAGCCCGGATCTCCCGGTCGCGGATGATGGCTGTGTCGGCTTGCGAGCCGCAGCCGTTGCTGGTACAATCGCGGGGAGTACCGTCGGCGACTGGGAGTGGGAAGGTTAGTATGGAATGGAGAAGAGGAAGGTGAGAGGGAAGTACATACCGGAAAGCCCGGGCATGGTAACACCATTGGCGCCCTGGATCGAGGTCACGAGGCCATGGGCCGCGGCCTGAGTGGCCAAGGTGAGAAAGAGGAGGTCCGAGGGATGCATTGTGTTTGGCTTGGGTTGGTTGAAGAGACTTGAAGTTTGAAAAAGGTGAGAAAAAACTATAAGATGAATGCCGCCAGGGCTAAGCCGAAGTAGAAGAGTATGAAAATGGAGAAGAGAACAGGGCGGATGAAGCTGAGGAGGCTGAGACTGCTGAGCTGGTATCATACATGAGCGTCGCGACCTTCCGTCTTATACTTTCCGTCTAGTCTTTCCTTCTGAGCCTTAACCCCCAAAGTTCCAACTTCTTGGCCCGGTGGAGGCCATCACCATCGCAAGCCCAACCCCAATCGGGTTATGCCCGTCTGGGCGTATCGTCTGGGCGGAGGTGAGAAACACAACATCGAGGCGCAGCATCATGACACAAAACAGAACAAGTCACATGTTGAGCGCTAAACTTTCCAAGCAGGAAACAGGAGTCGAATCGCATCCCGTCGTCGATCTTCAGGCACACTCGAGAGATCTGTGGGTTGTTTCCGCACAGACGACCAATACCACGCTCGGCGGCCTTGGCATCAACAACCCGGATCCGACCCCCTGGCCCAACCCCTGCTTAACCCCGGGACTCGGGCGTTGAGGCTTCAGCTGGCCATCGTTTCAGGTGAGGGAGCCCAATGGAAGTTCTGGAAGCGTTGCGGAGCCGCCGCTCCCTGAGGCAGACGACTCCTGAATCGACGATCTTCAGGATCTGAGGGCGTTTCGAAGATCAAAGCTGAGGCTTTTGGGGAGGAGGACGATCTGGGACTTTCCGGTGCGTTGTGCCGGGCAAACGCAGACTCCACAACGAGCACAGCTGACCAACCAGCAGCGGGCTTCCAGCTTCCAGGGTGCCGTAAATGCCGAGATGTTTACCAGCACCCAGAATAGAACCTTGGAATCTTGGACCCCTGACACAACACCGAGCAAGACTTGATGAGCGCAAGGCTGTCAACGGGCACCAACCACCGCATTTCATGTCAGGAAGGCACATACAGAATATAGAGTATCTTCTCGTATGGTCATTTGATATCCTTCCAGCCCCGTGTGTGCCGATTGTTCCGACTTTTACCCCCTTTTACAGTCCCTGGGCCGGCAGACCGAATCGGCCTTCGGCACAGATGCGGCCGAGGATCGTCCCAAGTCTTGAGCCTCCGCATCCACCGCGCACCGTTTCACGAGCTTTGCACGGGGTGCTCCTCTGCTTCTTTTTGTTGCTGCTGAAACTTGACCCTTGTTTTTTGCTTGCCGTGACCTCTCCCGGGCCTTCACCCTCGAGCCAGCTGGGACGCAGAATCCATCTACGCCTGGCTGCATCCGCTTCATGGAGGCTTTTGTCGAGAATCACGGCACTTTGATGCTGTCGGATTCGGGCGGGTTGTGCTTTCTCATTAACTGCTATTACAACGAGAAAGGGGCGAAGGGAGCAGGTCGTGCGTCGCTCACCGGGAAGAGGCCAGACAATTCACACCACTGAGCTAATGGTCAATCTCGCAATACAACTCTGCATTTGACTTATTTTTCGGCGAGATCTAGTTCTACACCAAACCGTACCTTTATCTATCAACTAACTCCGATCATGGCTGCCACCCAGCCACTGTCGTTCCCCCAGCTGTAACCCCCGCTGTGAGATTACTCGTCGCGGCCGTCGCCAGGGGGTTGGGAATGCCGCACGTCGAATCGAACTCTCCCGGCACAACGCAGGAGGCGAACTCGCCATCACCGTACGCCGCGCCCGTACCAACAGCGCGCGTCCTCTTCTCCACCGCCGGCTCCTCCTTCTCCGGCATGTCCGTGTCAATCGACACAAGAAACAAAATCTCCTCCTGCCCCCGCAGCTGATCCCGCGGCGGGGTATCGTCAATCTCCGCCTCCAGCACCAAGTCAAACTCCTCCGTGGCCTCGTACGCCAGCTCCAGCGGCGCCGCGTCCCCGCACCGCGGGTGCATCTCGATCACCGTATCCAGGTACTTGTACCACAGCGTGACCGTGAAGCACCCCTCAGCGCCGCCGCCCGGCCCGTCCGCGACGCTGCTGATGGTCAGGTTGACGTGCTCGCCGACCGAGACCGCGTACGCGAACGACTTGCTCGGGTGCTCGGCGCTGACAAAGTCGGCTAGGGCCACGCCCGGGTACACGCGCGTGTGCTCGGTGGCGTCGTCGTCGTCGGTGGCGGTGAGCCCGCGATCCATGATGGTGTCGGCGAAGTGGGCGGGTGCTCGGGCGGCGAGGTGGGGGTTGATGAAGGCTGCTATGCCGCCTGTTTTGAGAATGCCGGGTACGAGCGCGTCAAAGGGGGAGCATCTTGCCCGTTTGGGGTTGTCTGGGACGTTGAAGGGTGGGTGGCTGTTTGGCATGGTGATGCATGCATAGTGCACGCGGATACCTTCCTCCGCAGCGCGTGCTAGTTGTTGGAGTGTTTGAGCTTGTTGGTTTGGGGGTTCAGCTCCTGTTGTGAGCAAAAGGATGGCGCCTCGGTCGGTGTAGGTTTCGGCCTGCGCGTTGATGGTCTCGGCGATGGCCAGTTCAAGGCTACAACCAAAGCACAACGGCGCTGGTGAGTGAGAGAAGTTGAAGATTGGAGCTGAAGGCGGGCCCATAGGGTAGCGCAAGGCGGCGTTTTCCTGGTTTGTGATGAGGGCAATGCGATCTTGCCCGTTGATGCTCAACCTCGAGTCGACCTCCTGGGCAACCAGCTCCTCCACCGCCATGCCACCGCTGAGTTCACTTTCGAAGGAAGTGTCAACGGCGATGGCCAGCGTCCTCTTGCGACAGTCTCTGACGGGATCGTCATGAACCATAGAACAGATCATCAAATCGCCGATGACGGAACCGTACCGGAGCCGTAGTTCGTCTCGGAGATCGGCCCACACCATGCGCGAGTGCTCTACAGCCGCCTGGACTGCGAGAGGGAAGTTGGTCGCGACAACCTGAGACCGAAGATCAAAGTCGACGTCTCCAAACGTGCCGTCGAGGTAAATTCTGCCCTTGTCCTTGCTGAGGGCATGGTGAGTGATGCGTCCCTGGCACTCGCCTGATCCCAAGAGCGCATCAGGGAGAGCGAAACAGCCCGTCGTCAGGTTGCGCGGGATTTGGTCGGCCGGAATCGTGGTGTTTCCTCGTAAGTCCAGAAAGGGGGCAACGCCGTTCATGGCCAACCCTGGCGGATTAAATATGCTGATCGGACTGCTCGGATCGTGGCTGTCGACCCAGTTGCTGTGGGAGTAGAAGTCTTGGATCCCATGCAACGCCCTCCCGAACCCTTCGAGAACAGCGCACTTGGCCCGGCCCGAGAGCTCGCTCTGCAAGCCTGGAAATGCAAATGTGCAGTCACCGGCCGAGATCAACCGGACCATCGTCTTCTGAACCCGGTTCCGCTCGTCGAGCAAGCGAGATGCCGCGTTCACGGCCTGTCGAAAGCGAATCCGCAGATGATCAATGCAGGCCTGTAACTTGGCGTTTGCTTCGGCCCGGCTTTGGGGGTAGTCGGGGACGTCCAGGTAGTCGGCGTCATCGCAATGGGCCTCGGGTCCTTCTGGGAGCATGTCGAAGGTATCTGGGGCCCCGACAGCGCCGTTTGACCCCAGCCCGGGAACCGGGATCCCCAGGATATGGACATGGTGCCCTGCGAGTTGGTCTAGTGAGTACTGTTCAAAGCAGACTCCGTCTGAGCCTTGGCCAACCGGACACTGGAAGGCTAGGCGAGTGATGAATTCGTGCTCGTTGTGCTGTTGGAGGAAATGAGGCTCGTTGATGGTGCCAAAGCCGCCCACCACGCTTGCAAAGGTGCATAGCGTGAGGGCCGCGCCCAGGGAGCGCATGATATGGACGAGAACTGCTGAGCCTGCTAGAAAATAACAGGATTCAAGTGCCGGCGGGGCTTCGACAGGGAGTCTGTTATACGAGCAGTCGACATGCTGAGGTTTGCGAGTCAGAGTGAGAGATGCGTCGTGCCGCAGTCAGAATGTCAGATACTGGCAACGAATGCGAGCCAGAGGCGCGGTTTGTGGTGAAACACCGAGTTGGAGTCGCTGCCCGCAGGAGCCGTGGGCCCGTGGCTGCGGACGAAAGCCAATCATATGTGAATTTTCGGGATCGTGTTCGGCCCCGTGTCCCAAGTTGAGATGGAAAGAAAAGTGGCCCAAACCGGGGTTCGGCCAATGCAGGATGACGTCGTCATCTCCCGGCGCGATTGAACCTACTATGTACGCTCGGGGGAAGAAATCCAAGCTGCAACATGTCGGAACAAGTGTTGGTGACTGCCAAAAATTATTACCTATTAACCTAATTATCTGTCGTCCCCAAATGCGAGTGCAGGGGAATTTGTCCGGGGTCCGAAGGCAAGCATTCTCCAGGGCGCCGTTAACAGTGCCGAGGATCGTCTCCATCCAACGCGGGAGTACCCGCAGATCCGGCGACACCCTGTTTATTAGTGTTTACCAGAGGAAAAAGCGCACCAACAAGCGGGCAGCACCAGCAGTGCTGGCAACAGCCTTGCTAACCTCGCTTGCTTTGACCGAGTCACCCAGCGCCGTCGTCGAACTCTCGGCGCCCGCATCCAGCGTCGTCGTCGTCGTCGTCGGAATAGCGGCGGCCGTGTCAGTCTGAGTGGAAAGCGAGCTCGCGGCGTCGGTGTCAGCCTGGGCGGTAGTCGTGCTTGCGGTGCTCGTGTCAGGCTGAGTAGTAAGAGTTGTACTTACGGCAACCGTCTCGGTGACGGTTGAGGTCGCAGTCTCGACGCCGGCGTCGTCCTGGGTTTGGGTCGCGACGACGGAACCTGCAAATATGTCAGCATCTTTGCCAACTGCGAGAACACAATTTATTGGCGGCAATAAAGAGACTCACAAGTCGTGCCGCTGCCGCTAGCCGTCACAACGCTATACACCGTCTTGCATCCCAGGCTGGAACATCCTTGGTCGCATGGGAACGATCGGTAGACGGTTGGTGGGACGTCGGAGCACCCGTCGCAGCCGGCCGTGATGGTGGCCTCGTAGACGCAAGCTGCTGTCATACAGGTAGTGCAAATATCGGTGGTCGAGACCACGGCAGCGCAGCCGGAGACGGAGACAATCGAGACGGAATCGGTGGTGGTGGTGGTGTCTTGGGCTAGGGTCTGGCTGGCACTGTAAGAGTCAGTTAGCCGACGAAAACAAGGCAAGAAGCGGTAGGTTGGGTACAGTACATGGCGGCCAGGCACGTAGCGAGCGTCGAGAAAAAGTGGTGATGCATCGTGGCTGCTTGTGAAGTTCGATTCTTCGACTGACGGAAAATGAGGGGCCTGGGGTCAATGGTTGGATGGCTGGTATCTAGGGAGACAAACTGTGGCAGAAGAAAATAAGGATGGCCTGAGAGTTGAACCCAAGAAAACGCAGGACGTCATGGGGGCGCCGGACCTTCGGCGTGTCGACTCTGCGAGCATGCGCATCTGCATGCGTGGCGGGGGATGATGTGGTTGACATCAAAACCGATGGAAAGAATTGCACTTTACTTCATGCAACATCTGCACCAAAACGGGATTCCGATGCGCGCATGGTGCGACGGGCCGAGCATCTGGCTCTGAAACCCCATTTGTCGTTGCCATGGTCGGGCTTGGGCTCGGCACCTTCCTGTTTCATGCACAGCATGGAATGGCCCAAGAGCCACGGACCCGCCGTCACCGCATTTGAGCAGGCAGCACAAGACTGAAAAGGAGAGAATCCCGACCTGGAAATGGCGGGGATTTTGATGATCATTGGATTGCCGACTTGAGCGTTGAACCGGATGATTTTAAGTCCATGTTGGTGTTACCTGCTGAGGTCCAAACTCAACACGCAGTTTCTGGCGTCTGATGTAACCCATTTCTTCTCACTTCCCGCGAGGTGCTGGCTGCGCAAGCTCACGAACAACTCGGATCTTCCAACTTTCTGCACTTCAGTTGCCATGGCCACCCGAGCCATCCTAAGCTTCCAATCTCTAGCACCTTTCTGCCCAGCCCGCCCGAACTCCACCGAACAAACAACTTGAAATTCCACCAATCATGAGTTAGACCGCTGACAATAAAACCCCGAGTTCATCCACAACTTCCCCCTGATCTCCTCTATAGCTCATCTAGATATCCTCGACATCATCATTCCCAACCAAGGCCCTCAAGTTTCAACATGGAAACCCCCCTCCTCTCCTCGCTCCAAGCCGCAAACCTCCTCCCATCAACTCTCATCCCACAAGACTTCACCCCAACCATCCACCTCGACGTCCAATTCCCCTTCAAGCCCGTCGCCAACGGCGCCCTCGTGCGGGTCCGCGACGTCCAGGTCCAACCCACCATCTCCCTCTCCCTCTCCTGCCAGAATGCCACAATTCCCCTTCTGCAAACTCAGAGCGACAGTCAACACTTCACTCTGATGCTCCTCGACCCGGACGCTCCTACCCCCGACGACCCCAAGTTTGCCTACTGGCGCCACTGGGTGGTGGTCAACATCCCTGCCACCACGGTAGGAAATGAAGGGGAGGAAGGAGGCGGAAAGGGAGACGTAGTCGGCACGGGGAAAACGCTGACACGGTATCTGGCGCCGGGGCCCAAGGACGAGTCGGGGCCGCATCGCTATCTGTTTTTGTTGTTTCGCCAGCCCGAGGGGGGCTTGGCGGTGGAGAAGGGAGATGTTGGCGGGGAGGAGTTTGTGGAGAGGAGGTCGTTTGGGGCGGTCGAGTTTGTGAGGCGGTGGGGGTTGAAGCTGGTTGGGGTGCAGTGGATGAGAGGAGTTGGGGATGGGTGGGAGGGGGCCTGGGAGGAGTGAGGGATGTGGTACACACGCCTCAGTCAAAACTGTACTTGTCTCAGTGTAATTAGATGGTCCAGAAATGTCAGGGTGAGGCTTCAATTTTGGATGCCTCGCCTTGACACACTTACGGGTCCAGTTGGAGATATCAACGGCTCAGTGTCGGATACATTCGAACACTAGAGCACGGAACTGTTTTTAACTACTACCGTTCGCCCCGCAAGACATACAAGACAGTGTCTCCTGTCTCGGAGTAATGTACATACACGCTAACCTTTGAAATGAGGCCTGTTCTGTCCACGGTGCTAACCGGGGGGCGTGGCGCCGCTCTCGAGGCTCCTTCCCGCACCACCCTAGATATACAACTTCCCGCACGCACACAATCACCGCCCCTCCCAATTAACGGACCACTCGAGTGGTCAAGCGGCTTTGGGAGGGGGTCAACGGGTGGAACAACAACCGAAGTGGTCGCGGGTTCGACTCCCCACTAGCGAAGTAAAATTCTAAACAATAAAGGATTTTCGTACCTGGCCACCTCTACTCGACCGGCGAGTAGGGTTGGTCGGCGAGCTTTTTGCACTCTTTTTCCTATGAATTGCTTCACGTGTTCAGCAACATGCAGTGCTTCGCCTTCTGGCGACGTGATGTACGTCTCGGGGCAGTGATCGTCAACAACCTCATAATTCAACAGTTTCACTACGCATACATCATAATCTCATTCAAGGTGGCGTGTGTCCGGCGCTCTATCACACCTTTCTCTCTTGCTATCCTGATCAATCATTGCAAGAAGGTCTCGGGCACCTCGGGTCCTGTGAAATCATTAGCAATGCACGCGGCAACCCACTTCGTGCTCCGCAAAACATACCCCAGACATGCAAGTTATCCGGCGCCGCCTTGGTGTGGTGAGTCGGCTCCCTCATATCCAGCAGATCGCCGTCGACATAGTGCTCCATGATGAACTTGGCCGGGTCGAACCTGCATCGCCACTGTCAGCGCGCTCAGGCCCAATGCACAGAGACCGACCACAAGACCTACCAGTAATCAAAGATCTGGCTGCCCATGACGTGGCGCCCGACGCCCCAGCAGTTGGTGTACCCCTTTTGGCGGAGCCAGTCGTGGCCCAGCACCTGGGCGTCAAAGTCGTGCGTCTCGAAGGACGAGTGGTGGACGTGCATCTTGGGGCCCTCGAAGAAGAAGAAGCAGTGGTGGTCGACCAGCTCCTCGCCGCGGTCCAGGCGAAAGAACACGGTAATGTCGACGTTTTCGTCGTTGTGGACGAGCTATGTGTGGCAAAGCCACTCAAGTCAGCCGGCGGGCAGGGTCGAGAGAGCCGGGACGCATTGTCACGTACCTCGCTGGGGTGAAAGTTGAAGTAGGAGGAGTAAAATTCGTAGCACTTCGCAAAGTTGGTCACGCACATGCCAAAGTGGCCGATTTTGTGTACTGGTGCTGGCCGCTTCTGGAGGCGCTGGAACTGGTTGACGCCTCGGTTCTTCTCGTCGGGCTGGTGTGGTGTGACTTGTAAGTGGCCGGGTCCGGGCAGCTTGCAGGGGGCTAACAGCACGCAAGAGAGCTCACATAATTGTACTTGAGAGCAGGGAAGTTCCGGTCCTCCTTCTCCACTAGTGTCTGGCCGTGGATGAGATGGAACGGGAAGCCGTCGACGGGGTCGTAGAATGTCACCCGCTTGCCGCCGCCCGGAAGGCCTGTCATCTCGTGCACCTCTGTTGCTTTGCATTCCTTAGGGAGAGACTTGGATGCGTACACCAGGTCCTCCTCCGACTCGACGACGAACGCGGCGCCGCCAAATTCGTTCTTGTCTGACGCCTCGATGGCAAGGGAGAAGGGCTCGGTGCCATATCCGCGGTAGAAGGTCGTCTTGCCGACCTGGGCAGTCTCTGCGAAGCCAAAATCAAGAGCAAACTGCTTGGCCGCTTCCACGTCGGCGTGTTTGTACCAGACGTGGGCAATGCGCACCAGCCGGATCTTCTTGATCGGATCTCCGGCTGCCATGGTGGGGGATTGTGGTGCTGGCGGACTGGTCTAAGGCGCAACAGTGGGTTCGATCGGCTCAAGTGTTAGCCGGAGACGGTATCGGAATTGTAGCTTGTAGTTTGTGGACAGGGAGACAAGAGCTAGGATCTGAGCCGTTGAAGAGCACTGGTCACAAAGGAGAGTTTCTAGTCTAAAGGTGTCCGGATCCGAGCTCAAGCAGGGCGGGGGATATATTTGGAGTCCGTCTCGTCTCAGGCAAGGGGTGCCCCGACGGCCGCTACCACGCGGGGCAACAGTGGGGTAAACTTGAGCTTCGGGTGACGCAGGCCGGCAATTTCAAGGGACGCTTTGATGAACCGTCTGATGAAAAGCGGCCAAGAAGCGGCAGTTCGCGCAATAATCGATTACTCGGCCAATGGTAAGCATCGGGTAATCCAAAACAGCCCACGCTTCCCATCTTCCCGGGGGCGTTGCAACGAGAATTGTGGGAGCGAGTCAATAGGCTGTTTGGAGATTGCCCGCGCGGAACAAGTAAGTGAGAGCGAATGGGTAGGTTGATCTTCCCGCCGCGGCCTGCATCGGTTGGCGCTGAGAATGGAGCTTCGGAGTTCGGAGAGAGGGACGTTGCAGCTTGAGCGCCACCGTGCCGCAGAACATTTCGTGGGGAAACCGGGGTGAGTTCCATCTCTGATCTCTCGCACGGTTTGAAGCAGCCAACCCTAACCCCCTCTGGACTTCGATGCTCGGGAAGGTGGGGTAATCCTCTTGAACGGTCGTGTGCCTGGCTCGCCTGGGAACGACCGACAACCCTCGACGAGATTCCTCACCACAACCTTGACCCCAGTTGATCCGCTCCCGCTTTACGACACCCATCTGCCGCCATGGCCAAGAGCAAAAAGCCAGCCAAACCCGCCCCGGACACCGCGTCCTCCTCCACGACCAACCCCATTCCGACTCCCGCCTGGCTGCACGACGGCCTCCCCCTTCCGCGCCTCATCGTCCTGGACTTGGACTACACCCTCTGGCCCTTCTACTCAGACATCCACATCTCGACCCCGATCCGCGCAATCCCCAACTCCCAGCCGCCGACCCTCGCGGACCGCAACGGGGAGCACTTCGCCCTCTACCCCGACGCGCCCGCGATCCTGCGCCTCGTCTCCTCCCTGCCCCACACCCGCCTCGCCGTGGCCAGCAAGTCGCCCGTGGGCGACCTCTGCCGGGAGGTGCTGAAATTGCTACCGCTACGGCTGGCCGAGGGCGGCGACAAGGGGCCGAAGCGGACGATCGATGCGTTCGACGCCGGGCTGGAGATCTACGAGGGGACCAAGCTGCGGCACTTCGAGGTGATTGCAAAGCGGACGGGGATACCGTTTAGCCAAATGCTCTTTTTTGATGACGAGCGGCCGAACCTGGAGGTGGAAAGCCTTGGCGTGACGATGAGGTTGATTCGGGACGGGTTGACCTGGGAGGAGCTGGATCGGGGGATAGCGCAGTGGAGGGGAAATTTGGGGGTGGAGGGGTGAGGGCCCAGTTGCTGCACAGCGGATAGAACGGCGGGAATCGTAACGAGGGTTTCGGAGTAATATGGCCAGCTGGGTGGTCAGAGGTGAGTCGTATGGAGTTGTCCGTTGTCAGGGAACGGTCACCCCGACACTTACATATGTCACGGATTGTGACGACTACCGCACGCCAGTTTGCATGACCGAGCCGGGATGGGATGTGACGGCTGCCTCAGCATGGCTCTACAAACCCGAAGAGACACCCGGAATTCCATCTAGCGCCTCACATGAAGTCGAGGCTCGTCCACAGCAGCGGGAACACCCAAAGTTACATTGTCTGATATGAACGTTGCACTATGATCCACATCGTACACCCTCCAGTCACCGCTCCCTCGACAATGACCCGAGACATTGTGGAAAAAGAAGAAATGGTATAGAGACGTATGAACTGCGCCAAATACATCCAACCCCGTCTATCCAACGCTCGCAAACCGTCCTCCACACCTCACCATCTAAGCGGAAACAACCGCGGCCTTCTGCTCCTGCGGCTGCCCAGCCTCCGCAGCCACCTTCTCCTCGATCTCACTGGCCACCTTGTCGTCGGCAATCGACAACCCCTGGATAGCCTCGACGGCAGCTTCAGCAGGCGACGCCGCGGCGTCAACAGCAGCGCCCTTCTCCTCCTTCCACCCCGCCGCCGCGATGGTGCACACCGTCTCCCGCCTGTCCTTGCCCCCCTGACTCCCCACCGCTACACACGCCAACCGCCTCCCGCCGTCCACAGGAACCCAGTACATCGGGCCCTCGGGGAAATCCGAGTACCCATTCTCCCAGGAAACGGCCTCCTTGATCCGCGGGTCCAAGTTCGGCCTGCTCCGGAACTCAAAATCCAACTCGCCACCATACTGCTTGGGAATGTTCCTCGGCTCGATAAACTCCTCCAGCGTGGCCTTCACCTCGGCCGGGCTCAGAATAAAGATCTTGGACACCGTGATGGGATCAAACCAGCGCTTGATCCACCCCCAAACCGTACTGAAAAAGTACGGCGCGCCAATAATGAAGATGCGGTCCAGCGTCTCCGGGTAGTGCGCGGTGGCGAGCGTCGACGCGGCCTGCATGTGGGCCTTGAGGTTCCAGAACATGCGCAGCGAGACCTGCGACACGTCGACGATGTTGGTGCTGAGCGTGATGGGCGTGTGCGCGTGCTCGCGGTCCGTCAGCTGCGTGCACAGCGGCTGCGCGAAGCGCGTCAGGTTCTCGTACAGCGCGAAGAGCCGCAGCAGGCGCTGCGGCGTCGAGCCGTCGGTCTGCGCCCTGCTGACGTTGGTGGCCTCGGCGGCTTTTTCGTAGGTCGAGACGGTTTTGGAGTCGAGGTGGCAGATTTGGAAGAGGTAGAGCGGGATGCCTCTGTTTGTGGGGGGAACGAGGTGGTTAGTAAATCATCGGATGGAAAGGATGCCTGGTTTGGACGAACCTCCTGTCTCGCCTCCCTGTCCATTGGGGATACTGTTCGTTCTCCTGTGTCAGCCCCAGTCCTCGAGAGCTAGGCTTCCGGGACAACGCACCAAACCCCTTGTCTGTTCATATGCCTCCACATCGACCGTATCGTACAGGACCTCCAACTGGTTGGCCTGCCGCCACTCTTCGGTGTCCTTGAACTGCCCGTATGCGTCTTGGACCGACCATTTCCTCGCTCGCAGAAAGCGTCTATAACCAATGAAAAAGCACAGAATGATTAGCACTCTGAGAAATGCACAGATACGATGGCGAAGGGTGCGTGCGACTCACAGCAGTGTCTGGTCGTCGTGCGAAGGGGGCGGCCCGGGTTGGTACAGCCCCTTCTCCTGCAGGAAGAGCCGGAACTGATCGAGCCTGGTGGCCTCGTCCTCGGTCAGGTTTCCCAGATGGCCGTGCGGGTAGCCAAAATCGTGGCCGCCCACGCTCAAGACCCTCTCCGCTGGTGTTTCGGCCATGGTTGAATCCCCGCCGCGCGATCGATTATTAATGCCAGGAGCCGGGGGTTCCGCAAAACGAATCGCGCAAAGGATGGGAACGTTGCCGTTCGAGGAGGTGGTCGAGGTCGATGCCGGCGGCGGCTGGGAGTCTGAAATACAAGTGTCGACACGAGGTGTCTGTGGTATGGAGTCGTCGGCGGCACGGAAGAGAAAGTTGGTTCGCGGGACTCCATCTTGTCGGGGTCCCTCCGGCTCCGGGCTCCGACGCTGCCGAAATGACAGAAGGGCTCCACAAAACCCTTGGGATGTCAGCACGTTGGTCGTCAATCGGCGCTAAGATCCCCGAGATGGGGCTCTGATTGGCTGTGTGAATCACCCACGGCACGATCCATGTCGACTGGAACAAGGGCTGTGGCGGGTGATGTGAGACTCGGGGGCTTTGAGAGTTACACCGCGCTGGGTGCTGACTCGAATAATTGCGGCTGCAAGAACACCGCCCAGAAGTACATCGTTGAACAGTCATGGCATCGAGATGGCGCGGTGCTAACACGCTCACCATACGAATCATTTCTGGCTGACAGGCCCGAGCTTTTGTCTTTGCTCTCTCCCAACGCCAATAATCACATCATCCCGTCCCTTGCACATACATGCGGGAGCATATCGTGGGGAGCCAGATCTACTCCTCTTCCTCATCATCATCGTCCTCCTCGCTCGCCTCCTCAGACTCCTCGTCTTCCTCCTCGGCCTCTTCAGACGCCTCTTCCCCGTTGGCTTCCTCGGTCCCCGCAGGGCCCTCCTTCTCCAACCTCAGCCAGTCCTCCCACTCGGGGAAGAGTTCCTCGTCCTCACCAGGCATGCCCAATGCTTTCGCGATGCGGCCCTTCTTGCTCTTCTCCAGGCTCTCCTTCCACTGCGTTACCAGCCCGGCGGTCAAGCTCGGTTGGTAGGTCTGGGAGAACAAGACCGCCTCTGCCAGCCGGCCCGTCTTGACAAGGATGTCGATGCACCCGGGTACATCACCCAGAGACCACCTGCAGCTGAAGGCGACGTTGTGCGAGCCGGCCTCCGAAGCCTGCTCGGCCAGTTTGGCAAGACCCGCGCGGTCCGAAGTAGACGTGTAGAGCAGCAGCAGCGAGCCGAGATCCTTCGCGTTGACGAAGCACTCGGTTGCCAGGGGCACATCCCAGGCGGCAAGTCCTGCATCGCCGAGCGTCTTCCACTTGTGGTCCGAATCGGCTTCGCGTGCGAGTTCCACGGCAATCTCGAGCTGGTTGAGCGACAGCGCGAGGTCGAACTTGTGCTCGGAATCGGTGGCGACCTCGAGCGCGAGCTCCTTGTGGCCCTGACCCTCGAGGAAGCGGGCGATTTTGTTGAGCTGGTCTTGGGGGATAGACGGGAGCAGCTCAGCCGCTGTTTCCATGTCCTCACGAAGAACCAAAGTCTGATACTCCAGCACCGGGAGAGACAGCGCAAACGAGGTGACAGCGAGATCTTTGTCAGTAAGATACACGCGGCTGTCACGTTGCAGGTAGCCCAAAATGTACATCGGCTTGTCAAAGTGGGCGACGGTGTACGTCTGGTCGCCGACCAGGTAATTGAGGCGGTTTGTCGCGTTGGTGTAAATCAGGACGTCTCCAAGCCACTCCGCCGACCGGATGCTGGGATCAAGTTAGTAGGGCACTGTGCGATTCTCCATCGGTTAGCACTTACCCCTCATTGATATCGGTAACCACCTCAAAGGCGGCCTCAACACCGTCGTCGTCGACTTGGTCTGCCTGGAGGGCCTCGTTGTAGTTCTCCCTGGAAAACCGCAGAACGTAGGTTGTGTCGTCACATGCCAGCGCGACAAGCTCGCCGCTCTCGCTCCAGTACACCTGCTTCGGCTCAACTTCGATGCGACGGACGAGGCCCCCTGTTGCCCAGTCGTAGAAAGAGATACCGCCCTGGCCTTTGACGCCAAGAAGTACACCGCCGGTGAGACCGTCTGCCGCGAACGGGACATCGAGCCCGCCCGCCTTTTCCTGGAAGTTCTTGAAGACCTTGATGCTGGTGGCCGATTCGCGAATGGCAAAGTCGTTGGAGTTGTCCTTGGACGCCCAGACGAAATCAAGAGCCTGCCCAAAGGCCTTGTTGCGCCAGGC